>MHCFR05601__coassemble_617_pt1 | contig 105721 bp, 99 predicted proteins | sample MHCFR05601__metabat2_low_PE_030 | metagenome-assembled genome bin MHCFR05601
GAGACGGCCCGGGAGAGTAGGTCGCTGCCGGATCCCAATGAGAAAGCGCCCAGACGTTCGTCTGGGCGCTTTTCTTTGTGCCTTGTACGAAGCTGGATTGAACGGCGATATACAAGGTGAATTGAGAGAGAACCGATGAGGACTATAAACACAGAAACGTCAATTACGTCTTGAAAAAATTGGGAAAACCGGATATAATAAGTTTTGCAAAAGGAATGACTTGGATTGAAAATGAGGAGGAAATGAAAATGAAACGGTTTATAGCATTGTTTATGGCTGCCTGCATGCTGTGCTCAGTGTATGCACTGGCAGAAGAGAAAACACTTGACAAGGAAGAGATACTTCAAAACTATTTTGAATGGAGTATGTCTCAAGATGGAATAGTTATTGAAGATTCACTTGAAAGCGTTGAGACCGTATTTGACCTGCGCGTAGGAATGTTAATGGAATCAGGAAAGACACAAGAGGAAGCCGAACAAGAAGTTCTGAACTTTTATATAGAGAAGATGTCGGAAGCTCAAGTTCAACATTCTTTACCGGAATCTGCTTCTGAAGCTTCTGTCGTCAAAAACGTAGAAGTACCTGTCGGCGAGTACATTGTCGGTACGGATATCCCTGCGGGAACATATACGCTTGCTTCTGATTCAAATGTGATGTCTGCCATAACCGTTAATGATTACGAGCAACATTATAGTATCAATAGTGATGAAAAGGTTGGAAGGATTGTTCTGGAAGAAGGAGATATCGTCAATATTCAATATGGAGGCATGCTGTTTTCTACCTATGTAGGCCTTAACTGGGAATAAAGCAAAACTTTGAGCGCGAATAACGAAGAGTTCGCGCTTTTTCCATGCAAAAGGCCGCCCGAAAGCCAGGCTTTCGGGCGGCGTCGCGTCAGGCGAACTGGGCGCTGCGCGGTTGGATCGGCGGCGTCTGGATGCAGTCACGTAGACAGCAGCCGCTCTGGCCGCCGCAGCCGCAGCCACAGCCGATGCCGCTGCAATGGCCCCAGCGGCAGATGCGCCGGCGGTTGACGATGGTGACGACGGCCGGCGGGCAGCCGGGCACGAGGCGCACGCAGTTGCCGCAGACGTTCGGGCCGGTGATGGTGCTGCAATAGCTGCGGCCGGTGTCGCAGATCTCCTCGATCGTATAGTCGCCGCAGATCAGGCCGGCCAGGATGAGCGGCTCGTCGATCTCCAGGCAGCTTCCGGCGGTCAGCTGGAAGACCTCGCCGTTGGGATAGCTGGGGCCCTTGACGCAGATGGAGAACGTACGCGGCGTGCAGGATTGGCCGCCACAGGCATCCAACACGATCTTATGGATGACAAGCGTACAGCCGTTTTCCGCGATGGGGCCCGTGCCTACGCAGGCACATCTATCGACGCTACAACCGCAGTCGAGCGGCTGGATAAAATCGGGAATCCGGGGTTGGGTCAAATACATCTTTCTGGCACCTCCGTTGCAGGGGTTGGGACCCGCTATACTCTATGCCGCGCTGCGGCGGCGGGTGCGCAGAACCGGCTATGCAAAAGCGGCCGTTGGGGGTATAATAAAAAGGAGACCCAGCGAAAAGGGGAAAGCCGATGCCTATCAAACAGATCGCCCGGCGCATTACGGGCAACGATTACGTGTTCACCGTACTGACGAAGGTCTTCGCGTTGTTGATCGGCCTGGTCGCGTCCGCGTTTTCCAACCGGTACCTCGGCCCGGAGCTCAAGGGACAGCTCGCGGGCATCAACGCGACGCTGACCATCGTGGCCATCACCGCCAACTTCGGCCTGTATCAGCCGCTGCCGTATTACAAGCGGCTGGGTACGCCGGACGTGCTGGACAAGTTCCTTCGCATCTTCCTGCTGCAGTTCATCGCCTATACGGTGGTGGGCGTGGTACTGGCCCGTGCGCTGCATTCGTTTGCGATCACCGCGGTCTGCCTGATTGCGCCGGTTCAGGTGCTGGCCAATCAGATGAGCTTCACCATCACCGTCGAGGATGTGAAGTTCAAAAACGTCATCTTCTTCACCGCGCGCATCACCAATACGCTGATCACGATCCTGGCGTTCTATACGCTGCAGCCGTCGCTGCTTGTGGCGCTCGCGCTGATCGTCGTGGGCGATGTGATCACCGTGGTGATGGCGTTTTACCGGATCAGGCGCCTGCCCAATCCGTTTCGTGCAGACCTGCGCTTTTTGCTGAAGATCCTGCCCTTCGGCCTGGTGACGATGCTCACCACGCTGATGCTGACGCTCAACTACAAGGTCGACGTACTGATGATGGAGGGTTTCGGCGTGCCGGATGCCCAGATCGGCTACTATACGCTGGGCGTGTCGCTGGCCGAGTACGGTTGGCTGATCTCCGACGCGTTCCGCGAGGTGCTCTTTTCGCGCACGGCCAAGGACGATGCGGTTGGCGAGATCACCATGAGCCTGAAGATCAACCTGTACCTGACGCTGGTGGTGATCGCCGGCATCGTGGTCTTTGGCCGGCCCGCGATCTACGTCATCGGCGGCAGCGAGTTTCTGCCCGCCTATGGCGTGACGGTCATCCTGCTGCTGGGCGTGTTGAGCATGTCGTACTTCAAGATCATCGGCACGCTGCTGCTGGCCAAGGGAAAAAAGGGCACTTACCTGGGCATGCTCACGGGCAGCGTGCTGGTCAACGTCGCGGTCAATGCCGTGGCCATCCCAGCGATGGGCAAGGAGGGCGCGGCGATCGCGTCGGTGCTGTCCTATACCGTGGCCGGCGGGCTGTTCCTGCTCTACTTCCTGCGCACCTATGGCGTGCCCGCTGCGGACGTGTTCGTGCTGCGCCGCGCCGACGTGCGCAGGATCCTGGCCAAATTCAAACGATAAACGGAGGATGATGCCATGGATGCGCTGTCTGAACAGGCCGCGCGGCACTATGCGCGGTTGCGGGACATCTGTGATGAGATCGTCCGCAGCGGCAATTGGACGCAGGTGGGCGTGGCCGATGCGCGCTTCTTTCTGGCAATGTATATGCAGGCGCTGCTGTTGCGCCTTGCGACGCTGCAGGGCGAGCCCAGCGAGGCGCAGCGCGCGTTCATCGCGCATCTGCCGGACGTGGATGCGCTGGACGTCGCGCACGAACGGGATCTGGCCAGCCTGGCACACCGACATCGTTCATTTGCGCAGGGCACGCCGCTGCTGCTGCGCTGCGCCGGTGCGTGCGACCGCAAGGATGGCACCCGGATCGCAAAGGGCTTCGCCTCGTCGGTCCTGGCCATCCTGCGCGCATTTGCCGCATCCTTTGACGGCTGCCTGGACGAGCGTGAAAGCGCGTTCATCGCCGGTTATGAGCGCACGCTGAGCGCGCTGGCCGGCCCGTTGGACGGGGCGCCGCACGCTGGCGAGGCGTGTCCGGCCACAGAAACGGCCCCAAAGGAGGAGAATGCGGCGCAGGCGCAGAAAGAACAGGAACCGGATGAGGAGACGCTCGAGGAGCTGACGGCGCAGCTGCACGCGCTGATCGGCCTGGAGGAGGTCAAGCGCGAGCTGGACACGCTGATCAACCTCATCCGGATCCGCAAGCTGCGCGCGGACAGCGGGCTGAAGGTGATGGACATGTCGTTTCACATGGTCTTCACGGGCAGCCCCGGAACGGGTAAGACGACCGTCGCGCGCCTGCTGGCCAGGATCTACCGCAAGCTGGGCTTTCTGTCCAAAGGACATCTGGTCGAGACGGACCGGTCCGGACTGGTCGCCGGCTATGTGGGGCAGACGGCGCTGAAGGTGCAGGAGGTCGTGCGCCAGGCGATGGGCGGCATCCTGTTCATCGACGAGGCGTATGCGCTCGCGCGCAGGGGCGCGCAGAACGACTTTGGCCGTGAGGCGGTGGACGCGCTGGTCAAGCTGATGGAGGACAACCGGGGCGACCTGGTCGTCATTGCCGCCGGATACACGCGCGAGATGCAGGACTTTCTGGATGCAAACCCCGGCCTGCGCTCGCGTTTCAACAAGTACATCGAATTCCCGGACTACACCACGGACGAGCTGATGGCCATCCTCGAGCTGAATGCGGGGAAGCAGCAGTATACCGTCGAGCGGGAGGCGTGCGCCGTGATCCGCGGCGCGCTCGAGCAGATGCGCCCCGCCGACCGCGCGGATTTCGGCAACGCGCGCGGCATTCGAAACACGCTGGAGAAGCTCGTCGAGGCGCAGGCCAACCGCCTCGCGCAGGAGAAGGGCACGCTGTCGATTGAACAGCTGCAGACGATCACGTCCGCCGACGCGCGGGCGATCCTGCCGGGGAAAGAAGAGGAGGACGATGACAGGGCGCTTCCTTGCGCTGATGATGGCGCTGATGCTGGCGGCGGGCCCGTTGGCGGCCCTGGGAGAGACGGATGACGCGTTTGAACCGATGCAGCCCAAACCGCGCGTGCGGCTGATCGCGCCGACGGCGTCGGACGGCGCGGACGCCGGACGGCTGCTGCGGGTGGAGGCGGAGGGGACGAACGTTTCGCGGCTGGAGCTGAGCCTCTCCTGGCCGGAGGGGACGATCGTGCTGCGCGCGGAGGGCGGGCGCATGGAGCAGACGGCGCTGCTGCCCGCCACGCACGAGCGCGTGACGGCCACGCTGACCGGCTACGGGATGGAAGGACAGACCGCCTGGGTGTCGGTGCAGCTGCGCACGCCGCGCGAGACGCTGATCGACGACATGCTCGGCCGTGCGCAGGCGATCGCGCAGGATGCAAATGCCCGCTTCATGCCGGCGGATGACGCCGACGATCCGGGCACCTGCAAGAATTTCCTGCGCGGGCTGCTGGAGGCATTTGCAGACGGCTATGCGCTGGCGGATGCGCCGGACGCGCGGCTGGCCATGCCGCTGAATGCGGACGCGGAGGACTGTTCTCCCTGGCGCTACGGCGTGCAGTGGGCGCAGGCGGCGGACAGTCCCTACGTCGAGGCGGGCAGGTTTCGCTCGGATTCGGAGCGCACGCGCGAGGAGAACGCGCAGCAGGCCGCCGAACTGCTGCGCATGGCGCAGCGGGGCGACGTGCTGCAGCTGGCGTGCAATTACGTGGACGGAAACGGCCCGCATACGATCCTGCTGGCGCAGGACTGCGACGGCGAAACGCTGGTCTTTGCGGACAGCAACCGCAAGGGCACGCGCGTCGGCGGCGCGCGATATGGTTGGGCGCAGTATGGCGCGCGCTGGACGGTCGAGTTCCTCGCGGATGCGCTTGCGGCGTCCGGCTGCGGGGCGACGCTGTACCGGCTGCGGGAGGACATCACGCGAAGATGAGGTGCATGAACGCATGACGGAAGAGGAGATCCGATGCAGGCGGCTGGCGGGGCAGCATCTGCTCGCGCCCGTGCCTGCGCGCACCGTCGTGCGCGACCTGTGCGGCGTGCAGGCGCAGTTTTTGCAGAGCGCGCTGCACGCCCTGCGCATCCGCAGCGGCGGTGCGTGCGGACCGGAGGGCCTGGCCAAATCCTGGACAATCCGGGGCACCCTGCATGTGTTCGCGTTGGAGGACCTGCCCGTATTCCTGCACAGGGGGCGCGCGCAGAGCCCGCGCGATTGCGACACGCTGGGGGCAGATGCGCGCGTGGATGCGGCGCGCAAGCGCTTTTTTGCGGACCTCATCCTGCAGCGCATCGAGGCGGGGGAGAACACGCGCGAGGCGCTGCGCGAGGCCTGCCGGAGCGCCGGCATGACGGACGCGGAGGCCGAAAGCATCTTCAATGCCTGGGGCGGAACGATCCGCGCGCTATGCGACGCCGGCCTGATCGGCTATGCGGTGCGCGAGCAGAAGACGTTTATACGCCTGCCGGATTTTGCGCCGATGGAGGCAAACGAGGCGCGCCTGGAGATGGCGCGCCGGTATTTTGCGCATTTCGGCCCGGCTACGGTGCGCGACGCCGCCTATTTTTTCGGCGCGACGCAATCGCAGGTCAAGACATGGCTGGACCGGCTGCCGGTCCGCGCCATCTCCTGCAGCGGGCGCACGTATTATGCACTGGAGGACGGCCCTGGGACACCGGACGGCGCGCATGACATTCCGCCGTGCGTCCTGCTGGCGGGGTTTGACCAGCTGATGCTCGGATACCAGAAGACGGAGAGCCTGTTTTTCAGGCCGGAACACCTGCGCGGCATCTTCAATCTGGCGGGCATCGTCGCGCCAACCGTGCTGCTGAACGGACGGGTCGTCGGGAAGTGGAAGCGCAGCGGCAGGCGGCTGACCGTGACGCCGTTTGAGGCCGTGCGCGCGGCGGACCGGCGGCGCATCGAAGAAGAGGCGCTTCGCCTCTTTCCGGCGCTTTCGGGCGTCGTGTTTACCGAGGAATGAAAAGGAGATCGAACGGCTTATGGCGAGCATCCTGAGCGCAGAGGGCATCTGCAAATCCTACGGCAGCCGACCCGTCCTGAACGGCGCGACGCTGCACATTCAGCCGGGCGAGCGCACCGGCGTGGTGGGCCTCAACGGCGCGGGCAAGTCCACGCTGCTCAGGATCGTGGCCGGCATCGAGGAGCCGGATGCGGGCACGATCACGCAGAAAAACGGGCTGACCGTTGCGTATCTGCCCCAGACCCCGGACTTCGCGCCGGGGAGCACCGTACTCGAACAGGTCTTCGACGGCCTCTCCCGGGATGTGCGGGATGCGGCCGAATACGAGGCCAAGAACATGCTGACGCGCCTGGGGATCGGCGCGTTTGACCAGGACATCGGCACGCTCTCGGGCGGCCAGCGCAAGCGTGTGGCGCTGGCGGCGGCGCTGATCCGGCCGGTCGACCTGCTGCTGCTGGACGAGCCGACCAACCACGTCGACGAGCGTACAGTCGAATGGCTGGAGGAACGGCTCGCGCGCTATCCCGGCGCGCTGATGATGGTCACGCACGACCGATACTTCCTCGACCGCGTCTGCGGGCGCATCGTCGAGGTGCAGGGCGGCAACCTGTACGCGCACGAGGGCAATTTCTCCGTCTATCTGGAGCGCAGGGCCGCGCGCGAGGAGATGGAGCTGGCCGGCGCGCGCAAGCGGCGCAGCATCCTCAAAAAAGAGCTGGAGTGGATGCGGCGCGGCGCGCGCGCCCGCTCGACCAAGCAGAAGGCGCGCATCGAGCGCTATGAGGCGCTCTCGCAGGTCGAGGGGCCCCGGGAGGCCGAGCGGCTGCAGATGGGCTCCGCCAGCGCGCGCCTGGGGCGCAAGATCGTGGAGCTGGAGCACGTCTGCAAGGGATTCGAGGACAGAACGCTGATCGAGGACTTCTCCTACGTGCTGCTGCGCGACGACCGCGTCGGCATCGTCGGTCCCAACGGCTGCGGCAAGACCACCCTGCTGTCCATGATCGCCGGAACGCTCGCGCCCGACAGCGGGCGCATTGAGGTGGGCGATACGGTGCGCTTCGGCGTCTTTGAGCAGGAGTACCCGCCGGTCGATCCGGACCTGCGCGTGATCGACTACATGCGCTCCATCGCCGAGTACGTACAGACGGCCGAAGGTCGGCTCAGCGCGTCGCAGATGCTCGAGCAGTTCCTCTTTCCGCCCGAGGCGCAGTATACGCAGGTGCGCCGGCTTTCGGGCGGCGAACGGCGTCGGCTCTACCTGTGCAGCGTGCTGATGGGCTCGCCCAACGTCCTGCTGCTGGACGAGCCGACGAACGACCTGGATACCGATACCCTCGCCATCCTGGAGGACTACCTCGACGCCTTCACCGGCGCGGCGATCGTCGTCTCGCACGACCGCTTCTTCCTCGACCGGGTGTGCGCGCGCCTGTTTGCCTTTGAGGACGGCCGGCTTGCGCCCTACGTCTGCTCCTACAGCGAGTATGCCGCGCAGCGCCGCGAGCGGGACAGGCAGCCCGCGCAGGAGCGCGCCCCGCAGGCGCGCCGCGAGCGGACGCGGGAGCTGCGCTTCTCCTTCAAGGAGCAGCGCGAGTACGAGACGATCGACGCGACCATCGCCGCGCTGGAGGCGGAGATCGCCGCCATCGACCGTGAGACCGAAGCGGCGGCCAGCGACTATGTGCGCCTGCAGACGCTGGCTGAAAGGCGCCGGGAGGCCGACGAGCGGTTGGAGCAGGCCACGGAGCGCTGGGTCTACCTAAACGACCTGGCGGAGCGCATCGCTGCGCAGGAAAAAGGGGAATGAAGGGGCAGAAACGCCCCTTTTCCCGTTGACAGGCACGCCGGATCGTGCTAATATTGGCATATGTCAGAAATTGTCGGGAGGGATCGGCTTGGGCAGACCCGTCAAATGCCGCAGGATCTGCGCGCTGCCGGGGTACGAGTCGTTCGGCCCCTGCTCGCAGGCCGCTTCACGGGAGGTGGAGATGGCGCTGGACGAGTACGAGGCCATCCGCCTGATCGATCTGCTGGGGCTGACGCAGGAGGAGGCCGCGCGCCAGATGGGCGTTGCGCGCACGACCGTACAGGCCGTGTACGACGCGGCGCGGGGCAAGCTCGCCGACGCGCTGGTCAACGGCCACAGGCTGCTGTTGCGCGGCGGGCGCTACGAGCTGTGCTCGCAGGGGGAGAGCTGCTGCGGGCGCATGTGCGCGGGCGGCAGCTGCCAACGGAGGGAGCAGGGCTGCGTGCGCCGCTGCGGATGCCCGACGGCTGACGAGCAAAAAAGGAGGAATACCCCATGAAAATCGCGGTAACGTATGCAAACGGACAGGTGTTTCAGCACTTCGGACACAGCGAGCAGTTCAAGCTCTATGAGGTCGAGGACGGCAAGGTCGTCTCCGAGCAGGTTGTGGGCGTGCAGGGCGAAGGCCACGGCGCGCTGGCCGGATTTCTGAAGGCGCAGGGCGTGAACGCCCTGATCTGCGGCGGCATCGGCGGCGGCGCGCGCACGGCGCTGGCGGCGGCCGGCATTGAGCTGTATCCGGGCGTGCACGGCAGCGCGGACGAGAGCGTGAAGGCGCTCCTGTGCGGCGTGCTGGCCTATGATCCTCAGACGCAGTGCAGCCACCATCACGGCGAGGAGGGGCACAGCTGCCACGAACATGGCGCCTGCGACGGCCATTGCCATTGATCTTTCGGACAAAAAACCGGTGCCGGCCGGGCCATGAGGCCCGAGCCGGCGCCTTTGCGTTGTGTGGATTGCTTGAAGGGTTTGCCCCCCGAAGGTCGTCTTATGGGCAAGCGGGGTTCATCACGGGCTGCTGGTTCCAGTGGGACCAGTGGGACCAGTGGGACCAGTGGGACCGGTCGGGCCGGTAGGACCGGTAGGACCGGTAGCGCCTGTCGCACCGGTAGCGCCCGTCGGGCCGGCATCGCCGGTATCGCCCTTGGCGCCCTCCGGGCCCTGAGCGCCGGCGGGACCCTGCGGACCTTCGGCGCCCGTCGGGCCAGTCGGCCCGGTTTCTCCGGTAGCGCCGGTGGGGCCGGTAGCGCCGGTAGCGCCCGTCGCGCCGGTGGGACCGGTGGGGCCGGTGTCGCCTGCGCCGGTGGGGCCGGCGGGACCGGTGTCGCCCATGATGCCGGTGGGGCCGGTAGGGCCGGTGGGACCAGGATCGCCCGCGCCGGTGGGACCGGTGGGGCCGGTGTCACCCATGGAACCGGTGGGGCCGGTGGAGCCGGTGGGGCCGGTGGGCCCCGTCGCGCCCGTCGCGCCCGCCGGACCGGTGGGGCCGGTCGCGCCGCTGGATACCAGCAGCAGGTAATCGGGCGAACTGCCGGGCGTACCGGTTGGATTGGAGCGCATGACCGCGTAGAGCGAACCGTTATAGACCACGGGCGTGCCTGCAACGTAGTTGGGAGCGTCGTTCGGATCGTATACGACCGTCTGGCTGAGCGGAGAACCGGCGGCGCCGGTGGGACCGGTGGGACCAGTGGGGCCAGTGGGGCCGGTGGGGCCCGTCGGACCTATCGGACCGGTGGGGCCGGTGATGCCGGTGGGCGCGCAGGGGCGCTGGCAGCAACAGGCCCATGGCATGCGGCATGAAGGATAGGGCGAAACCGGCTGGCAGACATTGCTGTATGTGCCGGCGCAGCGATTGCCCGGAGGATAATAAATCGGCAAGCGAATCACCATTTTCTTTGAATTTTGAAGCGGAAGACGTCTTTCAACCGCTCCCGGCATATCCTATGACGGAGTAAAGATGCACGTGCGGAGGGATACGCCATGAACGAACGCATTGGGGGCGCGACCATTAGCCTTTGCATGATCGTGCGAAACGAACACCGCCATCTGGCGCGCTGCCTGGAATCGGCAGCGGCGGCCGTGGACGAGATCGTGATCGTCGACACGGGCTCTACGGACGACACCCGGGACATCGCGCGCGGGTTTACCGACAAGGTCTATGACTTTATCTGGCAGGACGACTTCGCGCTCGCGCGCAACTATGCCTTTTCCAAGGCAACAAAGGACTTCCTGTTCTGGATGGACGCGGACGACGTGCTGGAGCCACAGGATGCCCAACGGCTCATCGCACTCAAGCGGACCATTGGCCAGAATGCGGACGTCGTGATGCTGCCCTACTATGTGGGGATCAATGCGCGCGGCGAGCCGGCGCTGACCTACTATCGGGAGCGGCTGCTGCGCCGCTCGATGGGCTTCCGGTTTGAGGGCGCGGTGCATGAGGCGGTGGCGCCGCGCGGTCGGATCGTCTACGGGGATGCGATCATCCGTCACCGCAAGGAGGGCCCGGGCGAGAGCGAGCGCAACCTGCGCATCTATGAGAAGCTGCTCGCCCGCGGCGAACGGCTGGATACGCGCGGCCTGTTCTATTATGCGCGCGAACTGAGGGACCACAAGCGCTACGAGCAGGCGCTGGAGCGCTTCGAAGAATTTCTCTCAAGGCCCGATGGATGGGTCGAAAACCGCATCGAGGCCTGCCGCTGCGCTGCCCAGTGCCTGCAGGCGCTGGACAGGCCGGAAGAGGCGCAGGCCATGCGCATGCGGACGTTTGCGATGGATCTACCGCGGGCGGAGACCTGCTGCGAGATCGGCGCGGGCTTCATGGCCATGCAGAACTACCGCGCCGCCGCCTACTGGTATGAGCGGGCGCTGGCATGCAGAAAGGACGAGCGCTCCGGCGCGTTCGTGCAATCCGCTTGCTATGATTACGTGCCGCTGCTGCAGCTATGCGTGTGCTACGACCGCCTCGGCGAGCGCGCGCTGGCGCGAGCGTATAACGACCGCGTCGGCGAGCGCTGGCCGGAGGACAAGGCGTACCTGTACAACAAGGAATACTTCGAGCGGACGGACTGCACGGCCTAGGTCACCAGAACAGCGACGTGCGCTCCGTGGGCGAGGGCGTCGGCTCCTGTGCGGGCGCAAGCCAGTCGACCAGGCCGTCCAGCAGCGCGTCATACGTCCAGCGCGCCTGGGCCACCTGCGCGGCGCTTGGACCCTCGAGCCAGACGCCCTCCTGCAGGAGCTCCTCGTGGATCGGGATGACGCGGTAGGTGTAGGTCACGCCGACCTGCGCCTGCGCGTCCTCATAGACGGCCTCCTGGCCCGCTTGGAGTACCATCTCCGTCAGCTGCACCGTCTCCCCGCCCGCTGCCTCGCGCACGATCCGATAGCGCGCGTATTGCGCTGCGGTGAAGTGCAGCAGCGGCTTGCCGCCGGAGGCGTGGTCGATGTAGAAATCCACGGGCGCAGGCGGCGGATTCCAGACTGTGCTGACGTCGTAGGGCCGGTTGTGCTGCAGGAACACCTCGCCGTAGCGGTAGCGCGCCGGCGTCGTGTCGCTGGCGAGCATCGCCTGGCCGGTCAGCTGCATGGCGCGCTCGTCCAGCGTGAGCCAGACCAGGCCGTCGGGCACGGCAAACTCCGGCGACCCGGCGCCGGCCAGCGCCTCCTTCAGGAAGGCGGCGGCCAGCGCGGCCGTGTTGGCGCCGCCGGTCGTGCCGTTGGCGATCTTGTGGGCGCTGTCGGTCTGGTCAAAGCCCATCCAGGTGACGACGGCATACTGCGGCGTATAGGCGGCCATCCAGATGTCCCGGTTGCCGCCCGTCATGGAGACGGTGCCCGTCTTACCCGCCACGGGAATGCCCAGTGCGCCGAGCTTGGAGCCCGTGCCGCTGGAGGTGACGGTCTGTAGCATGGAGGTCATCAGGTAGGCGTTTTGCGGCGAAACGACCTGCGCGGGCGCGTCCGCGTGCGCGTACAGAATGTTGCCCGCGCTGTCCTCGATGCGCTCCACCACGTAGGGCGCGCGGTAGACGCCGCCCGCCGCATAGGCCGCATAGGCCGCGGCCAGCTGCGTGGGCGTGATGCCCTGGGCCATGGAGCCCAGCGCCAGCGAGAGGTTCAGGTCCGCCTCGCCCGTCTCGATGCCAAAGCGCGACAGGTATTCCGCCGCGGCGGGCAGGCCGATCTCCTGCAACAGCCGAACCGCCGGCACGTTCAGCGAGCGCCTGAGCGCCGTGCGCATGCTCACGGGGCCGTAGTACTTGCCGCCAGCATTCTGCGGCGTATAGCCGTCAAAGCTGGCCTGCTCGTCAAGCAGAATGCTGGCCGTCGTGTAGCCCAGCTCCAGCGCTGGCCCGTAGACCGACAGCGGCTTGAGCGCGGAGCCGGGCTGGCGGCGCATCTGCACGGCCCGGTTCAGACCGCGCCGCACGGTGTATTCCCGCCCGCCGACCATTGCGACAACCGCGCCCGTACGCGCGTCGACGACGCTCATGGCGCTCTGCACGGGCGTGCCGTCCTGCGCATCCGGCGGGAAGTATTGACCGTCCGCGTAGAGCGCGTCGGCAATCTGTTGAAACTCCGGCTGCAAGGTCGTGTAGATGTGGTATCCGCCACCGAGCAGCGCGTCCGCGGAGACGTCCAGCAGGTCCTCCGCCTGGCGGAGCGCCTCGTCGACAAACCAGCCGTAGACCACGGGCTCCTCCTCGCGGCGCAGCACCCACAGCGACGTCTCCTGCGCGCGCTCCGCCTCCTCCTGCGTGATGAAGCCGTTTTCCGCCATCGTGCGCAGGATGTAGTTGCGCCGGTCGCGGTTGTTCTCCGGCTCCAGGTGCGGCGCATAGGCCGAGGGCGCCTTGAGCGTGGCCGCCAGGCCCGCGGCCTGCACGAGCGACAGCTCCTCCACGTCCACGCCGAAATACGTCTGCGCCGCCGCCTGGATGCCGTAGGCGCCGTTGCCGAAGTAGATGTAGTTGAGGTACATCTCCAGGATCTCGTCCTTGGAAAAGTCCTGCTCCAGCTGCCAGGCGAGGTAGATCTCCTCGAACTTGCGCGCGAATGTCTTCTCGCTGGTCAGGTGCGTGAGCTTGACGAGCTGCTGTGTGATCGTGCTCGCGCCCTCGCGCAGGGAGCGGGACTTGATGTCGCTGATCAGAGCGCCGGCCATGCGCACGATGTCAAAGCCCGAGTGCTCGTAAAACCGCAGGTCCTCCGCCGCGATGAACGCATCCTGCACGTAGCGCGGGATGCGCTCAATCGGCACGACCGTGCGGTTTTCCGCGCCGGCCAGCGCCTGCACGAGCGCGCCGTTGCCGTCGTAAATGCGCGAGGTCTGCTGCAGGTTGACGAGCTTTTGCGGGTCGATCTTCTGCCATTCGCCCGCGTCAAACGCAAAATAGATAAAGGCAAACCCGCCCGCCCCCAGCGCGAGCAGGCTCAAGAGCGCGATCAACGCCGCGCGCGCGAGCTTTTTTTTCATATTGCGCCCCTCCAGACGGATTCAGTTTCGCCCTTCGGCCGCGAGATTACGCATCCAACATTTGTCCGTTTACGCGCCGCGCCGCATCCTGTATAATGAACGCATTCATTCATGATAAAAACATAATGAGGTGGCAAATGTGAGAAATCATTCCGGCCGGACGGCGCGCACGGCGCTGCTGCTCATCGCGGCGGCGTGCCTGACCGCGGCGCTCTTTTACGCATGGCCGCAGGCGTGGGCGTGGGAGGATGCGCTGCGCCTGCTGCTGGGCGGGCTGCTGGTCTTTGCGCTCGTGGCCGCGCTGCGCTCGTCCGGCCGCGCGCGAACCGGGCTGGCCCGGGGGCTGGCCCGGGGGCTGGCAATGGAGGTCAGCGAGGCCGCGCCGTCCACGCGCTTTGCGGACGTGGCGGCCAACGAGGAGGCGCTCGCGTCGCTGCGCTCGCTGGCGGACGCGCTCCGGGAGCCGGAGCGCTATGCGCGCCTGGGCGCGCGGCCTCCGCGCGGTGTGCTGCTCTACGGACCGCCCGGCACGGGCAAGACGCTGATGGCCCGCGCGCTGGCGGGCGAGGCGGGCGTGCCGTTCTATGCGGTGTCGGGCTCGGACTTTGTGCAGGTGTACGTCGGCGTCGGCGCGGCGCGCGTGCGCGAGCTGTTCGCCAAGGCGAAGAAGGCCGGGCGCGCGGTGATCTTCATCGACGAGATCGACGCGCTGGGCAAGCGGCGCGACAACGCATCCAGCGAGGAGCGCGAGCAGACGCTCAACGCGCTGCTCACGCAGATGGACGGCTTTGACGGCGGGGCGGGCGTCGTCGTGCTGGCGGCGACGAACCGCGTGGACACGCTGGACGACGCGCTGCTGCGCCCGGGGCGCTTTGACCGCCACGTCTGCGTGGGCCTGCCGGGGAGGGAGCAGCGGGCCAGGATCCTCGCGCTGCACGCCAAGGACAAGCCGTTTGAGCCGTCGGTCGACTGGGACACGCTCGCGCAGGACACGGTGGGCTTCAGCGGCGCGAAGCTGGAGAGCCTGCTCAACGAGGCGGCGATCTATGCGGCGCAGCGCGCTGCGGAGCGCATCGCGCCCGAGGACGTGCGGCGCGCCTTTTCGACGATGCTCGTGGGCGAGGAGCGGGCCGGGGCAGGCTTCAGCGAGCGCGAGCGCCATGTGACGGCGGTGCACGAGGCCGGGCACGCGCTGCTCACGCTGCTGCTCATGCCCGAGTCGCGCCTGAGCCAGGTGAGCATCGTGCCCAGCACGGGCGGCGCGGGCGGTTACAGCATGGCCGTGCCGCCGGACAGCGCCTTTCTCTCCCGCGCGCAGGTGCTGGCGCGCATGGCCGCGGCGCTGGGCGGGCGCGCTGCGGAGCGCATCGTGCTCGGCGGCGAGGAGATCACCAACGGCGCGGCGGGCGACCTGCAGCATGCGACGCGACTGGCTGCGTCGGCCTGCTTGTGCTGGGGCATGGACGACGACCTGGGATACGTCGCCGCGGACGCCCTGCCCGACGGGCTGGCGGACGGCGCGCGGGCGCGCGCGGCGGTGGAGCGCATGCTGCGCGAGGCGATGGACCTGGCGGAGCGGACGCTGCGGACGCGGCGCGACGCGCTGGAGCGCGTGTCGGAGGCGCTACTGGCGCGCGAGCGCATGACGGGCGAAGAAATTCGGGAAATTGCGGGCTGACGGCGCGTTGCGTGTGCGGCCGCGGCGTGGTACAATCAGAGCGTCGCCCCGACGCAGGGGCGGCCTGAAATGGAGGCATGACGATGGCGTATGAGATCGGCCCCATGACGCGCCCGACCGCCGGACAGATCGCCCGATGGACGTATGAGGGCGAATACGCGGTATACAGCTTCCGGCCGGATCCGGAGACGCTGGACGAGCTGATGAGCGGCGCGTATGTGGCCTGCACCGCCCCGGAAGACGGGCTGACCGGCTACTTCTGCTTCGGCCAGGCGGCGCGGATCCCGACCATGGAACCGGACGTCTACCCGGACGGGCCCGTCGACCTGGGCCTGGGCCTGCGCCCGGACCGGTGCGGCCGGGGGGAGGGCGCGGCCTTCCTGCAGGCCGGCCTTCTGTATGCGCGCCGGGCATACGGGCCGCGGGAGATGCGGCTGACCGTGGCGTGCTTCAACCGGCGCGCGATCGCGCTCTATACGCACGCCGGATTTCGCCCGCAGCGGACCGTCACGCACCGGTTGTCCATCCGGCCCTTTCTCATCATGACGCGCCCGGCGGATCCGTGATCCGCTGGACGCAGCAGGGACCGCCCTTCGCCGCATGGCGGCGCGGGCGGTCCCTGCGTTTTTTGGCGAACGGTTTTGGCGGTTTCGGCATAAACAGTGCATTTTCGCGGCAGGATATGGGCGGGTGGATACGGAAACAAACGCAATCACCGGAGCGGAGGAGGCAGGGATATGCTCAAACACAGGAAGCAGCGGGATACGCTGATCGTCTGCCTGGAGGGAGAACTGGACCACCATTGCGCGCAGACGGTCCGCCAGGAGATGGACCGGCTCATTGAGAAGGAGCAGCCGCAGCGCCTGATCGTGGACATGCAGGGCGTGTCGTTCATGGACAGCTCGGGCATCGGCGTGCTGATCGGGCGCTATCGCACGCTCAGCAGAAGCGGGGGACGCATGGCGGTGTGCAACATGAGCCCGCACGTGGAGCGGATCTTTCAGCTCTCCGGGCTGCAGCGCATCATCGAAACAGTGCGATAACACGGGAGGATGGGATTATGGTGAGCAAGAACAGCATGCGGCTGGAGTTTCTCGGCTGCGCACAGAACGAATCCTTCGCGCGCGTGGTCATCAGCGCGTTCGCCGTGCAGCTCGGCCCCACGATCGAGGAGATCACGGACGTGAAGACGGCGGTCAGTGAGGCGGTCACCAATGCGATCGTGCACGGCTATGAGGGCACGCAGGGCACGGTCGTGCTCAGCGCCTGTGTCGAGGACGAGCACGTCCTGAGCGTCACGATCGAGGACGCGGGCAAGGGCATCGCGGACGTGGAAAAGGCTATGGAACCCTTTTACACCACGCAGCCGGAGATGGAGCGCTCCGGCATGGGGTTTGCCGTGATGCAGACGTTCATGGATACGCTGGAGGTCGCCTCCGTCCCCGGCGAGGGCACCCGCGTGCGCATGACCAAGCGGTTCGGCGCCGACGCGTGATGGCCGGCGTGCTCTCACACGAGGAGGCCATGGCGCTCATCCGGCAGGCGCAGGCGGGCGACGCGCAGGCGCTGGAGCGCATGGTCGGCGCGAATCTCGCGCTGGTGCGCTCCGTCTGCGGGCGGTTTGCGGGCCGCGGGTGCGAGATGGAGGAGCTCTACCAGCTGGGGGCGCTGGGGCTCGTGAAGGCCATCCGCAACTTCCGGGTGGAGCTGAACGTGCGCTTCTCTACCTATGCCGTGCCGATGATCATGGGCGAGATACGCCGGTTTCTGCGCGACGACGGGCCGCTGAGCGTCTCGCGCAGGCTGAAGGAGACGGCCGCGCGCGCCGCGCGGGTCGCGGAAGCGCTGCGCCAGGCGCTGCTGCGCGAACCCACGCTGCCGGAGATCGCGCAGGCCCTGCGCTGCGACGAGCACGAGCTGGTCATGGCATTGGAAAGCGCCAGCGCCGTCGCCTCGCTGGACGCGCCGCTGCCCGGCGCGGACGGCGGCACGCTCGGGGATGTCGTGGGCGAGGAGCAGGCGGATGCGATCGACCGCATGGCCCTGCGCGAGGAGATCGAGCGGCTGCCCGAGCGCGACAGAAAGCTGATCATGCTGCGCTACTTCCGCGACTGGACGCAGGCGCAGACGGCGCGCGCGCTGGGCATGACGCAGGTGCAGGTGTCGCGCCAGGAGGCGCGCATCCTGCGGCGCATCCGGGAGGCGATGGCGCCGGACGCGAAGGAGGCCTAGCCGGGGAACGGGCGTGCAGACGGCGCGCCCGCTTTTTTGGCTTTTGCGCCGTAGGGCTTGAACGGGGTGCGGAAAGCCTGTACAATAGAGCTGCGGTCACGTATGGCCGGATGCGGGCGCGAATGGAGGCATGAGATGGAGCTGTTTTGCATGGAGGGCATTCCGTACCGGCTGAAGGCGCCCTTTGACTTTGGCTTTCTGAGCCGGTATGGCAGGGTGTTCAGGATCTTTGACGCGCAGGATTCGGGCAATATCTGCTTCGGCGTGGAGCAGGGCGGCAGGCGATACTTCGTCAAGTTTGCGGGCGCTCCGACCGCGGCCTATGACGGCGCGCCCGAGGCGGCCGTCGCGCGCCTGAGGGAGACGGCGCCCCTGTATGCCCGGCTGACGCATCCGAACCTGATCCCATTCATCTGCGCGGAGGAGGTGGGCGGCGGGTTTGCGATGGTCTTTGAATGGGCCGACGGCGACTGCATGGGCCGGATGTATCCGGCCTCCCACCGCCGGTTCATGGCTCTGCCCGCGGAGGACCGGCTGACGGTCTTGGACGACATCCTGTGCTTTTTGGCATACGTCGCTTCCCAGGGCTATGTCGCGATCGACTTCTATGACGGCAGCATTCTCTACGATGCCCGGCGCCGCAAGACGACCGTCTGCGACATTGACTTCTTCAAGAGGCAGCCGTTTGTCAACGACATGGGCCGTCTGTGGGGCAGCGCAAAGTTCATGTCGCCCGAGGAATTCCGGCTCGGCGCGGTCATCGACGAGGTCACGAACGTCTACACGGCCGGGGCCATGGCCTTTGCGCTGTTTGGTGCATATGAGCGATCGCGGGACGCCTGGCAGCTGGGCGAGGCGGCCTTTCGCGTCGCGGCCCGGGCCGTGAGCGACGACAGGGCGCGCAGGCAGCAGTCGATCGGGGAACTCAAAGAGGCGTGGACATGCGCGCTGCGGCGATAAACAGCCAAACGCGGCGTGATGGTATCGGATACCGTCACGCCGCGTTCACTCATGTTTTCTCTGATGGAATCAGCAGGCGAACCCGTCCAGGAAGGCCCTGCCCGCGTCGATGGAGGCCTGCACGGCCTCGGGCGCGGGTCCGCCGGGAATGTTGCGCAGGTTGACGCACGCCTGCAGGGAGAGAGCCTCGAACACGTCCTCGTCAAACAGCTCCGAGAACGTGCGCAGCTCCTGCAGCGACAGGTCCAGCAGCGCCTTGTCCTCCTTGATGCAGTGCAGCACCAGCCGGCCGACGACCGCGTGCGCCTCCCGGAAGGGCATGCCCTTCTTGACCAGGTAGTCCGCCGCGTCCGTCGCATTGGTGAAGCCGCCCGCCGCGCCGCGCGCCATGACGTCCTTGCGGAACGTGCAGGCGTCCAGCATGTGGGTGAACACGACCAGCGACTTGACCAGCGTGTCGCGCGCGTCAAAGAGCGCCTCCTTGTCCTCCTGCATGTCCTTGTTGTAGGCCAGCGGCAGGCTCTTCATCGCGGCGAGCAGGCCCATCAGGTCGCCGTAGACGCGGCCGGTCTTGCCGCGGATGAGCTCGGCGACGTCGGGGTTCTTCTTCTGGGGCATGATGGAGGAGCCCGTGGCGAAGGCGTCGTCCATCTCCACAAAGCGGAACTCGTGGCTCGACCAGAGGATCAGCTCCTCGCAAAAGCGCGACAGGTGCATCATGCAGATCGAGGCGGCGCTCAGGTAGTCGAGCATGAAGTCGCGGTCGGACACGCCGTCCAGGCTGTTTTGCGTGATCGCGGAAAAGCCCAGCAGCTGCGCCACGCGCGCGCGATCGAGCGGATAGGTCGTGCCGGCCAGCGCGCCCGAGCCCAGCGGCATCACGTCGCTGCGCCGGTAGCAGTCGCGCATGCGATCCATGTCGCGCGTGAACATCTGAAAGTAGGCCATCATGTGGTGCGCCAGGGTGATGGGCTGCGCCTTTTGCAGGTGCGTGTAGCCGGGCATGACGGTCGTCAGGTTCTCCCCGGCGATGCGCAGCAGCACGCGGCACAGGTCGCCCAGCAGGTTGCACGCGCGCACGGCCTCGTCCTTGACGTACATACGCCCGTCCAGCGCCACCTGGTCGTTGCGGCTGCGGCCCGTGTGCAGGCGCTTGCCCGCCTCGCCGATGCGCTCGATGAGCAGCTTCTCCACGTTCATGTGGATGTCCTCGGCGTCGATGGCGAACTGCACGCGCCCGGCCTCCACATCTGCCAGGATGCCCCGAAGCCCCTCGACGATCCGGTCCGCGTCGTCCCGGTCGATGATGCCCTGCTCGCCGAGCATCGTCGCGTGGGCGATGGAACCCTGGATGTCCTGACGGTAGAGCCGCTTGTCGAACGTGATGGAGGAATGGAAGTCGTCTACGAGACCGTCGGTCTGCTTTTCAAAGCGTCCGCCCCAAAGCTTCATGAAAACACGCTCCTTGCTCGTCATAAAGAGAAAGACAGCAAACGCTGCCTTTCTCTTTGCATCTGGATTACAGCTGACCGTTCTTTTCCTTCATCATGGCCTGAACCTTGAGCGGCAGGCCGAACAGGTTGATGAAGCCCTCGGAGTCCTTGTGGCTGTACAGGTCCTTGGAGTCGCCGAAGGTGGCGATCTCCTCGAAGTACAGCGAGTTGGGGGACTTCATGCCCGCCGGGATGCAGTTGCCCTTGTACAGCTTGAGGCGCACCGTGCCGTTCACGTTCTGCTGGGTCGAGTCGACGAATGCGCTCAGCGCCTCGCGCAGCGGCGTGTACCACTGCCCGTCGTAGACCAGCTCCGCAAAGCGCAGCGCGACCTGCTCCTTGTAGTGGCTGGTGATGCGGTCGAGCGTGATCTCCTCGAGGTTCTTGTGCGCGGCGTAGAGCAGCGTGCCGCCGGGCGTCTCGTACACGCCGCGGGACTTCATGCCGACCAGGCGGTTCTCGACCATGTCGGCGATGCCCACGCCGTTGCGCGCGGCGATCTCGTTGGCCTTCTCCACGAGCGCGACGGAATCCAGCCGCTCGCCGTTGATCGACACGGCCACGCCCTTTTCAAACTCGAGCTCCACGTACTCCGGCTTGTCCGGCGCGTCCTCGGGGTTGACGCAGATGAGCGGCAGATCGCGCGGCGGCTCGTTCCACGGATCTTCCAGGTCCGCGCCCTCGTGCGAGAGGTGCCAGAGGTTGCGGTCCATGGAGTAGGGGCGCTTCTTGCTGACCGGCACCGGGATGCCGCGCGCCTCGGCGTAGTCGATCTCCTCCTCGCGCGTCTTGATGTCCCAGATGCGCCAGGGGGCGATGATGTCCATGTGCGGGTCGAACGCCTTGATCGTCAGCTCAAAGCGCACCTGGTCGTTGCCCTTGCCGGTGCAGCCGTGGCAGATGGCGGTGCAGTGCTCCTGATGCGCCAGCTCCACCAGGCGCTTTGCGATCAGCGGGCGCGCGAACGACGTGCCCAGCAAGTACTTGCCCTCGTAGACCGCGCCGGCCTTGATCGTCGGCCAGACGAAGTCCTCGACGAATTCCTTGCGCAGGTCCTCGATGTAGAGCTTCTCCGCGCCGGTCTTCTTCGCCTTCTCATGCAGCGGGGCCAGCTCCTCGCCCTGGCCCACATCCGCAGCCACGCACACGACGGCGCAGCCGTAGTTTTCCTTCAGCCAGGGGATGATGATGGACGTATCCAGGCCGCCCGAATAGGCGAGCAGCACGCGGTCATGCTTTTTCACAAAAGACCCCTCCAATTGATTCTATGCCGGGCCCTGGGCCCGATTTTTCGCGATGACGCTCGTATTATACGCCATCGCGGCAAAAAATGCAAGAGGGTTTGCATAAAAATACATCGCGATGTTTCCTTGACAGCGCGCCGGAAACGGGATAAGATAAAATAGATTTTTTATGGGCAAACGGAGCGATGCGCTTTGACGATTCTGGGGATCGACCCGGGCCTGGCGACGCTGGGCTGGGGCGTGGTGGAGCAGGCGGGCAGCCGGCTGCGGCTGGTGCAGTACGGCGTGCTGTCCACCCGGCCCGGCGTGTCGATGCCGCACAGGCTGCGCAGCATCTACATCGGCATGCAGCAGCTGATCGAGACCTACCGTCCCGACGACATCGCGTTTGAGGAGCTGTTCTTCTCCAAGAACGTGACGACGGGCATGGCGGTGAGCGCGGCGCGCGGCGTGGCGCTCGTCGCGGCGGCTGAAAAGACCGACAATTTGTATGAATACACACCCATGCAGATCAAGCAGGCGGTCGTGGGCTACGGCAAGGCGGAAAAGCAGCAGGTGCAGCAGATGGTGCGCATGCTGCTGGGCATGAAGGAGATCGCCAGGCCCGACGACGCCGCGGACGCGCTGGCCGTGGCCATCACGCACGCGCATACGGGCGCGGCCCGCGCGCAGTTCAAGATCAAGTGAGGGAATGGCGATGTACGCATTCATCGAAGGCAAAATCGAAGAAAAGCGCCAGGGCGAGCTGGTGATCAATGCGGGCGGCGTGGGCTATCAGCTGATCTGCTCGTCCACGACGCTCTCCGACGCGCCCGGCGCGGGCGAGCGATTCCGCGCCTATACGTACCTGTCCGTGCGCGAGGACGCCATGGAGCTGTTCGGCTTTGCGTCCCGGGAGGAGCGGACGCTCTTTCTGAAGCTGCTGTCCGTCTCGGGCGTGGGCGCGCGCACGGCGCTGGGCATGCTCTCGGCCATGCCGCTGCGCGATCTGTCGCTGGCCATCGCCACGGGCGACATCGCCACGCTCTCGCGCGCGCCGGGCATCGGCAAGAAGACGGCGCAGCGCATCGCGCTGGAGCTCAAGGACAAGGTCGAGGCGCAGGAGCTGCGCTCCGGCGCCGGCCAGGGCGTGTCCGCCGCCGCGCCGGACGCCCGCCGGGAGGCCGCCGCCGCGCTCATGGCCCTGGGCTACACCAGCGCCGAGGCCGCGCGGGCGATCAACCAGGTGCAGGACCAGGCGGACAAGACGGACCAGCTGATCATGCTGGCGCTGCGCCTGCTGGGCGAGGGCTAAGGGGAGGATGCGACGATGGAAGAAGAACGGCTCATGACGACGGGCTTTCGCGACGAGGATGCGGACATCGAGCAGTCGCTGCGCCCGCGCACGCTGCGCGAATACATCGGACAGCAGACGGTCAAGGACAGCCTGAACATCTACATCGAGGCGGCGCGCCAGCGCCGCGACGCGCTGGACCACATGCTGCTCTACGGCCCGCCGGGCCTGGGCAAGACGACGCTGGCCTGCATCGTCGCCGCCGAGATGGGGCAGAACATCCGCATCACCTCCGGCCCGGCTATCGAGCGCCCGGGCGATCTGGCGTCCATCCTCACCAACCTGAACGCGGGCGACGTGCTGTTCATCGACGAGATCCACCGCCTCTCGCGCACGGTCGAGGAGGTGCTCTATCCCGCAATGGAGGACTATGCGCTGGACATCATGATCGGCAAGGGGCCGAGCGCGCGCTCCATCCGGCTGGATCTGCCCAAATTCACGCTCGTGGGCGCGACCACGCGCGCGGGCCAGTTGTCCGCGCCGCTGCGCGACCGGTTTGGCATCCTGTTCCGCCTGCAGCTGTATTCCACCGACGAGCTCGCGCAGATCGTGCGCCACAGCGCAAACATCCTCAAGATCCCCGTGGAGCCCGAGGGCGTGCGCGAGATCGCGCGCCGCTCGCGCGGCACGCCGCGCATCGTCAACCGCCTGCTCAAGCGCGTGCGCGACTTTGCGCAGGTGCGCGCGGATGGGACGATCACCTATGAGGTCGCGCGCGAGGCGCTGAACCTGCAGGAGATTGACGAGCTGGGGCTGGACCGCGTGGACCGCGGCATGCTCTCCACGATGATGGACAAGTTCGGCGGCGGGCCGGTGGGCCTGGACACGCTGGCGGCCACCACGGGCGAGGACGCCGTGACGATCGAGGACGTCTACGAGCCCTACCTCATGCAGCTGGGCTTCATCATGCGCACGCCGCGCGGGCGCGTGTGCACGCCGGCAGCCTATGCGCACATGCGCCGCACGCCGCCGCAGCCCCGCGCGGACGGGCCGGACCAGACCCGGCTGGACATCTGACCAGGGGAGGGACGAGCGATATGGACTTTGTACCGGTGACGATTGCGCTCAAGGACGGGCGGCAGGCGACGCTGCGCGCCCTGCTGCCCGAGGATGCGGAGCAGATGCTGCGCATCCTCAGGCAGACGGCGCAGGAGACGCATTGGATCCTGTGCTATCCCGAGGAGCGGGAGGACATGACGGTCGAGCAGGAGGAGGCGTTTTTGCGGGACCGCCTGGCGGACCCGTATACGCTGATGCTGACGTGCGAGGTTGAAGGACGGCTGGTCGGCAACTGCGAGATCTCGTTCGGCAGGCGCATCAAGGTCTCCCACACGGCCACGGTGGCCATCGGCCTGCTCAGGGAGTTTTGGGGCCTTGGCATCGGTACGGCCATGTTCCGGGAGCTGATCGCCGCGGCCCGGCGCCGTCCCGGCGTCATTCAGGTCGTGCTGAGCTTTATGGAAGGAAACGAACGCGGCCGCGCGCTCTATGAAAAGATGGGATTCCGCCTTGTCGGAATCAGGCCGGACGCCTTCCGCCTGCGGGATGGCACGCTGCTGGATGAATATGAGATGATGCTGAAACTTTGAAAGAGGCAATGCCGATGAAGACATCCGATTTTGATTATGAGCTCCCGCAGGAGCTGATCGCCCAGACGCCCGTGGAGCCGCGCGACCACAGCCGGCTGATGGTCGTGCACTGCGCCGACGGGCGGATCGAGCACAGGCACTTTTACGACATCGTGGACTACCTGCGCCCCGGCGACGCGCTGGTGATCAACGAGACGAAGGTCATCCCGGCGCGGCTGCTGGGCGTCAAGGAGGAGACGGGCGTGCCGGTGGAGGTGCTGCTGCTGCGCCGCCACAGCGCGACGGACTGGGAGGCGCTCGTGCGGCCGGGCCGGCGGCTGAAGCCCGGCACGGTCTGCTCGTTCGGCGATGGGCTGCTGCGCTGCACCGTGCTGGAGAGCGTGCCCGAGACGGGCGGACGGCTGGTGCGCTTTGCCTACGAGGGCGTGTTCGAGGAGCTGCTGGACCGTCTGGGCGAGATGCCGCTGCCGCCCTATATCCACGAAAAGCTCGCGGACGCAAGCCGGTATCAGACGGTCTATGCCCGCGCGGAGGGCTCCGCCGCCGCGCCGACGGCGGGCCTGCATTTCACGCCTGAGCTGCTGGACAGCGCCCGGCGCAAGGGCGTGCAGGTCGTGCCCGTGCTGCTGCACGTGGGGCTGGGCACGTTCCGCCCCGTGAAGGAGGAGGACGTGGACAGGCACGTCATGCACTCGGAGTTTTACCAGGTCACGCGCGAGGCGGCGGATGCGCTCAACGGCGCGCGCCGGGCGGGCGGGCGGCTGATCTGCGTGGGGACGACCTCGGTGCGCACGATCGAGACCGTCGCCGACGAGGACGGGATCATCCATCCGGGCTCGGGCGAGACGTCGATCTTCATCAAGCCGGGCGTGCGGATCAAGGCCGTGGACGCGCTGATCACCAACTTCCACCTGCCGCAGAGCACCCTGCTCATGCTGGTGAGCACGTTCATGGGCCGGGAGGCGGCCCTGTCGGCCTATGAGCTGGCGGTGCGGGAGAGATACCGCTTCTTCAGCTTCGGCGACGCGATGCTGATCCTGCCCACGGAGCCCAAAGATCAAAAAGGAAATGAGGACGAATATGCCACAGCCGCTGACGTTTGAACTGATCAAGCAGGACGCCGGGACCGGCGCGCGCCGGGGCGTCGTGCATACGCCGCATGGCGACATCCAGACGCCGATCTTCATGCCCGTGGGCACGCAGGCGACGGTCAAGGCGACCACGCCCCGCGAGCTGGAAGAGGTGGGCGCGCAGATCATCCTGTCCAACACGTATCACCTGCACCTGCGCCCGGGCGAGGCGCTGGTCAAGGAGGCCGGCGGACTGCACCGGTTCATGTCCTGGAACCATCCGATCCTCACGGACAGCGGCGGATTCCAGGTGTTCTCGCTGGCCGGCCTGCGCAAGATCAAGGAGGAGGGCGTGTCGTTCCAGTCGCACCTGGACGGCAGCCGTCTGTTCATCGGGCCCGAGACGTCCATGCAGATCCAGCAGGACCTGGGCGCGGACATCGCCATGGCCTTTGACGTCTGCTCGCCCTATCCGTGCGACCATGCCACCGCCGAGGAGGCGATGCACCGCACGCACCGCTGGGCCGAGCGCTGCCGGGCCGCGCACACGCGCGAGGATCAGGCGCTGTTCGGCATCGTGCAGGGCGCGTTCTACAAGGACCTGCGCGTGCAAAGCGCCAAGGCGCTGGCGGACATGGACTTTCCGGGCTACGGCATCGGCGGCCTGAGCGTGGGCGAGCCCAAGCCCGTCATGTACGAGATGCTCGAGGAGCTCATGCCGTACATGCCCGCGAATAAGCCGCGCTACCTCATGGGCGTGGGCAGCCCCGACTGCCTGGTCGAGGGCGTGCTGCGCGGGGTGGACATGTTCGACTGCGTGCTGGCCACGCGCATCGCGCGCAACGGCACCGTCTTCACCGACGCGGGCCGGCTGGTCATCCGCAACGCCCAGTACGCGCACGACTTCGGCCCGCTCGAAGAGGGCTGCGACTGCTATACCTGCCGCAACTTCTCCAGGGCCTATGTGCGCCATCTGATCAAGGCGGGCGAGATCACCGGCGGCCGGCTGACGACCATCCACAACCTGCGCTACCTGCTCAGGCTCATGGAGCGCATCCGCCGGGCGATCGAGGAGGACCGCTTCGAGCAGTTCCACCGCGAATTCTTCGCCCGCTACGACATGAGCCGGAATTTCTGAGGGAAAATGGACGCGCAGGCGAATTAGTCCTTGCATTCACATCCGTCACAAGATATAATGAGATGGAATTTTAAACAAGGAGTGTCTTTGAACCATGATGAATGCGCTTACGCACCTGCTGGCCGACGCGGCCCCCGCGACGACCGCCGCCGCTTCCGCGACCCTGGATCCCGCTACCGCCGAGATGAGCGGCACCGCCGGCGTGGTGGGCATGATCGGCACGTTCCTGCCGATGATCCTGATCTTCGTGGTGTTCTACTTCCTGCTGATCCGCCCGCAGCGCAAGAAGGACAAGGAAGCCAAGGCCATGCTCGCGGCGCTCAAGGTCGGCGACCGCATCTGCACGATCGGCGGCATCTACGGCACGATCGCCAGCATCAAGGATGACGTGCTCACCGTGGAGGTCGGCGCGGAGAAGACCAAGCTCGTCTTCGCGCGCTGGGCGATCCGCAACGTCGAGGAGATCTCCATCTCCAACGACGCCGAGGCGCTCATCTGACCGGCGACATTGGAGTGATAGCGTCCCCCGTCCGGGCATAGATTCCTCTATGACACGGACGGGAGGCGCTTTTTTGATGAGACAGGCAACATCGGCGAGGACGCAGGACACCCTCATCCGGCGCAAGCCGCGCGCGCCGGGCCGGGGAAGCGGACAGTTCAGACGGCTGTTGTGGGGATTCCTCAGCGCAGTGGCGGCGACCGTGCTGGGCGTGGCGCTGTTTGCGCTCGCGCTGCGCGTATGGCCGCTGTCCAGCGGCGCGATCACGACGGTCAATCAGCTGCTCAAGCTGGCGGCCATCCTCGTGGGCGCGCTGGTGGCGGTCGGCCGCGGCGGCGAGCGGGGCGCGATGCGCGGCGCGGCGGTGGGCCTGCTGTACATGGGCCTGGGCGTCGCGCTCTACGGCCTGCTCAGCGGCCAGCAGCTGGGCCTTGCGGGCTACGCGGCGGACATCGGCATGGGCGTGGCCGCGGGCGGCCTGTGCGGCATGATTTTGTCGAATCTTCCGGCGAAGTGATTGCATCCGGCGTGGAATTGGTGTATAATCATTGAATGAATGGTAACCTCGAATCTGTGCTTACGGAGGAATGAAAGATGAAGCATATTCAGACCCTTCAGAAGTCCTGCCTGCGCGAGAGCCTCAAGTACGGCGGCTGCGGCGAGTGCCAGGCCTCCTGCCAGAGCGCCTGCAAGACGTCCTGCACGGTGGCCAACCAGTCCTGCCAGAACAAGAAGGACAAGTAAGGCTCGGGCATATCCCGCGACGGCATCCGGCACGGTTCGGGTGCCGCTTCTTTTGGCCCGCGCCGGCGCGGCCGATATCACCAAAGGAGGAACCCCACTTGATCCATACGTTTACATCCTGCGGCAAGTACATGGCGCTGGACGTGGGCAGCGGCGCGGTGCACGCGCTGGACGAGATGGCCTACGACGCGCTGCGCCTTTACGAACAGGGAACCGCCCTGGACGGCATCCGCGCGCAGCTGCAGGGCAAGTACGACGCCGCGGAGCTGGACGAGACGCTCGGCGAGATCGCCCAGTTGATTGAGGCGGGCCAGTTGGACAGCGACGACGACTACGCCAGCGTAGATGTGGCGGCCGACCCGGGCGTCGTCAAGGCCATGTGCCTGCTCGTCACGCAGGACTGCAACCTGCGCTGCAAGTACTGCTTCGCCTCTGCGGGCGAATATCACATGCACGGCAGCCGCCTGATGTCCCTGGAGACGGGCAAGCGCGCGTTGGACTGGCTCGTACAAAAGAGCGGCAAGCGCCGCTCGCTGGAGGTCGACTTTTTCGGCGGCGAGCCGCTGATGAACTTCGACGTCGTGCGGGAGCTGGTGGCCTACGGCCGCTCGCTGGAGCAGGCGCACGACAAGCAGTTCAAGTTCACCATCACCACCAATGCCGTCGCGCTCACGGACGAGATGATCGACTTTTTCAACCGGGAGATGCACAACGTCGTGCTGTCCATCGACGGACGGCCCGAGGTGCACGACCGGATGCGCCCCACGCCCAACGGCAAGGGCTCCTATGAGCTGATGGCGCCCAAGGCGCTGCGCCTGGCCAGGGCGCGCGGACAGCGCGACTACTACGTGCGGGGCACCTACAGCGCATACAACCTCGACTTTGCCAACGACGTGCTGCACCTGGCGGACCTGGGCTTTGAGCAGATCTCCGTCGAGCCCGTCGTGGCCGATCCCGCCTGCGGCTACGCGTTGACGGAGGACATGCTGCCCGCGCTGCGCGACGAGTACGAGCGCCTGGCGCGCATCTACGTGCAGCGGCGCAGGGAGCCGGGCAAGTGGTTCAACTTCTTCCACTTCATGGTCGACCTCAACGGCGGCCCGTGCCTGAAGAAGCGCCTGACCGGCTGCGGCGCTGGCAACGAATACGTGGCCGTGACGACGGACGGCGACATCTATCCGTGCCACCAGTTCGTCGGGCGCGAGGGATACCGCATGGGCAGCGTGCTGGACGGCAGCTTTGACGCGGGCATCCAGCGGACGTTTGCGGAGAACCACGTGCTCAACAAGGAAAAGTGCTCCAAGTGCTGGGCGCGCTTTTACTGCAGCGGCGGGTGCGCGGCCAACGCGCAGGCGTTCGGCGGGGATATCCGCACGCCCTACGACATGGAGTGCGAGCTGGAGCGCAAGCGCCTGGAGTGCGCCATGGCCATCTATGCGGCCGAGCATGAGGACGAGGCCTGAACGCGAACGGCCCCTTGACGCAGCGCGCAAAAAGCCCTATAATACCTGTATCTGTTTGCCCCAAGAATCGTCGCTGGAGGTGATGCGCATGGCCGGTAAGGGGTCGCTGCGCGCCGCGGTGACGGTTCTTTTTTTGCTTCTGTGTCTGGCGGCGCTGTGCTGCGGCGCAGACCGCCTGCTGTCCGGGGCGCAGCCCGTGGCCGACGCGCGTCCGATGCCGCCGGCGGTGATGGCGTATGCCGCGCCATCCGTGCAGGCGCCGCAGGCGCAGGCCGGGCCGGAGGAATCCGAAAGCCCGCGAGCCTCGGCGCTGCCGCTACTGGCCTGCGCCGCGCTGGCGGCGATGGGCCGCCTGCAGGCGCGGCGGGGTCGGGACCGCAACGGCAACGTCCTGCAGGGGCGCAGCTACATGCGCTCGATGCACCAGGCCTTTTCCTTCAGCGATGGCGGCGCATAGGCGCGCATGCTCCGAGCGTCCTGCCAAAAGCATCCTGAAAGGAAGAATGACAACATGGCCAACACGAAGTTCAAGCGGAAGAACCGCAAGGGCGTCAGCGCAGTGCAGCTGGCGCTGATCCTGCTCGTCATCGTCGTGGCGGGTTACCTGGCGCTCAACGGCTTTGGCCGCGGCACGATGGTGCGCTATATGCTGCCCTGGGGCGAGGCGATCAGCCTGGGTCTGGATCTGCGCGGCGGCGTGTACACGGTCTATCAGGCCGACAGCGAGGGCGTCGACGACTTTGATGCCAAGATGGACTCGACCGTCTCCATTCTCACCAGCCGCCTGACGCGCCAGGGCTTCACCGAGGCGACGATCACGCGCCAGGGCAGCGACCGCATCCGCGTCGAGATCCCGGACGTGCAGGACCCCAATGAGATCCTCGAGATCATCGGCACGCCGGCGCACCTGGTCTTCAAGGACAGCGAGGGCAACGTCGTCATGGAGGGCGCGGAGGTCGAGGAGGCCTACCTCAGCCAGGACGAGAACGGCCGGCCCTGCGTTGGCTTCCGCCTGTCCGACACGGGCGCACAGCAGTTTGCCGAGGCGACCGCCGCGAACCTGAACAAGACGATCAGCATCGAGCTGGACGGCACGGTCATCTCCTCGCCGATGGTCAACAGCGTCATCACCGGCGGTCAGGGCATCATCCAGTCCTCCTCCATGACGGTCGAAGACGCCAACGAGCTGGCCATGCTCATCCAGTCCGGCGCGCTGCCGCTGGACCTTGAGCAGCTGGAGGTCTCCGCCATCTCTGCGACGCTGGGCGTCGAGGCGCTGGATACGGCGATCCTCGCGGGCGTCATCGGCGTGGTGCTGGTGATGCTGTTCATGCTCGTGCGCTATCGCGTGTGCGGCCTCATCGCCGACATCGCGCTGACGGCCTACATCCTGTTGGTCATCTTCCTGCTCGCCGTCACGGGCGCGCAGCTGACGCTGCCGGGCATCGCGGGCATCATCCTGGGCATCGGCATGGCCGTGGATGCCAACGTCATCATCTTCGAGCGCATCCGCGAGGAGCTGGGCGCCGGACGTCCGCTGACCGCCGCCATCAAGCGCGGCTTCAACAACGCACTGTCCGCGATCCTGGACTCCAACGTCACCACGATCATCGCGGCGCTGGTGCTGATGTGGTTCGGCACGGGCTCTGTGAAGGGCTTTGCCATCACGCTCACCATCGGCGTGCTGACCTCCATGTTCACCGCGATCGTCGTCACGCACGCGCTGCTCAACATCTTTGTCGGCCTGGGCATCCAGTCGCCGCGGCTCTATGCCCGCCCGATGAAGGAGAATGAAGGCCGCATCCTGCGCGACCGCTCCAAGGTCTGCATCCGCGTCTCCTCCGCCGTCATCGTGCTGGCGCTGGCGCTGTCCGTGTTCGGCCTGGGCATGAACCTGGGCATCGACTTCGCCGGCGGCATCATCATGGAGTACGACATGGGCGCCGAGTTCGATGTGAGCGACGTGCAGACGGCGCTGGCGAATCAGGGCGTCACGGAGTCGCAGATCCAGGTGAGCGGCGAGGACGGCCACATCGCGCAGATCCGCATTCGCGACGTGGAGAACTCCGACGAGATGCGCGCCGCGCTGGAGCAGGAGCTCTCCGCCAAGTATGCGGACATCGAGTTCGTGACGGTCGACCGCGTGGGCGCGGTCGCGGGCCGCGACCTGATCCTCAACGCGCTCAAGAGCGTGCTGGTCGCCGCGGTGCTGATGCTGGCCTATATCGCTCTGCGCTTTGACTTCTATTCCGGCCTGGCGGCCGTCATCGGCCTGGTGCACGACGTGCTGATCATGGTGGCCGTCATGGTGTTCCTGCGCGCGTTCGTGCAGGTCAACACGACGTTCATCGCCGCCATGCTGACGATCGTCGGCTATTCGATCAACAACACGATCGTCATCTTCGACCGCATCCGTGAAAACGTCAAGGGCGGCGCACTGCGCAACCATACGCGTGCGGAGGTCGTCGTGCTCTCCACGCGCGAGTGCTTCACCCGCACGGTCAGCACTGCACTGACGACGCTGCTGACCACGGTGACGCTGTTTGTGCTGGGCGTCTCTTCCATCCGCGAGTTCACGCTGCCGTTGATCGTGGGCATCGTTTCGGGCGTCTACTCCGCCAACGCCATCAACGGCTACGTGTGGGCGTTCCTGATGGACCGCCGCGCGGCCGCCAAGGTGAAGAAGGTCAAGAAGGCGTAAGCTGCGATAAACGAAAGAGCCTGCCGCGCCGCAGGCTCTTTCGTCCTATTTTCAGAGGGTTCCGCCCGCCGGGCGAAAGGAGAAAAGGAGTGCCGGGCTTGCTACGGTTCGTTCAAAAAGTACAGGGCGACGCGCCGCAGGCGCTGCTGGCGGCGGGGATTGCGCCGCGGCTGGCGCAGCTGCTCGCCGCGCGCGGGATTGACACGCGGGAGGCTGCGCAGCGGTATCTGCAGCCGAAAAAGACGGATCTGCACGATCCCATGCGCATGCAGGACATGGACAGGGCCGTCGCCTGCGTGCGTGAGGCGCTCGCGGACGGAGAGCCGATCGTCATCTACGGCGACTACGACGTCGACGGCGTCATGGCGACCTGCATCCTGCTCACATTCTTGAAAAAGCAGGGCGCAAATGTCAGCTACTACATCCCCGACCGCCACGGGGAAGGGTACGGCCTGAACATCCCCGCCGTCGAGTCGATCGCGCAGCGCGCGCGCCTGCTCGTCACGGTCGACTGCGGCATCACCTCCTGCGCGGAGGTCGCTCGCGCCCGGGAGCTGGGCATGCGCGTGATCGTCACCGACCACCACCAGCCGGGCGGCGTGCTGCCCCAGTGCGAGGCGGTGCTCAACCCGCTGCTGGGCGACTATCCGTTCAGGCGGCTGTGCGGCGCGGGCGTGGCGTTCAAGCTCGTGCAGGCGCTGGGCGGCATGGAGGCGCTGGAGCCGCTGTGGGAGCTGGCCGCGCTGGCCACCGTGGCCGACATCGTGCCGCTGCTGGACGAGAACCGCGTCATCGTCACGCACGGCCTGCGCGCGATCAACCGGACGCGCCGGCCCGGCCTGCGCGCGCTGATCGAGGCCGCCGGCCTTTCGGAGCGCGAGATCACCAGCGGGCACATCGCCTTTCAGCTGGCCCCGCGCATCAACGCGGGCGGCCGGCTGGCGCTGGCGGCGCGCGGGGTGGAGCTGATGACCACGCGCAACGAGGAAAAGGCGCGCGCCATCGCCCGCGAGCTGGAGGACGACAACGCCGAGCGCAAGGAGCTGGAGCAGCAGATTCTGCTGCAGGCGGAGGAACTGCTGCACGAGCAGGTCGACTTCCTGCGCGACCGCGCGATCGTGCTGTGCGGCGAGGGATGGAACCCCGGCGTCATCGGACTGGCCGCCTCGCGCCTGGTCGAGCGCTACCGCTGGCCGGTCATACTGCTGTCAAAGGCGGAGGACGTGTGCGTGGGCTCCGCGCGCTCGATTCCCGGCGTCAACATCCACGAGGCGCTCAGCGGCTGCAGCGACCTGTTCACCCGCTTTGGCGGGCATGCGCAGGCCGCGGGCCTGACGATGGAGGCGCGGCATCTGCCGGCATTCCGCCGCCGGCTCAACGAGCAGATCGCGCGGCAGGAAAAGTGGGATACGTTCTATCCCACGGAGGAATACGACCTGGAGGTGCAGCTGCCGGAGCTGACAGAGGAGCTCGTGCACGGGTTTGACCAGATGCAGCCCACGGGCTTTGGCAACCCCGCGCCCGTGCTGTGCCTGCGCGGCGTCGAGCCGACGGACGCGCGGCGCGTCGGGCGCGACATGGCGCATCTGAAGCTGCGGCTGTGCGCGGACGGCGAGCAGCGCGACGGCATCGCGTTTCGCATGGGCGAGCGCGCCGGAGACCTGCCCGAGCGCGTGGACGTGCTCTTTTCGCCGTCGATCAACGAGTGGCAGGGCGAGCGGCGCGTGCAGTGCGAGGTGCGCCAGATGGAGCCGTTTGCGGCGCCGCAGGCGTTTGTGGCAGCATGCAGGAAAAACGAGGAAGGATTTGTGCGTGCAATTTTGGCGCAAATCATCTATAATATGCACAAGCCCTGTCCGACCCCGCCCGTCTGCGAGCCGTTGACGCTCGAACAGGCTGACGCATACATCCGCGGCGCGCTGACGGACAGCCTGCAGGGCACGCTGCTCGTATGCCAGACGCTGGGCTGCCTGCGCAAGTGGACGGTGCGCCTGGCCGTGATGGACGCCAAGCTCGACTATGCCATGGGCGCGCCGCGGGACGCGCGGCGGTTCAACACGCTGCTGGCGCAGCCGGATCTGTCCGCGCTCGCGGCGGCGGGGAACGTGCGGCGCGTGGTGCTGCTCGACGGCGCGGTGGAGCCGGATTCGCTGCACGCGTATCAGGAGGCGTTTGCGGGCGCGCAGATCGTCTGCGTGCGGGACGACCTGGGCTATATCCGCCGTGAGGCGCAGCGCCTGGCGCTCAGCGACGAGGAGCTGCGCGCGCTGTACCGCAATGTGCGCGCGCTGCCCGCCGACAGCGCGCTGGAGGTCATCGCCGAGGCTTCGGGGCTGGAGCCTTGCAAGGCGCTTGCGGGGCTGTGGGTGTTTGGCGAGCTCGGACTTGTGCAGATGGAGGAGGCGCCCTGGCGGGTGCGGCTGCTGCCGGCCCGCAAGTGCAGCCTGGCGGACAGCGCGCTGCTCAGGCGGCTGCGGACGCTGGCAGGCTGAGCCAGGCGAGGAGAGGACCGCCCCGGTGGGCGGGGGAAAAGGAGAATGAACCCGTGACAAACGATGCGTGTACAAGTTTGGAAGAACTGCTCGGCAGGGTGCGAAAATACCACCCGCAGGCCGACGGCGAGGCGCTGATCGAAAAGGCCTACCGCTTTGCCGAAAAGGCCCACGCGCCGCAAAAGCGCGAGTCCGGCGAGCCGTATTTCGCGCATCCGCTGACCGTCGCGAGCATTCTGGCCACGCTCATGCTCGACGCGCCGACCATTGCGGCGGGCCTTTTGCACGACACGGTCGAGGACTGCGAGGGCGTCACGCTCGAGGTCATCGAGCGGGAATTCGGCCAGGAGGTCGCCCTGCTCGTCGACGGCGTGACCAAGCTGGACAAGCTGGAGTTCAACTCGCGCGAGGAGCGGCAGGCAGAGTCGCTGCGCAAGATGATCCTGGCCATGTCCAAGGACATCCGCGTGGTGCTCATCAAGCTGGCGGACCGCCTGCACAACATGCGCACGCTCAAGTATTCGCCCCCTGAAAAGCAGCGGCGCATCGCGCAGGAGACGCTGGACATCTACGCCCCGCTGGCGCACCGCCTGGGCGTGTACAAGATCAAGCAGGAGCTGGAGGACCTGTGCCTGCGTTACCTCGACCCGCAGGGCTATCAGAACCTGATCCAGAAGGTCGGCATGCGCCGCGCGGAGCGCGAGGAGTCCATCCGCCTGGTCATCAAGCAGCTCGGCCAGAAGATCGAGGAGCTGGGCATCCGCTACGACATCGACGGGCGGCCCAAGCACTTTTACAGCATCTACAAGAAGATGGTGCTGCAAAACAAGCCCTTCGAGCAGATCTTCGACCTGATCGCCATCCGCGTGCTGGTCGATTCCATCCCCGACTGCTACGCGGTGCTGGGCATCGTACATACGCTTTGGAAGCAGGTGCCCAACCGTTTCAAGGACTATATCTCCACCCCCAAGCCGAACATGTACCAGTCGCTGCACACGACGGTCGTCGGACAGAACGGCATGCCCTTCGAGGTGCAGATCCGCACGTGGGAGATGCACCGCGTGGCGGAGTTCGGCATCGCGGCGCACTGGCGCTATAAGGAGGGCAAGCAGGCCGGCGACGAGTTGGATAAGAAGCTGTACTGGCTGCGCCAGATCCTGGACTGGCAAAACGAGACCAAGGACTCCAAGGAGTTCATCAGCTCGCTCAAGGTCGATCTGTTCAGCGACGAGGTCTTCGTCTTCACGCCCAAGGGCGACATCCTGGACCTGCCCAAGGGCGCGACGCCGATCGACTTCGCCTACCGCATCCACAGCGCCGTGGGCAACAAGTGCATCGGCGCCAAGGTCAACGGCCGCATCGTGACGCTCGACACGCCGCTGAACACCGGCGACTTTGTGGAGATCATCACCCAGGCCAACGCCAAGGGTCCGAGCATGGACTGGGTCAAGATCGCCAAGACCTCGCAGGCCAAGGCCAAGATCCGCCAGTTCTTCAAGCGCGAGCTCAAGGAGGAAAACGTCGCCAAGGGCCGCTCCATGCTCGAGTACGAGGCCAAGCGCCAGGCGGTCAACCTGCCGGCGCTGCTCAAAAACGAGTACCTGGAGCCGCTGCTCAAGAAATACGCCTTCCTGGACACGGACGACATCTACGCCGCCGTCGGCTACGGCGGCCTGGCGGCCAGCCACGTCATCACCCGGCTGGTCGAGGAGCAGCGCCGCCGTGAAAAGCCCGCGCTGCCGCCCGCGCCCGCGCCGCAGCCCGTGGAGGAGCAGCGCCCGCGCCAGCAGGCGCAGCACACCGGCAGCAGCGACCACGGCATCTTCGTGCGCGGCGAGCCGGGCATGCTCGTGCGCTTTGCGCGCTGCTGTAACCCGCTGCCCGGCGACGAGATCGTCGGCTACATCACGCGCGGGCGCGGCGTCACGGTCCACAAGGCGGACTGCATCAACGTGCTGTCCGAGATCGACTCGGCGCGCCTGGTCGAGGTCTCCTGGGATGCGGAGGTCAAGACGAACTACGACGGCAGCATCCAGATCCTGGCCTACGACCGCGACGGCCTGCTGGCGGATCTCGTGCTCTTCATCGGCAGCATGAAGGTGACGATCAGCGCCATCTCGGCCAAGACGAACAAGAACAAGACGTGTACGATCAACGTGACGCTGGAGGTCAAGAACCGCCAGGAGCTGGATAAGATCATCAAGCAGCTGAGCAAGCGCTCCGACGTCATCGAGATCTTCCGCGTATCGACCTGAGAGAGGACATGAACGCGATGAGACTGGTGATCCAGCGCGTGAAGGGCGCGCATGTAGACGTCGGCGGCGAAACCGTGGGCCGCGTCGGCCCGGGGCTGATGGTGCTCGCGGGCGTCGAGGAGGGCGACACGCGCGCCGACGTCGACTACTGCGTGGAGAAGACCGCGCACCTGCGCATCTTTGAGGACGAGGCGGGCAAGATGAACCGCTCGGTGCTCGACGTGGGCGGCGGCGCACTGGTCGTCTCGCAGTTCACGCTGCACGGCGACGTGCGCCGCGGCAGGCGGCCCAGCTTCATCCGGGCCGCGCGGCCGGAGACGGCCGTGCCGCTCTACGAGGCGTACTGCGAGGGCCTGCGCGATCAGGGCCTGCACGTGGAGACGGGCGTCTTTCAGGCAGATATGCAGGTCTACATCCAAAACGACGGGCCTGTGACGCTGCTCGTGGACAGCAGGAGGTGCTTCTGATGCAGGTCGAAAAGCTGACCGGCGGGCCGCTGGGCGTCAACACGTACGTGCTGTACGCCCCCGGCCGGGACGACTGCATCGTGATCGACCCCGGCGTGCCGATGGAGCAGATCCGGCGCGCGGTGGGCGCGCGGCGGGTGGCGGCGGTGCTGCTCACGCACGCGCACTTTGACCACATGCTTTCGGCTGCGCCCCTGCGGGAGGCGGGGGCGCAGCTTTGCGTGCACCGGCTGGACGCGCCGATGCTCACGGACGCGCGGCTGAACCTGAGCGGCATGATCGGCGAGCGCCTGACGCTTGCGCCGGCGGACCGCCTGCTCGAAGAGGGCGACGCGGTCGAGGCCGCGGGGCTGCGGCTTTCCGTGCTGCACACGCCCGGCCATACGCCCGGCGGCGTCTGCTACCGGCTGGAGGACATGCTCTTCACCGGCGACACGATGTTTGCGGGCGGCTATGGGCGCACGGACTTCCCCGGCGGCGACGGCGCGCAGCTGCTCGCGTCGCTGCGCAGGCTGGCCGCGCTGGACGGCAGCCTGTGCGTGCGCCCCGGCCACGGCGCGGATACGACGATCGCCGCAGAACGGAGGACATACCTGTGAAGATCGGCATTCAGACGCAGACGCCGCAGTTCTTCCCCGACCTGTGTGATGTGGTGCGGCTGTTTTTCGGGGAGGGATCGGCCGTCACGGATGGCGAACCGTGCGACGCGACGCTGCGGCATACGCATGTAGAGGCGGACGGGCTCTGGCTGGAGCGCTGCGAGCTGTCCGGCGGCGAGCCCATCGCCTGCGAGCGGCGGGCGCAGGCCGTGCACGGCGGGCTTGCGGAAAAGCGGCTGCTCAAGCGCGTGGTCAAGCTGTGCTGCTATGACCTGATGAAGCGGCTGACGGGCCGCCGGCCGCCGTGGGGCGCGCTCACGGGCATCCGGCCCACGCGGCTGCTCTACGCGCAGATGGAGGCGGGCGATTCGCTGGAGCAGGCCGAGCGCGCATTGCGGGATACGTTCGACCTGTCGCAGGAGAAGGCCGCGCTGCTGCGCGAGATCATCGTCAGCCAGCGCGGGATCGTGGAGCGCGCCCCGCAGGATGTGGACGTGTACGTGGGCATCCCGTTTTGCACGACGCGCTGCGCGTACTGCTCGTTCTCCTCGGGCGAGATCGGCGACGGGCACCTGGTCGAGCCATACCTTTGCGCGCTCTTTGACGAGATCGACGCGGCGCGCGCGCTGATGGACGAGGCGGGGCTTCGCCTGCGCGCGGTCTATGTCGGCGGCGGTACGCCGACGGCGCTCACGGCCGCGCAGTTGGCGCGCCTGCTTGCGCGGGTGACGCGCGCGTTCTCGGGCGCGCGGGAGCTGACGGTCGAGGCCGGACGGCCCGACACGCTGGATGCGGACAAGCTGCGCGCGCTGCGGGATGCGGGCGTGGGCCGCATCAGCATCAATCCGCAGACGATGAACGACGCGACGCTTCGCGCCATCGGGCGCGCGCACACGGCGCGGGATATCTGCGAGGCGTTTGCCTTGGCGCGCAGCCTGGGCTTTGACGACGTCAATATGGACGTCATCGCGGCCCTGCCGGGCGAGACGCCGGACGACTTTCTGCGCACGCTGGAGCAGATCCGGGACCTTGCGCCCGAGAGCCTGACCGTGCATACGCTGGCCGTCAAGCGCTCCTCCCGGCTGCATGAGCGCGGCTATCGCCCCACCGGCGAGGAGGACGCCCGCCGCATGGTCGACATGGGCCTGCAGGCGGCGCACGGGATGGGCATGCGCGCCTACTACCTGTACCGCCAAAAGTACATGGCCGGCAACCTGGAAAACGTCGGCTATGCGCTGCCCGGCTGCGCATGCGCGTACAACGTGGACATCATGGAGGAGACGACGTCCATCCTCGCGCTGGGCGCGGGCGGCATCTCCAAGCGGGTGCAGGAGGATGCGCAGCTGCGCATCCGGCGCGCGCCGAACGTCTCCAACATCGAGCAGTACATCGCGCGTGTGGGCGAGATGGCGCAGCGCAAGCGCGCGCTCTTTCTGGAGGATACACCGTAACGTTGCAAAGCGCACGGTTTTCGTGTAGAATAAGAGGCGGAGCGAAGGGAGGGGATCGGCGTGCGCATTGACGACAAGGACGACCTCAAGCGCCAGATTCGCGCGGCGGTGCGCGCCCTGCCCGCCTATGACGTGTGCACGCGCCTTTGCGCCGGTGAGCCCGAGATGGGCGTGTGCGCGATGCTCGCGCACCTGGAGCCCGACCTGGACGCAGACGCGGCCTTTGAGCGCCTGACGGTCGAGGAATCTCCGCTCTCCACCGGCGCGCAGGACCTGATCGCCGCGCTCGACCGGCTGGACATGCCCCTGGACGACCTGCAGATGATCCGCCTGCGCGAGGACGCGATGACGCGCCAGACGCGCCTGGACCGCGTGCGGGCCGAGGCGGGCTGGGCGGCGGCGCTGTGCCCGGTGACGCCGGAGACGGACGCCATGCCGGCGGCGGCGTTTCTCCTGCCGGCGCTGGACCTGGACGCCTGCCGCGCGCAGCCGGGGCGTTACGGCGACGGCTACGCGCAGGCTGCGCGCGCGCTGTCGGACTTTGTGCAGGCGCGCGCGATCCGCGACGCGCTGATGGCGCGGGCGGACGAGGCGTCGCTCCTGGGCGAATGGGCGCGCTATGCGGCGCTGCCGCTGTGCGAGGACGCGCGCCTTTCGCTCAGCGTCGGCCTGACCGACGCGGCGGCGCTTTCGGCGCTCGTGCGGCAGATGGCGGCCTTTCCGGCGCTGCGCGTCGCGGCGTTTTGTCTGCGCGCGGCGGACGAGGCGGCGCTCGTGCGCGCGGCGGCGCAGTCGCAGGGGCGGCTGCTGCCCTGCATCCGACCGCAGTCCATCCCGGATGCGCTGGAGTGCGACCGGCCGCGCTTTCTGCTCTACCCGAGCGGCGTGCGCGTCGCGGAGCTGGGCATCGGCCACTGGCGCAGGCTGCGCGCGCAGGCCGCGCGGACGCTGTATGAACGCTATCTTCCGCTGCTGCGCGGCGGATTTCCGCTGACCGGCCGGAGCCTTGCGCGGGACGTCTCGCGCATGATGGCCTCGGGCTGGGCGGCATTGCACGAAGAAAATGAGGAGGAAAAAGAGCATGCAAAATCCGATTTTTACGATTGAGATGGAAGACGGCGGCAAGATGACGGGCGAGCTGTACCCGCAGATCGCGCCCAACAGCGTGGCCAACTTCGTGGAGCTGGCCAACAGCGGCTTTTACGACGGCGTCATCTTTCACCGCGTGATCCCCGGCTTCATGATCCAGGGCGGCGATCCGCAGGGCGTCGGCATCGGCGGGCCGGGCTACTCCATCCGCGGCGAGTTCAGCCAGAACGGCTTTAAAAACGACCTGCGCCACACGCGCGGCGTGCTCTCCATGGCGCGCTCGATGATGCCCGATTCGGCCGGCTCCCAGTTCTTCATCATGGTCGCCGACGCTCCGCACCTGGACGGCGCCTATGCCGCCTTTGGCAAGGTGACGCAGGGCATGGAGGTCGCCGACGCCATCGTCGCCCAGAAGCGCGACCGGCGCGACAAGCCCGTGAGCGATCAGCGCATGAAGACCGTCCGGGTCGAGACGTTCGGCGTGGAGTACAAGGCCGAAAAGCTGCCGCGCTGAGGAGGGACCGTCCCGTGGAGAAGATCAAGACGACGGTAAAGATCGCGGGCAAGGAATACACGATGGTGGGCACCGAGTCGGAGGAACACATCCGCCGTGTGGCGGTGTATGTGGACCGCAAGATGGAGGAGCTCGCGCTGACCACCCGCATGCCGCAGAACATGGTGGCCGTGCTGACCGCCATGAACATTGCGGACGATCTGCTCAAGGCGCAGGATGAGAACACGCGCCTGCGCAAGGAGATCATGCAGGTGCAGCAGCAGCTCACGGCGATGCGCATCGAGCACAACGCGCCGCCGATGAAGCGCACACAGGAGGCCGCCAAGGACAAGCAGTGACCGGTCGGGCCGCCCGGGGAAAGCGCCGCGCACGCGCGGTGGCTCCCCGGGATGGCCCGCCTTTTTTGGGGGAAGGAACATGGAGCTCTTATCGCCCGCCGGCAACCGCGAGGCGTTGATCGCCGCCGTGCAAAACGGCGCGGACGCGGTCTACCTGGGCTATACTGCGTTCGGTGCGCGCAGCTATGCGGGCAATTTCGACGAGGCCGGGCTGGCCGAGGCGGTCCGCTACTGCCACGAGCGCGGACGCAGGGTATACGTCACGGTCAATACCCTGGTCAAGGAGCCGGAGATGGACGACGCGGCGGACGTGCTGGAGATGCTCTGTCGGCGGGGCGCGGATGCCGTGCTCGTACAGGACCTGGGCCTGGCGGCGCTGTGCCGGGAGCGCTTTCCCGACCTTGCGCTGCACGCGAGCACGCAGATGACGATCCACAATGCGCAGGGTGTGCGGCTGCTGCGGGAGATGGGCTTCACGCGCGTCGTGCCCGCGCGCGAATGCCCGCTGGAGGAGATCCGCCTCATCGCGGCGGAGGGGCTGGAGACGGAGGTGTTCGTCCATGGCGCGCTGTGCGTGTCCGTGTCGGGCCAGTGCCTGTTTTCCGGGATCGTCGGCGGGCGCAGCGGCAACCGGGGCAAGTGCGCGCAGCCCTGCCGCATGCGCTACCGCCGGCCGGACGGCGTGCAGGGCTGCCTGCTCTGTACGCGCGACCTGATGCTGCTGCAGCGCCTGCCCGAGCTGCGGGATGCGGGCGTGGACTCGCTCAAGATCGAGGGGCGCATGAAGCGGCCCGAGTACGTCGCCGTCGTGACCGCGGCATACCGGCGCGCGCTCGACTGCGCGCAGCGGGGCGAGCCGTACGCGCCGGACGAGGCGACGTGCCAGGCGCTCAGGCAGATCTTCAACCGCGGCGGCTTTACCGAGGGCTACCTGATGGATAAAAACAACGCCGCGCTCATGAGTTGGGAGCGGCCGGGGCACTTTGGCGTGCCGGTGGGGCGCGTCGAACGCGTGCGCGGCGAGTTGGCCGGCGTGCGCCTGGAGCGCGCGCTGCATGATGGCGACGGCCTGGCGCTGCGCGGCGCAGGCGAGCGCGAGACGGTCTATTCGGGCCCTGAGCGCGCGGCAGGCGAGGAGGCGCTGGTGCGCGTGGCGCAGGGCGAGGGACCCGCGCCGCGGGCGGGGGACGGGGTGTTCCGGCTCACCGACGCGCATCAGATGGACGCGGCGCGTGAAAGCTATGCGCGCGAACGCGTGCGCATTCCCTTTGACGCGCATCTGACCGCACGCGTGGGCGAGCGTCCGGCGCTGTCCGTCACGGACGGCGTGCACGAGGTCCTGGCGCTGGGCGAGACGCCCGTGCAGCCGGCGCGCAGCCGCGCGCTGGACGCGGACGCGGCGCGCAGACAGATCGAAAAGACGGGCGACACGCCCTATGCGCTGCGCTCGCTGACGCTGGACTGCGAGGATGGCTTCCTGCCCGTGTCGGCGCTGAACGCGCTGCGGCGGGACGCGCTGCAGGCGCTCTCGGACGCGCGCTGCGCCCTCCCCGAAAGGCGCGTCCTGACGGCCGCGTCCGTGATGCGCCGGCCTGCGGGGGAGCGATGGCTCATCGCCCAGACGCCGCGGCTCCAGTCGGCCCAGGCGCTGCTGAATGCCGGAGCGGACTGGGTCTACTGGTCGCCGGACGACCTGCGGCCCGAGCGCGTCGCGTCGCAGCTGGACGCGCTGGAGGCCGGAACGCGCGCGCGCGTCTGGGTCGTGCTGCCGCAGCTGGCCTTTACGCGGGAGCTGAACGCGCTGTGCGGGGTGTTGCGTTCGCAGGCGCTCGCGGGCGCGGTGCTGGGCAATCCCTCGCAGCTGACGCTGCCGCTGGACATGCCCATGGCGGGCGACACGGGCATGAACGTCTACAACGCGCGCACGGCGGACTTTCTCTTCAACCGTGGCTGCGTGCGCGTGACGCTCTCGCCGGAGCTGCGCCTGACGGAGATCCGCGAGGCCGTCCGTGCGGGCGGCGGCTTTGAACTGACGGTCTACGGGCGCACGCAGCTGATGCTGCTGTCGCACTGCACGGACTGCACGCGCCGGGGCCTGACGGGCCGGGACGACGCGTGCGAGCGCTGCGCGCACGGCGGCGGCGCGCAGTCGCAGCCGCTGATCGACCGCAAGGGCTTTGTGTTCCCGCTGCGCCGGCAGCGCCTGGCGCACGGATGCATGCTGCGCCTGTACAACAGCCTGCCCACGGACATGACGCAGGCGATGGACCGGCTGCGCGCGCTGCCCGTGAGCATGCGGCTGCAATTCACCGATGAGGACGACGCGCTGTGCGCGGACGTCACACGCCACTACCGCCGGCTGATGGACGGGCAGGCGTCGGACTTTGCGCATCCGCGCGAGACGACGTCGGGCCTGCTGCGGCGCGGCGTGGAATAACGAAGGGGGATCCTCATGACAGAACGCTCGCTTCGCGTGCTGGAGTTTACCAAGATACGCGACCGGCTGTGCGAGCTGGCCGTGTCCGATATGGGGCGGGAGATCGCCGGGGCGCTCGCGCCCAGCGCGAACCTGTCCGAAATCCGCTATGCGCAGGAGGAGACCGAGGAGGCGCACGTGCTGCTGTCCTATCTGGGCGAGCAGCCGATCGTGCCCTTCCCGGACATCCGCCAGGCGCTCAAGCTCGCCCAGATCGGCGGCATGCTCTCCCCGCGCTCGCTGCTGGACGTGGCCGCCTGCATGCGCGCCGCGCGCGCCGCGCGGGACGCCATCGTCACCGACCGGGAGAACACGCCAAACCTGCGCGCGGCGGCCTCGCGCCTGTCGACGTTCCGTGCGCTCGAACAGGAGATCACGAACGCCATCCTCAGCGAGGAGGAGATCTCCGACCACGCGAGCCCGGAGCTGTTTTCCATCCGCAGGCACATCCGCCAGTGCAACGAGCGCGTGCGCGAAAAGCTCAACGCGATGATCCACAGCAGCGCCTATCAGAAGTTCTTGCAGGAGCCGATCATCACCATGCGCGGCGACCGGTACGTGCTGCCGGTCAAGCAGGAGTACCGCCAGAGCGTGCCGGGCCTGGTGCACGACCAGTCCGCCACGGGCGCGACGGTGTTTGTGGAGCCCATGGCCGTGCTGGAGATCGGCAACGACCTCAAGCAGTGGCAGGCCAAGGAGAAGGCGGAGATCGAGCGCATCCTGCAATCGCTCTCGGCGCGCATTGCGCCCGAGGTCGAGGCGCTGCAGAACAACCTGGACGTGCTCGCCCGGCTGGACTTCGCGTTCGCCAAGGCCGCGCTGTCCCGGCGGATGTACGGCAGCGCGCCCAGGATCAACGAGGAGGGCTACGTGCGCATCGTGCGCGGTCGGCATCCGCTGATCGATCCGGAGAAGGTCGTGCCCAGCGACATCTGGCTGGGGCGGGGGTTCACGACGCTGGTCATCACCGGCCCCAACACCGGCGGCAAGACCGTCACGCTCAAGACCGTGGGCCTGTTTTGCCTGATGGCGCAGGCGGGCCTGCACGTGCCGGCGGAGATTGGCACCGAAATCGCCGTCTTCGACGACGTGTTCGCCGACATCGGCGACGAACAGTCCATCGAGCAGTCGCTCTCCACGTTTTCCGGCCACATGAAGAACATCGTCGGCATCCTGTCAAACGTCACGCCGCATTCGCTGGTGCTCTTTGACGAGCTGGGCGCGGGCACGGACCCGACGGAGGGCGCGGCGCTGGCGCAGGCGATCCTCTCGCGCCTGCTGAAGATGGGCGTGCGCACGCTGGCCACGACGCACTACAGCGAGCTCAAGGAGTACGCCATGACGACGCCGGGCGTGGAAAACGCGTCGGTCGAGTTCGACGTGGCGACGCTGCGCCCGACGTACCGCCTGTCCATCGGCATCCCGGGCAAGTCCAACGCGTTTGACATCTCGCGCAAGCTGGGGCTGAGCGAGGGCATCATCGACGACGCCAAACAGCTGCTCAGCGGCGAACAGGTGCGCTTTGAGGACGTCATCGCCAACGCGGAATACCACCGCCAGGTCGCGGAGCGCGAGCGGCAGATCGCCGAGGAGGCGCGCGCGGAGATGGTCGCCATCCGCAACCAGGCCGAGCAGGAGCGGGAAAAGCTGGAGCGCCAGCGCGACGAGGCCATTCGCAAGGCCAAGGAACAGGCGCGCCGCATCCTGGAGGATGCGCGCCGGGAGTCCGAAACGCTCATCGCAGAGCTGCGCCGCATGAAAAAGGCGGGCGCCGCGACGCCTGAGCACGAGATCCAGCGCCTCAAGGGCAGGCTCAACGAGAGCCTGGACGCCGTCAGCGACGCGCTCGCGAAGCCCGTGGACCGCGTGAGCCCGCCGCCCAAGCACCTCAAGCCCGGCGACCGCGTGCGCATCGTGCACCTGGGCACGGAGGCGACCGTGCTCGCCGCGCCGGATGCGCGCGGCGAGGTGCAGCTGCAGGCGGGCGTCATGAAGCTCAAGGCGCACCTGACGCAGCTGCAGGCCGCCCCGCAGGAGAAGTCCGCGCCGCAGAAGAAGGGCGGCGTGCGCTCCAATGTGAACATCGCCACGCGCGCCGTGCGCCAGGAGCTGGACATCCGCGGCATGGCGGTCGACGAGGCGCTGCCCGAGGTCGACAAGTTCCTGGACGACGCGATGCTCTCGGGCCTGGGCGAGGTCAGCATCATCCACGGCAAGGGCACGGGCGTGCTGCGCGCGGGCGTGCAGGAGGCGCTGCGGCGCAACCCGCGCGTCAAGAGCTTCCGGCTGGGCGTGTATGGCGAGGGCGAGACCGGCGTCACGGTCGTCACGCTCAAGTGATGTGATAATCGGGCGCGCGCCTGCGCACACTACGGGACGTGAAGAGGGAGGTGCGGCTTTGAAGCGGCATTGGATGGGATACCTGGCGTGCGCCGCGGCGGTCGCGATGATCGCCTCGGCCGCCGTGCTGACGGGGATTGGCGCGAACGGCGCGCCCGGCGTGCGCGCCTACGCCGAGGGCGAGTACGTGCGCGTGCTGGAGGGGACGGACAGCCCCTTTGCCGACGTCGTGGAGGTCGTCATGCCCTGCGTGGTCGGGGTCAGCAACAAGACGCACGCGTTCAGCCTGTACACCGGGCGCACGGAGTCCGTCGAGCAGGCGTCCGGCTCGGGCGTGGTCATCACCACGCAGGGGCACGTCGTCACCAACTACCACGTCATCCAGAACGCGCAGGAGATCCAGCTGATCTGGCAGGGCGAGCTGATCGACGCCAAGCTCGTCGGCTATGACGAGCTGACGGATCTGGCCGTCCTGCAGGCGACGGAGGGCAGCCTGCCCGCGGTCACCATGGCCGACCCGGCGTCCGTGCGCGTGGGGGATTGGGCGATCGTCGTGGGCAACCCGCTGGGCCAGCAGTTTGCCGACACCGTCACCGTGGGCGTCGTCAGCGGCCTGAACCGCGAGATCGAAAACTCCATCGTCAAGATGATCCAGACGGACGCGGCGATCAATTCCGGCAACAGCGGCGGGGGCATGTTCAACACGAAGGGCGAGCTCATCGGCATCCCGTCGATGAAGTTCAGCTCGGTGGGCTTTGGCGCGAGCATCGAGGGCATCGGCATGGCGATCCCCATCGACGTCGTGCGCCCCATCGTGGAGAGCCTCATCCGCTTCGGCCAGGTGACGCGGCCCAAGCTGGGCGTCACCGTCTCCACCATCCGCGGCACCGAGGAGCCGGAGGCCGGCGCGCTGCCGGCGGGCGTGTACGTCAGCGCCGTGCAGACGGGCGGCGCGGCCGAACGCGCAGGCGTGCGCGCGGGCGACATCGTGCTGGCCATCGACGGCGAGCGCGTGCGCCAGCACACGGATCTGACCAACGCCATCAACACCCGCTCCATCGGCGACGTGGTGACGCTCACGATCTACCGCGTGCCGGACCTGCCGGAGCTGACGGTCAACGACCCCATCCCGCTGGGAGAGACGCTCCAGATCGACGTCACGCTCACGGCCCAGGACGCGGCGCAGGCATGAGAGGGCGGCCCCGCCTGCCGGAGGATCTCCGGCGGACGGGGCCGCTGCCGCGTCAGTCCCAAAGACCGGTACTACCGCGCGGACGGGCTGCATACCATCCTGTGACATGTGGGAGGGATGCAAGCATGGAGCAGACGAACCTGTACCGGGATATCGCCAGCCGCACGGACAGCGACATCTACATCGGCGTCGTCGGGCCGGTGCGCACGGGCAAGTCCACGCTGATCACGCGGTTCATGGAGCAGCTGGTGATGGACCGCATCGACAACGCGCGCAAGCGCGAGCGCGTGCGCGATGAGCTGCCGCAGAGCGGCTCCGGGCGCACGATCATGACCACGCAGCCCAAGTTCGTGCCGGGCGAGGCGGTCAGCGTGCAATTTGCGCCCGATGCGGCCGCGAACGTGCGCCTGGTCGACTGTGTGGGCTATCTCGTGCCCGGCGCAATGGGCACGCAGGAGGACGAGGCGCCGCGCATGGTCAAGACGCCGTGGAGCGAGCGCGACATGCCCTTTGAGGAGGCGGCCGAGATCGGCACGCGCAAGGTCATCGCCGAGCACAGCACCATCGGCCTGGTGGTGACGACGGACGGCAGCTTTACGGACATCCCGCGCAGCGCATACGTCGAGGCGGAGGAGCGCGTCGTGCGCGAGCTCAAGGGGCTGGAAAAGCCGTTTGTCGTCGTTTTGAACGTCGCAGACCCGCAGGATGCCGGCGCGCGCGCGCTGCGCACGTCGCTACAGGAGCAGTACGGCGTGCCGGTGCTGCTCAAAAACGTGCGCGAGATGGACGTGGACGACATCCAGGACGTGCTCATGCAGGTACTGCAGGAATTTCCGCTGCGCGAGGTGCGCGTGGGCCTGCCCGCCTGGGCGCTGGCGCTGGACGATCAGCACTGGCTTTTGCAGGAGCTCGTCGGCCGCGTGCGCGAGGCGGCCCGGCCCGGCATGCGCGTGCGGGAGAGCGGGGAGATCGCGCAGGCGTTTGACGATTCGCCCTATGCGCTGCCCGCGGTCCGCAGCGGCGCGGACCTGGGGCGCGGCGAGGTCGGCTACGACCTGCCGCTGCGGGAGGGGCTGTTCAACCGCATTCTCGGCGAGCACTGCGGCACGCAGATCCGAAGCGACGCGCACCTGCTGCGCCTGATGAAGGAGCTGGTCGAGGCCAAGCGCGAGTACGACCACGTCGCGCAGGCGCTCTCCTCCGTGCGCGAGACGGGCTACGGCCTGGTCGCGCCGGGCATGGAGGAGCTTCGCCTCAGCGATCCGGAGATCGTGCGCCAGGGCAACCACTTCGGCGTGCGGCTCAAGGCCAGCGCGCCGTCGCTACACATGATCCGCGTGGACATCGAGACCGAGGTCTCGCCCGTCGTGGGCACGGAGCAGCAGTCCGAGGAGCTCGTACAGTACCTGCTGGAGGGCTTCGAGCAGGACCCGGCCAAGATCTGGTCGACCAACCTGTTCGGCAAGTCGCTGGACGACCTGATGCGCGAGGGCCTGTCCACCAAGCTGATGCGCATGCCGCCGGACGTGCAGGAGAAGGTGCGCCAGACGCTCAGCCGCATCATCAACGAGGGCAACGGCGGCATGATCTGCATCCTGCTGTGAGCCGCGCCCCAAAAGAAAAAAGGCGATGCGCGCCCCGTGCGGGGACGGCGTATCGCCTTTTGCCGTCAGTCGCAGAAGTATTCGAACGTGTGCGCATAGGGGAGGTATCCGGCTTTCTTGGCCAGCGAGAGGGACGGCGCGTTGTCCGCATGCGCGGCGTACAGGGGCACGACGCCAAGGCGCAAAACCTCGGCCGTCCATGCGCTCAGCGCGCAGAGCGCATGCCCCTGACGGCGGCAGGACGACAGCGTCTCAATGCCGCCTCGTAGGCGCGGCCCTTGCGCACGCTGCGGCAGACGCAGACGATGCGCCCGTCCAGCAGGCGGCCGACGAAGGGCGTGGCGGCCGGCAGCTCCTCCACCTCCTCGGGAAAGGTCTCTGCCAGCAGGGCCGCGTCGCGCGGCGTCAGCAGCCGGCAGCCCGCAGGCGACGGCGCGCCGCCCGGATGGTACAGGCATACCTCGTGCACGCAGCGGCGCAGGCCGAGCGCATCCGGCACGGCGTCAGGATCCCATGCGCCGCTGGACAGGAGCGCCTGCGCCCGGCCGGCGAAGCCGGGCTCCGCCTGCATCCCGAACCGCCAGACCGTCTCGCCCCGCAGCGTCCTGCCCACCAGCAGGAGCGGCGCGGGCACGCCCTCGCCCCACGGCTCGTTGGCGCGCGCCATCCGGTCGCCGCAGCGGGTATACAGGGTGTCCAGGCGCATGAGCAGAAGCGATTGCTCAGACATGGAACGGCGTCTCCCCTCTCCGTCATGGGCATGCGCCGAACCGCGGACGGCCGGCGCGGATGCCTCTCGATCAGGTTCCATCATACAGGATCAGGGCGGAAAAGACAAGGCGCATGTCCGCGGCGCGCGCAGAAAATGCCGGGCGAATGTGGCTTGACCGCAGGCGCAAGACGCGATACAATAAAGGGTAGTCCATAAAGACGATCGAGCGCGCCTGACGCGCCGGAATGGAGGACGCCCTTTGGTACGGGAAAAGATCGACGCCCTGCTCGACCGCGTGCAGAAGCCCGCGCGCTACACGGGCGGCGAGATGAACTGCATCGTCAAGCCCTGGGAAAGCGTGGACATTCACTACCTCTTTGCGTTTCCGGATGTGTATGAGGTCGGCATGTCGCACCTGGGTTCCAAGATCCTGTACGACGTGATCAACCGCCGGGAGGACGCGCTGTGCGAGCGCGTCTATTCGCCGTGGGTCGACATGGCCGACCTGATGCGCCAGACGGGCGTGCCGCTCTTCTCGCTGGAGACGCGCACGCCCGCGCGCCGGTTCGACATGCTCGGCGTGACGCTGCAATATGAGATGAGCTACACCAACATCCTGGAGCTGCTCGACCTGGCCGGCATCCCGCTGCGCAGCGCCGGGCGCACCTGGGAGGATCCCATCGTGCTCGCGGGCGGCCCGTGCGCGTTCAACCCCGAGCCGCTGCATGCGTTCATCGACGCGTTTGTCATCGGCGACGGCGAGGAGAGCACCGGGCAGACCATCGACGTGGTGCGCGAGTGCAAGCGCTCGGGCGTCAGCCGGCAGGAATGCCTGCGCCGCCTGGCGGCCATTCCGGGCGTGTACGTGCCCTCGCTGTACGAGGCCAGCTATCATGCCGACGGCACGCTCGCCTCGTTTGCGCCCATCGACGCGGCGGCGCCTGCGGTCGTGCGCAAGTGCCTCGTGCAGAACCTGGACGCGGCCGCCTATCCCGAGGACGTGATCGTGCCCTATACCGAGATCGTGCACGACCGCATCATGCTCGAAGTGCTGCGCGGCTGCACCCGCGGGTGCCGCTTCTGCCAGGCGGGCATGCTCTACCGCCCGGTGCGCGAGCGCAGCGTTGAGACGCTGCTGCGCCTGGCGCAGCGCCAGTTCGAAGCGACGGGCTACGAGAACATCTCGCTCTCGTCGCTGTCCACCGGCGATTACTCGTGCCTGCCGCGCCTGGCGCACGAGCTGATGCAGCGCTTTGAAGAGCGCCGCGTGTCCATCTCGCTGCCGTCCCTGCGCCTGGACAGCGAGGTCAAGGAGACGCTCAAGGAGACGCAGCGCGTCAAGAAGACCAGCCTGACGTTCGCGCCGGAGGCGGGCACCCAGCGCCTGCGCGACGTCATCAACAAGGGCATCACCGAGGAGGACCTGATCTCCTCCGTCCACGACGCGTTCGAGGGCGGCTGGAGCAGCGTCAAGCTCTACTTCATGATGGGCCTGCCCACCGAGACGGAGGACGACCTTTCCGGCATCGCGGACCTGGCGCAGAAGGTCGTGCAGCAGTATTTCCAGATCCCGCGCGGCGTGCGCGCCCGCGGCCTGCGCGTGACGTGCAGCGCGGCGTGCTTCGTGCCCAAGGCGTTCACGCCCTTCCAGTGGGACGCGCAGGACACGCTGGAGCGCCTGGAGGAAAAGCAGCGCTTTTTGCGCGAGAAGATGCGCATCAAGGGCGTGGAGTTCAACTGGCATGAGCCGCACGTCTCGTTCATGGAGGCGTGCTTCGCCCGCGGCGACCGCCGCCTGGCGGACGTGCTGGAGGCGGCCTGGCGGCGCGGCTGCCGGTTCGACGGCTGGTCCGATCAGTTCAAGTACGACGAGTGGATCGCCGCGTTCGGCGACTGCGGACTCGATCCGCACTTCTACGCCTGCCGCGAGCGCAGCCGGGACGAGCTGCTGCCCTGGGCGTTCATCGATGCGGGCGTCACGCAGCGCTATCTGTGGCGTGAGCGGGAGCGCGCGCTGCAGGGCGTGACGACGCCCGACTGCCGCCAGGACTGCCAGGGCTGCGGCATGCAGCGCATGGCGGAATCCTGCAAAAAGCACATGGGGGAGGCGGGCGCCCGGTGAGGATGTTTCTTCAGTTTCAGAAGGCGCAGAGCGTGCGCCACCTGGGCCTGCTGGACCTGCAGCGCACCATGCAGCGCGCGCTGCGCCGCAGCGGCCTGCCCATCGCCTATTCAAAGGGATTCAGCCCGCACGTCGTCATGTCGTTTGCGTCGGCGCTGTCGGTGGGCATTTCGGGTGACCATGAGATCCTGGACGTGCTGCTCACGCGCGATGTGCCCGCAGATGAGTGCCTCGAGCGGATGAACCGCGTGCTGCCGCCGGCGCTGCGCGCGTCGCGCGTCGTCCCGGCGGACGACCGCCATCCGGCGCTGATGGGCATGCTCAAGCAGGCGTCGTATGACATCCGCCTGGAGGGTGAAGGCGCGCCGCGCATTGCGGACAGCCTGGAGGCGTTTTTGCAGCAGACGTCCGTCATGGCCATCCGCAGGACGAAGAGCGGCGAAAAGCTGGTCGACATCCGCCCCATGATCCATGAACTGCGCGTCGCGCAGCGCACGCAGAACGAGGCGCTGCTCAAGGCGCGCGTGTCGTTTGAGGAGGCCGCCACCCTCAAGCCCGACGTGCTCGTCGGCGCGCTGGAGCGCTTTGCGGGCGCGCAGGCCGATGCGGTTCGCGTCCACCGCACGGGGCTGTACGGCGTGCGGGATGGACAGGCCGTCCCGCTGATCGACCTGTGATGCGGCGGGAACTCTATCTGGAGCTCGGGCCGGACCTGTCGCGTCTGGCGGCGGTGGAGGACGGCCTGCTGTGCGAATACGCCCAGGAGCGCGTGGGCGAGCGCAAGCAGACGGGCAGCATCTACAAGGGGCGCGTGCAGCGCGTGCTTTCGGGCATGCAGGCGGCGTTTGTGGATGTGGGCCTGGAGAAGAATGCGTTCCTGCCCGTGCATGCTGGCGAGGTGCGCGTGGGCGACGAGCTGCTCGTGCAGGTGGAGGCCGATCCGCCCGGCGGCACGAAGGGCCTGCGCCTGACGCGGCGCATCGCGCTGCCCGGGCGATTGTGCGTGCTCAGCCCCGGCGAAGCGGGCGTGCGCGTGTCGCGCAAGCTGCCCGAGGCGGAGCGCGCGCGGCTGGCGGAATCGTGCCGCGACGCGTGCCCCGAGGGCTGCGCGCTGGTGCTGCGCACGCAGGCGGCGCAGGCGGATGCGCGGGAGATTGAAGAGGAGGCACGCCTGCTCGCGCAGCGCTGGCGGGAGATCGAGCGCGCGTATGCGATGCGCGGCGCGCCGGGACTCGTCTGGCAGGAGGAGGGCCTCTTTTCGCGCATGCTGCGGGATCTGCTCACGCCTGAGACGGTCCGCGTGTGCGTGCAGGGCGCGGCGCAGGCGCTGCCCGCGTGGGTGCCCGAGGGCGTCGTGCAGCGCGTGGCGGACGGCATGCCGCTGTTTGACCTGGCGGGCATCGAGCAAAAGCTGGAGCGGGCGCTGGAGCGGCGCGTGTGGCTCGACTGCGGCGGATACCTGGTGATCGACTGCTGCGAGGCGCTGACGGTCATCGACGTCAACTCCGGCAAGTGCACGGGCCGGACGGATCTGGAGGAGACCGCGCTGAAGGTCAACCTCGAGGCCGTGCGCGAGGCAGCCCGGCAGCTGCGCCTGCGCGACATCGGCGGCATCGTCGTCATCGACTTCATCGACATGAAGGACGGGGCGCACAATGCGGCCCTGCTGGAGGCCCTGCGCGAGGCGGTTACAGCCGATCGTACGAAGGTCTCCATTGTGGACATGACCCCGCTGGGGCTCGTGGAGCTGACGCGCAAGCGCCTGGCCAGCCCGCTGCACGAGCAGCTGGAGCGTCCATGCCCCGTATGCGGCGGAAGCGGCCGTGTGCCCAGCGTGGAGGAGACTGCGCGGCGCGCGCTGTTGCAGGCGAGACGTCGCGCGGCCGGCGGCAGCGAGGCGGCGCTGCTGGTGCGCGTGCAACCGGCTGTCGAGCGGGTATTGCGCGGCCTGCATGCGCCGGCGGGCTGCGCGGTCTATGCGCTCGCGGACGCGCAGATGCGGCCCGGGACGTTCGCACTGACGGCGCTTTGCACGGGCGAGGCGCTGCCCGCGGAGGCGGTCCCGCTGCCAAGCCTGAACCGGAAGGAATGAGGAAATGAGAAGAACACAGCCTGCGCTGGTGGCGCGCGAGGAGATCGAACGCCAGCGCGAACGGATGCGCGAGATCGCGCAGATGCCGGGTCGGCCCCGGACATACTGCATCGTCACCTACGGGTGCCAGATGAACGAGCACGACAGCGAGACGCTCGCGGGCATGCTGCGCGAGATGGGCATGGAGCCGGTCGAGCGGCGCGAGGATGCGGACTTCGTGCTGTTCAACACCTGCTGCATCCGCGACAACGCCGAGCGCCGCGCGCTGGGCAATGTGACATGGCTCAAGGAACTCAAAAGGGAGCGGCCGGAGCGGATGATCGGCGTGTGCGGCTGCATGGTGCAGCGCCCCGGCATGGCCGAGAGGCTGCTGCGCCAGTATCCGTTCGTCGATATCGCGCTGGGCACGCACAACCTGTACCGCTTTCCGGAGCTCATGGCGCAGGCGCTGACCACGCGCCGGCGCGTCGTGGAGGTCATGCAGGACGACGAGGGGCACATCCCCGAAGATCTGCCCGTGTGCCGCCAGAGCCCCACGCACGCCTACATCACGATCATGTACGGCTGCAACAACTTCTGCTCGTACTGCATCGTGCCCTATGTGCGTGGGCGGGAGCGCTCGCGCAGCGCCGAGGCGATCCTGCAGGAGGCGCGCGCGCTCAAGGCGGACGGCGTGCGCGAGATCATGCTGCTGGGGCAGAACGTCAACTCCTACGGCAACGACCTGCAGGACGGCATGACGTTCCCGCAACTGCTGCGGGCGCTGGATGAGGTCGGTATCGACCGCATCCGCTTCATGACGAGCCATCCCAAGGACCTGTCCGACGAGCTGATCGAGGTCATGGCCGGCGCAAAGCACATCTGCCATGCGCTGCACCTGCCCGTGCAGTCGGGCAGCGACCGCGTGCTCGCCTCGATGAACCGCCGCTATACGCGCGCGCAATACCTGGAGCGCGTGCGCCGTCTGCGCGAGCGCATCCCCGACATCGCGCTGACGACGGATCTGATCGTGGCCTATCCGGGCGAGACGGAGGAGGACTTTCAGCAGACCTGCTCGCTCGTGCGCGAGGTCGGCTATGACGCGGCGTTCACGTTCATCTTTTCGCCGCGGGAAGGGACGCGCGCCGCGTCCATGGACGGGCGCATCGACGAGGCGACCGCCACCCGGCGGATCGAGGAGCTCATCGCCCTGCAAAAGGAGAATACGCGAACCCGCCTGCAGGCGATGGTCGGCAGCGTCCATCGCGTGCTGGTGGACGGCGCGTCCCGGCGCGATGCGCAGCAGCTGGCCGGCAAGGACGAGTACGGCGTCACGGTCAACTTCCCGGGCGAGCGTTCGCTCGTGGGCAAGATCGTGCCCGTGCGCATCAGCTCGGCGGGCGAGAGCACGCTGCGCGGCGAGCTGTGCGACGGCGAGATCCTGTAAATCCTGTAAACCGATGCACACATGACATACAAAAAACGAGGAGGCAATCACAATGAACGAGGTATTTGAAAAGGCCCGTGCGCTGGGCCAGGCGATCGTGGAGTCGGCGGAGTTTCAGAACATGCGCGCCATGGAAGATGCGGCCATGGCGCTGCCCGAGGTGGCCGAGCAGATGACGCGCTACCTGGAGCACAAGCAGGGCGTGGAGGCGGAGCTGGCCAAGGAGGTGCCCGACCACGCCGCACTGGCCGACCACAGCGAGCAGATGAAGGACGCCCAGGAAAAGCTCAACGCCATGGACGCAGTCGTGCGCATGGGCGAGGCGCGCGGCGTGTTCTCTGCGATGATGAATCAGGTCAACCAGGTGCTGCAGTTTATGGTGTCGGGCGAGACCGAAGAGGGCGGCTGCAGCGGCTGCTGCGACGGGTGCTCCGGCTGCCACTGAGCCCGGCGCCCGCCCGCGCGGGCCTGACATGCGGAGGATAACATGGCAAACGTCACACCGATGATGCAGCAGTATCTGGACATCAAGGAACGCTACCCCGGCATGATTCTCTTCTTCCGGCTGGGCGACTTCTACGAGATGTTCTTCGACGACGCGATCACCGTCTCACGCGAGCTGGAGCTGACGCTCACGGGCAAGGACTGCGGCCTGAAGGAGCGCGCCCCCATGTGCGGCGTGCCCTATCACGCGGCGGAGGCGTACATCAACCGGCTCATCGGGCTGGGGCACAAGGTCGCCATCTGCGAGCAGCTGGAGGACCCGGCGCTTTGCAAGGGGCTGGTCAAGCGCGACGTCATCCGCATCGTGACGCCCGGAACGGTCGTCGAGCAGTCGATGCTCAGCGAGCGCAGAAACAGCTACATTCTCGCGCTGTGCGCCGACGGAAAGCGTGCGGGCGTCGCCTTTGCGGATGTGTCCACGGGCGAGTTCTTCACCTATGAGTCCGACGCCTCGCGCCTGGCGGACGAGCTGGCGCGCATCGCGCCGCGTGAGATCATCGCCGACGAGGGCGCCATGGCGCTGGCGGATTCCCTGGGCGCGCAGGTGCCCGTCTCGCCGTATGCGCAGGGGGCGTTTCGCCTGAGCAGCGCCAAGGAGGCGCTGCTTCATCACTTTCACGTCGCCTCGCTGGACGTGTTCGGCCTGCGCGACCTGAAGATGGCTGCGCGCGCCGCGGGCGCGCTGATGCGCTACCTGGGCGATACGCAGAAGAACGCCCTGGAGCACATCGCCACCCTGCGCCTGTACCGCCGCGAGCAGTACATGGCGCTGGACCGCACGGCCCGGCGCAACCTGGAGCTGACGGAGTCCCTGCGCGGCGAGCGCAAGGGGTCGCTGCTGGCGCTGTTGGACAAGACCGCCACCTCCATGGGCGGACGCACGCTGCGCGCGTGGATCGAACAGCCGCTGTGCGTGCGGGACGACATCGAGCGCAGGCTCGACGCCGTCGCCGAGCTCAAGGACGACCCCATGATGGCGCAGTCGCTCTTTGAGGAATTGCGCGGCGTGTACGACGTGGAGCGCCTGCTCAGCCGCGTCTCCTACAGGAGCATCAACGCGCGCGACTGCCTGGCGCTGGGCGCATCGCTGTCGCGCATCCCGCAGGTGCGCGCGCTCATTGAGGAGAGCCACAGCGCGATGCTGCGCGAACTGCTCGAGCAGCTCGATCCCGTCGAGGACGTGCGCGACCTGCTTTTGTGTGCGATTCATCCCGACGCGCCGCTACTGATCTCTGAGGGCAACATCATCCGCGAGGGCTACAACGAGGAACTGGACAGGCTGCGCCGCGCGTCCAAGGAGGGCGTGCAGTGGGTGGCCGAGCTGGAGGCCAAGGAGCGCGAGGAGACGGGCATCAAGAACCTGCGCATCCGCTACAACAAGGTGTTCGGCTATTACATCGAGGTCACAAAGTCCAACTACGCGCAGGTGCCGTACCGCTACACGCGCAAGCAGACGCTGGCCAACAGCGAGCGCTACGTCACGCCGGAGCTGCACGAGCTCGAGGAGCAGATCCTCGGCGCGCAGGAGCGCGCGCTGCGCCTGGAGCAGCAGCTCTTTGCCGCCATCCGTGATCGCCTGTCGGAGCACATCGGCCGCCTGCAGGCCACCGCGCAGGCGCTCAAGACGCTCGACGCGCTGCTCTCGCTCGCGCTGGCCGCGGTCGAGTACGGCTACGCGCGCCCCGAGATCACGGACGACGGGGCCATCGACATCGAGGACGGCCGTCATCCCGTCGTCGAGCAGAACATGGAGGGCGGCCAGTTCGTGCCCAACGACACGCACATGGACGCGGACGCCAACCGCATGCTCATCATCACCGGCCCGAACATGGCCGGCAAGAGCACGTACATGCGCCAGGTCGCGCTCATCACGCTCATGGCGCACATGGGCAGCTTCGTGCCCGCGCGCGCGGCGCGCATCGCGCTGACGGATCGCATCTTCACGCGCGTGGGCGCGTCGGACGACCTGGCCAGCGGCCAGTCTACGTTCATGGTCGAGATGAGCGAGCTGGCCCACATCCTGATGAACGCCACCGCCCGCTCGCTGATCGTGCTGGATGAGATCGGTCGCGGCACGAGCACGTTCGACGGGCTGAGCATCGCCTGGGCGGTTGTCGAATACATGGCCGACAAAAAGATCCTCGGCGCCAAGACGCTGTTTGCCACGCACTACCACGAGCTCAGCGAGCTGGAGGGGCACATGCCCGGCGTGGTGAATTTCCGCATCGCGGTCAAGGAGCACGGCGAGGACGTCATCTTCCTGCGCAAGATCGTCCCCGGCGGCGCGGACAAGAGCTTCGGCATCCACGTCGCGCGCCTGGCGGGCATTCCGCGCCCGGTCCTCCTGCGTGCGCACGAGATCCTCGCCCGGCTGGAGACGCGCGACAAGAATCAGCTGAGCATTGGCCAGAACATCATCGGCGAAAAGCCGCAGGAGGGTCCCGCGCAGATGACGCTCTTTGACAGCGGCGCGATGGACATCGTCGAGGAGCTCAAGGCCATCGACGTCATGGCGCTCACGCCCATCGAGGCGATGAACCTGATCTTCAAGCTGCGCGAGGAAGCGCGGCGTATCCAGTAACGACACAACCGCCCATCCGGCATGAAGGGAGCGCGCGATGGAATACAGGCCGATTCGCAAGCTGGACGCCGACATCGTCGGCAAGATCGCAGCGGGCGAGGTCGTGGAGAGCCCGGCCGCCGCGATCAAGGAGCTGGTCGAGAACAGCATCGACGCGGGGGCGCGCGCCGTCGCGGTCGAGATCCGCGAGGGCGGGATCAGCTATCTGCGCGTCACGGACAATGGCAGCGGCATCCGGCGCGAGGACGTGCGCATGGCCTTTGAGCGCAACGCGACCAGCAAGATCACCCGGGCCGACGACCTGTTCGACCTGCGCTCGCTGGGCTTTCGCGGCGAGGCGCTGGCTTCCATCGCCGCGGTCTCGAAGGTCGCCATGACCACGCGCACGCGCGGCGACGAGTCGGGCACGCGCGTGATCAACGAGGGCGGCGTCATCACGTCCATCTCCGACGCGGCCAGTCCGGAGGGCACGACGATCGTCGCGCGCGAGCTGTTCTACAACACGCCTGTGCGCCGCAAATTCCTCAAAAAGCCGGCGACCGAGGGCGCGCGCGTGGCCGACATGATCCTGCGCATGATCCTCGCCCACCCCGAGGTCGCCATCCGCCTCACGCACAACGACCGGCAGATCTATGCCAGCCCCGGCAACGGCGACCTGCGCGCCGCGGCGCTGAGCGTATACGGCCGCGACGTCGCCCGCCAGCTGATCGACGTGCGCGGCGAGGGCGGCGTGGGCGTGCGCGGCCTGGTCGGCGTCGGCCCGCTGGCGCGCGCCAACCGCACGCATCAGACGTTCATCCTCAACGGACGCTACGTGCGCAACGCCCTGCTCACACAGGCACTGGAGGACGCCTGCCGCGAGCGGGTCACGGTCGGGCATTATCCGATCTGCATGCTGCACGTGTCCATGCCCGGCCCCATGCTGGATGTGAACGTGCACCCCAACAAGCTGGAGGTGCGCTTTTCCAGCGAACCCGTCGTCTATGACAGCGTGTTCGCCGCGGTGCGCGGCGGGTTTGAGACCGGGGCGTTTGCACAGGCGCCCGAGATGACGCTCTCGAACGATCCGGAGCCGGTGGCGAGCGTGCGCGTCGTGCCGGCGCCGGAACACAAGCCGGAGCCGCCCGCGCAGCCGGAGCCGCCCGCACAGCCGGAGCCCGTCCGCTCGGTCTCGCCGGCGCCCAGACCTGTGCCCGTGAAGCCGGCGGAGGGGGAGGCCGCGGCGTTTGCGCGCGTGGTGACCTCCTATTTTGGCGGCCCGGAAAAGCGGGCGCATACCCTGCGCAACGTGCCCGGCGTCGGAGCCTTTTCCGCGATGAGCGCGCGCCTGGCTCCCCAGCCGGTCGAGACCGCGCCGGATGCGCAGGCCGCCCCTGTGCCGCCGGAGACGCCGCCGGAGCAGCAGAACATGGCCGCCGCTCCGACCGAAAGGCCGCCGCGCGTGATCGGCGTGGCGTTTGACACGTATGTCATCGTACAGCGGGGGCAGGAGCTCCTGCTGATCGACCAGCACGCCGCGCACGAGCGCATCCTCTACGAGCGCCTCATGCGCTCGCTGGACCAGGGGACGGGCTCGCAGCAGATGCTCGTGGCGCAGGTCGTGCCCGTCACGCCGCAGGAGCGCGACCGGCTGGAGCAGTACCGGGCCGAGATCGAGGCGGCCGGCTTCGCGTTTGAGCCGTTCGGGGAGGATACGTATCAGATCCGCGCGGTGCCCGTGGTGCTCGGCGAGCCCCAGGCGCGGGCGGCCTTCGTCGAGATGCTCGACCGCCTGGGCGAGCTGCGCGTGCTGGCCACCCGGGAGCGCAGGCGCGAGGCCATCCTGCAGATGGCCTGCAAGCGCGCGGTCAAGGGCGGCGACGCGCTCACGCAGGAGGAGATCGCCTCGCTCATCCGCCAGATGGAGGAGACGGACGCGCCCCCGACCTGCCCGCATGGGCGGCCGCTCGTCGTGCGCCTGACGCGCAGCGAGCTGGAGAAGCGCTTCAGGCGCATCAACAACTGACGGAGGTGGGGCGCATGGGCCTGCCCATCGTGGCGATTGTGGGGCCGACGGCCTCGGGCAAGACGCGGCTGTCCGTCGCGCTGTGCCAACGGATCCCGGGCGAGGTGATCTCCATGGACTCCATGCAGATCTACCGCGGCATGGACGTGGGCACCGCCAAGCCTACACAGGACGAGCGCGGCGGCGTCGCGCACCACATGCTGGACGTGGCCGATCCGGGCGAGGCGTACACCGTCTCCCGCTATCGCGAGGAGGCCGCCCGCGCGATTGAACAGGTCGCGTCGCGCGGCTGCCTGCCGGTGCTCGTGGGCGGCACGGGGCTGTACCTGAACGCCCTGACCTACCGCATGACGCTGGGCGAGGCCACGGGCGACGAGGCGATTCGGGAGCGGCTGCATGCCGTCGCCGCAGCGCCGGGCGGGCGCGCCCGCCTGCACGCGATGCTTGCATCCGTCGATCCCGTCAGCGCCGCCCGGCTGCACGAAAACGACGTGCGCCGCGTCGTGCGCGCGCTGGAGGTCTACGAGGTGACGGGCAGGCCCATCTCGCAGCGCCAGGACGACCGCGTGCCGGACGAGCGGTATGCGCCGCTGATCTACGGCCTGGAGATGGAGCGGGAGCGGCTGTATGCGCGTATCGATGCGCGCGTGGACGAGATGATGGCCGCCGGCCTGGAGCGAGAGGTGCGCGCGCTGACGGCCCGCGGCCTCTGGCCGGAGGATGAGGGCGCGATGCAGGCGATCGGCTATAAGGAGATCGCCTTTGCGCTGCGCGGCGCCTACGGCATGGACGAGGCCGTGCGCCTCATCAAGCGCGAGTCGCGCCGGTATGCCAAGCGGCAGATGACCTGGTTTCGCGCCGACGCGCGCGTGCGGTGGATCCGCTGGGAAGATTATGCCTCCGCGCAGGAGCTGGAGGAGGCCTTTGTCGCGCGCGTGCGCGCGGACCTGGATGAATTGAAGGAGATACGGAAATGAGCGAGTGGACGGATGCGCAGGAGCAGAGGCTCCGGGCGCTGATCGATGGGGCGCAGGAGGACTGCGCCGGGCGGTTTGCGCAGCTGGAGCGCATCGAATCGGAGAACTTTGAGCGCGTGCTCGCGGCCATGCAGGCGCAGCGCGTGGGCGTGCAGCACTTTCAGGCCACGACCGGATACGGCTATGACGACATCGGGCGCGACGCGCTCGAGCGCGTGTTCGCGCAGGCCTTCGGCGCGCAGGACGCGCTGGTGCGGCCGCAGTTCGTGTCCGGCACGCACGCGCTGGCCGTCTGCCTGTTCGGCCTGCTGCGGCCCGGCGATCAGCTGCTCTCGGCGGTCGGCATGCCCTACGACACGATGGACGAGGTCATCGGCATCTCCAGGGCGAGCGACGGCTCGCTGGCGGAGATGGGCGTCGGCTATGCGCAGGTCGAGCTGACCGGCGCGGGCGAGATCGACCTGCCCGCCGTGTGCGACGCGATCACGGACCGGACGCGCGTGGTGATGATCCAGCGCTCCCGCGGGTACGCCTGGCGTCCCGCGCTGACGGTCGGGCAGATCGGCGAGGCTGCGCGCGCCATCCACGCGCGCAAGCCCGACGCCATCGTCATGGTCGACAACTGCTACGGCGAGTTTGTGGACGTGCAGGAGCCCACGCATGTGGGCGCGGACGTGATGGTCGGCTCGCTCATCAAGAACGCGGGCGGCGGCCTGGCGCCCACGGGCGGCTACATCGCGGGCCGGCACGACCTGATCGAGCGCATCGCCTGCCGCCTGACCTCGCCGGGCATCGGCCGCGAGGTGGGCTCCTATGCGTACGGCTATCAGCCGTTCTACCAGGGATTCTTCTTCGCCCCGCACGTCGTGTGCCAGGCGGTCAAGACGGCGGTGCTGGCGGCGGCGGTGTTTTCGCGGCTGGGCTTCACCGTGCATCCCGGCGTGGACGACGCGCGCAGCGACATCATTCAGGCGCTGCGCCTGGAGACGCCCGAGCGCCTGATCGCCTTCTGCGAGGGCATCCAGATGGCCTCGCCCGTGGACAGCTTCGCGCTGCCCGAGCCCTGGGCCATGCCCGGCTATCAGGACCAGGTCATCATGGCCGCCGGCACGTTCGTCTCCGGCGCGTCCATCGAGCTGAGCGCCGACGCGCCGATGCGCGAGCCCTTCGCCGTGTACATGCAGGGCGGCCTGACGCTCTCGCACGGGCGCGCGGGCATCGCCAGCGCGGTGCGGCGCATGGCGGACAAGGGCCTGCTGACGATTTGATCCCATCTCCCGAGGAAAACTTCCGCCATCGGAAATTTTCCTCCTTTTTTTGTTGCGCGCATGAAACTTCTGCGGCGGCAAAACCGTATTCAAGGCGAAAGGATCCTTGAACGCGGTTCCCGGACCGCGACCTTTCCGAACGCACATCCTTCGGAGGTAGACCATGGTCGACGACGCTACGTTCACCCGTGAATCGTCCGCGATGCTTCCCGGGCTGTACCGGCTAAGCATGAGCATCCTGCACGCGCAGGCCGACGCGCAGGACGCCGTGCAGCAGGGGCTGCTCAGGGCGTGGGCCGCCCGCGACAGGGCCAGGCCGGAGAGCCTGCGCGCCTGGATCACGCGCATCGTCATCAACGAATGCCGCAACATCCAGCGCTCGCGCATGCGCGTGTTCCCAGCCGAGCGCGTAGCGGAGCCGGCGCCGCAGCATGTCCCGGAAGACCTGGGGCTGTACGAGGCCATCGACGGCCTGCCGGAAAAGCTGCGAACGCCGCTGCTGCTGCGCTACATGGAGCGATATTCCGAGCGCGAGATCGCCGCGTCCCTGGGCGTGCCGGTTACGACGGTCAAGAATCGCCTGTACCGCGCCCGGCGCGCGCTGGAAAGACGGCTGTCGGAGGTGAGGTTTGAATGAAAAAGCGAATCATCCAGGCGCAGGAACTTCAACGCCTCTACCCGGCGATGGACCCGGCCTTTGAACAGCGGATGCTGCGCACGATTCACGCACTGCCTCAGCAAAGGGAGGAAAGCGCTGTGAAACGGAAACTGTCTGTCGGATTGGTGCTCGCCATCGTGCTGATCGTCGCGACCGCGGCGACGGCGCTGGCCTTTACGATCTCCAGAACATTCTTTGAGGACGTCGCCCGGCTACAGCTGGAGAGCGGATACTACAACGCGTGGTCGCTGGAGGAAAAGGTCGAGGTGCTCGACATGATGGTCGAAAACGGCATCGTCGCCGCGGAGGGCGACGTGCAGGCCATCCTCGAGGGCGACATGGACGACGATGCGCGCGAGGCGGCGCTCGACGCGCTCATGCTCGAGCGCTACGGAGGCGGCGTCACGGAGCCCTGGATGCTGGAGAACATCGGCATCGAGAGCATCCTGACGACCGAGATGGGCCCGCAGGCCGAGTGGACGCTCGAGGAAAAGGCCTGGTATACCGGGATGATGCTCGAGCTGGGCCTGCTGGGCTACGACACGGACCTGTACCTGCTGCCGGGAGAGGACGTCATTTCGCCCGAGGAGGCGGAGCAGGCCGCGCGCACCGCGGCGGCGAAGGCGTTCAGCGTGGACCCGGCGGAGATGGACGCCTACGACGCGTTGATCGACTACGGCGTGTACCGCGCCGAGGCCGAGTACAAGGACCCGTATTACACCGTATACTTCGTCACGCGCGATGAGGACGGCGAGATCGCCGACTACGCGTATGACTACACCTGCTACGTCGCGGGCGACGGACGCATCCTGAGCAGCGCGGACGGATACCGGTTCATCACCTCGCCCCAGGAGAACGCCGACGCGCAGCGGGCGCAGGCGGAGGCGGAGCAGGTCGGCGGCGAGGCGTTCCTCGACGAACACCGCGCGCAGCTGGAGGCGCTGGAGGCGGCGCTGCATCCCATCGATGGCGCGTATCTGCCCGAGGGCTCCATGGCGCTGAAAGACGGCACGCTGCTCCACTATGGCAGGCTGCACGGCGACAATGACTCGCAGAGCAGCGACGATCCGATCCCCTATGCGACGTGCGTGGACGCGCAGGGCGCGGAGCGCTGGAGCCTGACGCTGCCGGAGGAGGGGGCTGCGGTGGACGGCGCCGTACAGCTGGAGGGCGGGGACATCCTGCTCTACGTCAGCGCGGATACGCTCACCTGCGGCCCGTACCGGCAGGTACGCCTCAGCGCGCAGGGCGAAGTGCTTGAAACCCTGTCGCTGCCCACGACGCTGGAGATGTCGGGCGTGCAGCCGGAGGATGAAGATCAGAACTTCCCCTATACCGGCCACGAGGGCTTCCTACTCATGACGGCCCTGGGCCAGACGAACACGCCGTTCTTCGCCCAGCTGGACGCGGCGGGCCAGGTCGTCTGGGCCCATGCGTACGAGGCGTTCGCCGGCTGCGCCGTGCGCCTGTACCCGACGCAAGAGGGCTACATCGCCCGGGGCCGCAGCGGCAATTTGCCCGTCGTCTGGACGCTGGATATGCAGGGCAACATCACCGGCCGGGCGTCCCTTGCGGGGCTGGAGGGCATGACGCTGGGCACGCCTCTGCAGCAGGCGGATGGCAGCTTCCTGGCCGCCGGCATCGGGGAAGACGAGACGGTCTGCCTCGTCGCCTTCGAGGCGGACGGCACGGTTCTTTGGACGTCGGAGCGCGTACAGACCGCGTTGGCGCTGAGCGTGACCGCGCCCATCCCTTCCGGCGACGGCTTTGTCTTCGCCGCGCGCCATGACGTCAACGCCTATACGCCCTCCCGCCATCTGGGCGTCTTCTTCTGCGGCGCGGACGGCGGCCTGACGGAGCGCTATCCGCAGGGCGCGGACGGGCAGGACATGATGGGCGTGTGGCAGCTGCTGCCCGTCGGATCGGATGGCCAGGCCGCAGTCGTCAGCTGGGGGTATGACTCGGATGCGGGCGACCAGCGCGTCGCCAGCCTGCTGGTGATGGACCTGTAAAGCAAAATTCCAAAAGAAAGGCTTGATTTCCTCCGGAAAATCGTCTACAATAAAAAGGCTGTAAGGGCGATGACGGACGGGTCCCGTGCAATGGCGCTGCGTGAACCTTGTCAGGTCCGGAAGGAAGCAGCAATAAGCGCTCTGCGGCATGTGCCGCGGGGTTGCCTGGCCTGAGCCCTTACAGTGCTGACGCCATGGATGCGGATGCCGGATAAGAGACGGCATCCGCTTTTTTCTTCGAAAAAAATGCTTCTTTTGGTCGCTTGTTTTTTGAGATTTCTATTGCAAGTGGGGGAGAGTTTGCTATAATACATATAGGCAACCCAGCTCTTGAAGAGGAGCGAACCAAAGATGTACGATGGAGAAAACTTGCCGCATGGCTGGATCAAGATCAGCGATCCGCAGGAGGCCCAATGCGCTGTGCGAACGCATGGGGCGCTGTACTGCGCCGCGCCGGAGGCCTTGGAGGAGATCACCCGCCTGCCGAGGATCGCGGCGGACAGGGGAGAGAGCCTGACCCGCCGCCTGGCGGAGACGGGGGACGCGATGGTGACGCCGCTGGGAAACGCGCTGAGGGCGCTGTGCCGGGAGAAGGGATACGACGACAGGGCGGTGCGCGACCTGTGCGCCTTCCTGCGTCTGTTTCGCAACCTGTGCGACCTGGCGCGCATCGACCGGTGCCTCCTGCGCTTTGAGCAGGAGGCGATCGACCTGAACGGCTGGACGTCCGCGCTGGCCGAAGCGATTCGCCCGCGGCTGGCGGAGCGCAAGCGGAACCTGCACGTAGAGCTGGCGGAGCAGACGGGCTGGGTCGTGTGCGACGGGGAGAAGCTGCTGCGCTGCGCGCTCAACCTGATTTCCAATGCGATTCAGTTTTCGGCGGATGGAGACAAGGTCCTGCTGCGCACCGAGCGCGGCCCGGTGGGCATGGTCTTCTCGGTCCAGGATGACGGGCGCGGCATGAGCAAGGCGCAGGCCCGGCATCTCTTTTCGGGGCGTGCAAGCATGGACGGCCCGCTGCCGGGCAATGGACGCGGCGTCGGCCTGGCGGTGACGCGCCGCTTCGTGGAGGGCATGCGCGGGCGGCTCACGGTGTCCAGCGCGCTGGGCAAGGGCACGTGCGCGTCGATCCTCTTGCCGGCCGTGGACGCGGCCTGCATCTGCACCGGCGCGGTACATCCGGCCATCCCCGAGGTGGAAATGGCCATCGAGCTGTCGACCGTCCGGTAGGCTTGCCCCTTGAAAACGCGCGCGTCTTTCGATATAATATCCCCATCGAAGGACGAAAGGTGCGATGATGATGATAGACTTTGCCGCCGTACGCGCGGTCGATCCGCAGGTCGCCCGGGCGATGGAAGACGAACTGGCGCGCCAGCGCGCGCACATCGAGCTGATCGCGTCGGAAAACTTCGTCAGCGACGCGGTGCTCGCCGCGATGGGCTCCCACCTGACCAACAAATACGCCGAGGGCTACCCGGGCAAGCGCTATTACGGCGGTTGCCAGTGCGTGGACGTCGTGGAAGACCTCGCGCGCGAGCGGGCGAAGGCGCTGTTCGGCGCGGAGCACGCCAACGTGCAGCCGCATTCCGGCGCGCAGGCCAACATGGCCGTGTACTTCGCGATGCTCGAGCCGGGCGATACCGTCATGGGCATGAACCTCTCCCACGGCGGCCACCTGACGCACGGCAGCCCGGTCAACATGTCGGGCAAGTACTTCCGCTTCGTCCCCTACGGCGTCACGGAGGACGAGGAGGTCATCGACTACGACGACGTGCTGCGCATCGCCCGCACGTGCCAGCCGAAGATGATCGTCGCGGGCGCGTCGGCCTACTCGCGCTTCATCGACTTTGAGCGCCTGCGCGCCATCGCCGACGAGGTCGGCGCCCTGCTCATGGTCGACATGGCGCACATCGCCGGCCTGGTCGCCGCGGGAGAGCATCCCAGCCCCGTGCCCTATGCGGACTTTGTCACCAGCACCACGCACAAGACGCTGCGCGGCCCGCGCGGCGGCCTGATCCTGTGCAGGGAGCGCTATGCCAAGGCGATCGACAAGGCCATCTTCCCGGGCACCCAGGGCGGCCCGCTCATGCACGTCATCGCGGGCAAGGCCGTGTGCTTCAAGGAGGCGCTCGAGCCCTCGTTCAAGGCCTATCAGCACCAGGTCGTGCTCAATGCCAAGGCCATGGCCCGGGCGCTGCAGGATGAGGGCATCCGCCTCGTCTCCGGCGGCACGGACAACCACCTGATGCTCCTGGATCTGACCGGCACCGGCGTCACCGGCAAGGAGCTGGAGGCGCTGCTCGGTCAGGCCAACATCACCGTCAACAAGAACACCATCCCCAAGGAGACGCTCAGTCCCTTCGTGACCAGCGGCATCCGCGTGGGCACGCCCGCCGTCACCACCCGCGGCATGAAGGAGGACGAAATGCGCGCCATCGCCGGGTTCATCGCGCGCGTCGTGCGCGAAAAGGAGGCCGCGCTGCCGCAGGTCCGCGAAGGCGTCGAACGGCTCTGCGCGTCCTACCCGCTCTACGAGGGCGTCACGCGCCTGTAAGCGACCGATTCAGCCGCCCGCCGTGCCAAACGGCGGGTTTTTTGCGTCCGCGCGCGCCGGGCGGTTTATTTTCGATGAATTTAGTCAAAATTAAAGCCGCGCCCTATTGACAAGAATAGGCGCGCATGATAGGATATGCATGCAATTCCGATAAAAACAATCAAGATTCGGCGAAAGGAGACGGCGCATGAAGCTTTCAACGCGCGCGCGCTACGGCATCCACGCGATGTTCGAACTGGCCACGCGCTATGGACAGGGACCGCAGCCGCTCAAGAGCATCGCGGAGAGCCAGAGCATTCCCGAGCAGTACCTCGAGCAGCTCATGGGCCTGCTGCGGCGCGAAGGGCTGGTGGAGAGCGTGCGCGGCGCGCAGGGCGGCTACATGCTCGGCAGGGCGCCCGGTCAGATCACGATGGGCGAGTTGATGCACGTGCTGGAGGGCCCCATCCTCCTGGCGGACTGTCTGACCGACGAACGGGGCTGCGAGCGCTCGTGCGCGTGTCCGACCCGCGTCGTATGGGAGCGCCTGTCCAGGAGCATCGACGAGGTGCTCTACGCCGTGACGCTGCAGGACATGATTGACGATCAGAGACGCATGATGAACGAGGCCGGAAAGGAGACACCATGAGCATCTATCTGGATAATGCCGCGACGACGGCGACCAAGCCCGAGGTGCTGGAGGCGATGCTGCCCTACTTCACCCAGGTATACGGAAACCCCAGCAGCATCCACCGCGCGGGGCGCGACGCCCGGCGCGCCGTGGAGCATGCGCGCGAGCAGGTGGCTGCCGCGCTGAATGCCGACAAGGGCGAGATCTACTTCACCGCGGGCGGCAGCGAGTCGGACAACTGGGCCCTCAAGGGCACGGCGTTTGCGCACCGCGAAAAGGGCAACCACATCATCACCACGCAGATCGAGCACCATGCAGTGCTGCACACCTGTCAGTGGCTGGAGCGCCAGGGCTTTGAGGTGACGTATCTGCCCGTCGACGCGGACGGCCTGGTCGATCCCGCGGACGTGGAGCGTGCGATCACCAACCGGACGATCTTGGTCAGCGTGATGATGGCCAACAACGAGATCGGCACCATCGAACCCATCGCCGAGATCGCCCGCATCGCGCATGCGCACGGCGTGCTCATGCACACCGACGCCGTGCAGGCCGTCGGCGCCGTCGAGGTCGACGTGCGCGCCCTGGGCGTGGACATGCTCTCGCTCTCCGCGCACAAGTTCTACGGCCCCAAGGGCGTGGGCGCGCTCTACGTGCGCCGCGGGGTCAAGCTCGACACGTACATGCATGGCGGCGCGCAGGAGCGCGGACGCCGCGCTGGCACGGAATACCTGCCGGGTATCGTGGGCCTGGGCAAGGCCATCGAGCTGGCGACTGCCGACATCGCCGGCCATGCCGCGCGCCTGACGGCGATGCGCGACCGGCTGATCGACGGCATCCTGAAGGAAATCCCGTATGCGCGCCTCAACGGCCACCGCACGCGCCGGCTGCCCGGCAACGTCAACGTCTCGATCGAGTACATCGAGGGAGAGGCGCTGCTGCTGCGGCTGGATCTGGCCGGCATCGAGGGCTCCAGCGGCTCGGCCTGCACCTCCGGCTCGCTCGATCCCTCGCACGTGCTGCTGGCCATCGGCCTGCCGCACGAGATTGCGCACGGGTCGCTCAGGCTGACGCTGGGCGATTACAACACCGAGGCGGACGTGGACGCCACGCTCGCGGCCCTGCCGGAGATCGTGCGCACGCTGCGCGACATGTCGCCCATGTATCAGGACATGCTGGAAGGAGCGTTGAAATAAAATGTACAGCGAAAAGGTCATGGATCACTTCAGCAACCCGCGCAACGTCGGCGAGATCGAGGACGCCAGCGGCGTGGGCACGGTCGGCAACGCCAAGTGCGGCGACATCATGCGCATCTTCCTCAAGATCGAGAACGACGTGATCGTCGACGTCAAGTTCAAGACGTTCGGCTGCGGTGCGGCGATCGCCACCAGCAGCATGGCCACCGAGATGGTCAAGGGCAAGACCGTGGAGGAGGCGCTCAAGATCACCAATCAGGCGGTCGCGGAGGCGCTGGATGGGCTGCCGCCGGTCAAGATGCACTGCTCGCTGCTGGCCGAGGAGGCGCTCAAGGCGGCCATCGAGGACTATCAGAAGAAGCGGCAGGCGCAAGGGGAAGCCGCGCAGGCGGACTGACGCTCACCGGGCGGATGGCTGGCACATCCGCCCTTTTTGCAGAAAGAAGGATGTTTTTGCTGTACGGAAATACGCAGGGCATTCGCGATTCGCTGCTCGCCGAGATCGAGACGCTCTATGAGACGCCGATCGAGGAGGGCGAGTTCGCGCCGGTGGACCTGCTCGAGCGCCTCGCGCGCTACACATGCCTGATCAACCGGGAGATCAGCGTTTACATCTCCCGCAGCGGCGAGGTGCTGGATGTGACCATCGGCGGGCTGGAGAGCGTGCCGCTCAAGGACATGCACCTGAGGCGAAACGCCCGCCGCCTGTCGATGATCCGCTGCATTCACACCCATCCGGGCGGGGATGCGCGTCTGTCGGATGTGGACATCAGCTCCTTGCGCACGCTGCGCTTTGACGCGATGGCGGCCGTGGGCGCGCGGGACGGCAAGCCCACCGGCGTGCAGGCCGCCTTCCTGGGCGAGTGCAAGGCGGGCGTGCCGCAGGAGGAGGTGACGGACGTCGTCAGCGCCTATCGCATCCCGCAGCGCGTGTGGATGGAGGAGATCCTGCGCTCGGATGCGCGCGTCCTGCAGGGCGAGCCCGCGCCTGAGGCGGGCGGACCGGAGCGTGCGTATCTGGTGGGCCTGGACAGCGAGGCCTCGCTGCAGGAGCTTGCGCGGCTAGCGGAGACAGCTGGCGCCAAAGTGGTGGGCAGTGTGCTGCAGCGCCGCGCGCGGGCTGAGGGCGCGACGTATGTGGGCAGCGGCAAGGCCGAGGAGATCGCCCTGGACTGCCAGGCGCTGGACGTCGACCTGGCGATCTTTGACGACGAGCTGACGGGCGCGCAGACCCGCAACCTGGAGAACATCCTGGGCGTCAAGGTCGTGGACCGCACGGCGCTCATCCTGGACATCTTCGCCCAGCGCGCGCAGTCGCGCGAGGGCCGGCTGCAGGTGGAGCTGGCGCAGATGAACTACCAGCTGCCGCGCCTGATCGGCCACGGCCTGTCCATGTCCCGCCTGGGCGGCGGCATCGGCACGCGCGGCCCGGGCGAGACGCGCCTGGAGGTGGACAGGCGGCGCATCCGCAAGCGCATGACCGACTTGCGCCGCGAGATCGACGACCTGCGCGCGCAGCGCTCGGTCCGGCGCGCGCGGCGCGAGCGCAACGCCGTGCCCGTCGTGGCGCTGGTGGGCTATACGAACGCCGGCAAGTCCACGCTGCTCAACCGGCTGACCGAGGCGGGCGTCATGGCTGAGGACAAGCTCTTCGCGACGCTCGATCCCGTCACGCGCAGCGTGCGCGCGCCGCAGGGCGGGGAGTTCCTGCTCGTGGACACGGTCGGCTTCATCAGCAAGCTGCCGCACGCGCTCGTCGACGCGTTCCGCTCCACGCTGGAGGAGGCCGCGCTGGCGGATCTGCTGGTCGTCGTGTCCGACGCCTCCTCCGAACAGGTCTATGCGCAGCGCGACGTCGTGCGCGACGTGCTCGCCTCGCTGGGCGCGCAGGACAAGCCCGTGATCGACGCGCTCAACAAGGCGGACGCCGCCAAGCAGATGCCCGACATCCCCGGCGGCATCCCGATCAGCGCCAAGCGGGGGGATGGCGTCGACGCGCTGTTGGAGGCCATCTCTGCGCAGCTGCTGCGCCTGCAGCGGCCCGTCTGGCTGATGGTGCCCTATGCGCGCACGACGGAGCTGTCGCGCCTGCACGACGAAAACCGCGTGCTCGAGGAGCGCTATGAGGCCGAGGGCACGCGCGTGCGCGCGCTCGTGGACGACGAGACGCTCGCGCGCCTGGTGCGCGCGCTGGGGCCGGACGCCGTGTGCGAAGGCGTCGAAAGTGCGCAGACAGGCACGGAAACGGAATGCTGATCCGTTGGATGCAGGGGAATATCCCGCGAAAGGACTGATGCTATGATCCTGCCGTTCCGGGCCTTCGCCGCGCTGGCGACGACCGTCTCCCTGCTCATCGGCTCATGGGGCTATGCCCTGCCGCAGGACGATCCGCTGGGGCTGCTGCTGCTCGTCAACAAGGAGCATCGGGCGCCGGACGTGCAGCCCGTGCTCGTGCTGCCGGACGTGACGCCGACCAAGCCCGCGTATGCCGAAAACATCTACATGCGCCCGGAGGCCGCCGCGGCGCTGGAGGCGCTGTTTCAGGCCGCGCAGGAGGCGGGGTATACGCTGTACGCGACCTCCGGATACCGCAGCTACGCGACGCAGAAGGCCATCTATGAGCGCAGGACGGGGGAGATCGGCACGGCGCGCGCCAGCATGCTCGTGGCCGAGCCGGGGCATTCCGAGCACCAGACGGGCCTGGCGATGGACATCGACGGCGAAAGCACGCTCTACGACGGGCTGGAGGAGTCGTTCGGCGCGTCGCCGGAGGGCATCTGGGTCGCGGAGAACGCGCACCGCTTCGGGTTCATCATCCGCTATAAGCGCGGCTGGGAGGAGATCACCGGCTACGCCTACGAGCCCTGGCATCTGCGCTATGTCGGCGTGGAGCACGCGACGGCCATCGCGCAGCTGAACATCCCCCTGGAGTGGTACGTCGACCTGTTGCAGGAGGCGCGCGCGCAGGAGCTGTCATCCGGCGCGCAGGCTGCGGATACGCCGTGATTTGGAAACCCGCGGGGCGGCATGCCTCACGGGTTCTTTGCGCGCCGGGGCAGGAAATGCGGCCGGAGCTGACGAATAGTGTAGTGAAATATTTCCGCGTACAGAATGGATGGTGCGCATGAAGAAAAGGCTGATCGTCTGCATTGACTGCGGCGATACGATCGTGGACGAGTCGACGCAGGTGTTTGACGGCGCGGGCAACGTGCTGCGCGCCGAGGAGATCCCCGGCGCGGTGGAGGCCGTGCTGGAGATCAAGCGGCGCGGCCACCCGCTCGCGCTCGTCGCCGACGGGCGCATCATCTCGTTTGAGAACATCCTCGGCCGGCTCGGGCTGTGGGATGTGTTCGACGCGCGGGCCATCTCCGAAGAGGTGGGCGCTGAAAAGCCCGACGCGCGCATGTTCCGCACGGCGCTGGAGCGCCTGCACTGCACGCCGTCGGACGCGCGGCGTGCGGTGATGATCGGCAACAACGTCCGGCGCGACGTGCTCGGCGCCAACCGCATGGGCATGACCTCGGTGCTGCTGGACTGGAGTCCGCGCTATGACATGACGCCGGCGGACGCGGAACAGACGCCGGATCATGTCGTCCACTCTCCGCGCGAATGGGTCGGGCTGATCGAGCGGATCGAGCGCGCCCTGGCAGCGGATTGAGACGCCGGGCAGATGAAAAGACCCCGGCGGTCCGTTGCGACCGGCCGGGGCGAATCTATGTCAAAAGGCGGAAGGCCTTGAGAAGCGCTCAGCGAAAGCGGCGTGCAGGCGAGGGAAGCGGGAGCAGCCCCAGACCATGCCGCGCGTCGAGCGAGGAGAGAAACAGGTACATTTGTGGACGGCGGAGCGCAAGCTTCGAAGCGAATCGTTCCATCATACGGATCAATGTAGATCACCTCCTGTTGATGGTGTCAGTATACCGTAAGACTATGTCTGCAAAATGAACGCTCTACAGAAGAATTGTGAAGAAGATTGAAGGGACAATGAACCCGTTCCATCGCGAAGGAGGGCGAACAATGGTATCGCTGGAGCAGTTTCACGAGATGCTGGAGGCAGCGGCGGAGGAGCTGCCGGAGGAGCTGTACGAGCGCCTCAACGGCGGGGTGCTGCTCATGCCGGGCAGCAAGCTGAGCGAGCACGCCATTGACGCCGATCTGTATACGCTTGGCGAGTACCAGTACAGCACGGCCATGGGCAGCCGCATCGTCCTCTTCTACGGGTCGTTCAAAAGGGTGTTTGGCCACTGCTCCCCGGAGGAGCTCATGGGTCACGTGCGGGATACGCTTCGCCACGAGTTTCGCCATCACCTCGAACACTTGGCAGGGGAGCGCGATCTGGAGATCGAGGACGAGGAGGCGCTGCGCCGCTACTATGAGGAAAAGGCGTGCAAAGGGTCGGTCCGTAGATAGGACCGGCCCTTTGCCGTGTTATACGTCAGAGGTTGCGGGTGCGCAGCGCGCGCATGGCGTTGAGGATGGCGATCACGGAGACGCCCACGTCCGCAAAGACGGCCGCCCACATGTTCGCCAGGCCCAACGCGCCCAGCACGAGCACGAGCGCCTTGACGGATAGCGCGAAGACAATGTTCTGGTGAACGATGCGCAGCGTTCGGCGCGAGATGCGGATCGCCGTGGCGATCTTGGAGGGTTGATCGTCCATCAGCACGACGTCCGCGGCCTCGATGGCCGCCGCAGAGCCCATCGCGCCCATCGCGATGCCGATGTCTGCGCGCGAAAGGGCGGGCGCGTCGTTGATGCCGTCGCCGACGAAGACGAGCTTTTCCCGTCCCTTCCGCTCGCCGAGCAGGCGTTCGATCTGCTCAAGCTTCTGCGCGGGAAGCAGCTGGGCACGCACCTCATCCAGGCCGAGCTGCGTGCCGACTGCCTCGCCGACCCGGGCGGAATCGCCCGTGAGCATGACAGCCCTGCGCACGCCGGCCTCCTTGAGCGTCCGTACGGCCTGCTGCGCGTCCGGCTTGACGGTATCGGAGATGACCACATGCCCCATATAACGCCCGTCGGCCGCCACGTGGACGATGGTGCCGGTCCGGTGACAGTCGTGCCATGCAGCGCCGACGCGGTCCATGAGCTTTCCGTTGCCGGCGCTGATCAGCCGGCCGTCGACATACGCCTGTACGCCCTCGCCGGCGATCTCCGTCACGTCGCGCACGCGCCCGCGGTCCAGGTCGCGACGGCAGGCCGCCTTCAGGGAGCGGGAGATCGGATGGTCGGACAGGAGCTCGGCCAGGGCGGCCATCTCCAGCAGATCCTCCGGCGGCACCTCATTGGGGTGGATGGCCGTCACGTCAAAGCTGCCGTGCGTGAGCGTGCCCGTCTTGTCAAAGACCACGATGCCCGCCTCGGCCAGGGTCTCCAGGTAATTGCTGCCCTTGACGAGGATGCCGCGCCTGGATGCGCCGCCGATGCCGCCGAAGAAGCTGAGCGGAACCGAGATGACCAGCGCGCACGGACAGGAGATGACCAGAAACGTCAGCGCGCGCCGGAACCACTCGGTCCAGTTTCCGAACGCCAGCGACGGCAACACGAAGAGCGCGGCGGCGCCGCCGACGACGGCCGGCGTGTAATAGCGCGCGAACTTCGTGATGAAGTTTTCGGCCCTGGCCTTGCGGGAGCTCGCGTTTTCGACCAGATCGAGAATCCTGGCGACGGTCGTCTCCCCGAAGGGATGCGTGACGCGCACGCGCAGCGCGCCCGAGAGATTGACGCAGCCGCTGATGATCTCATCGCCGCAGGCCACGTCGCGCGGCAGCGATTCGCCGGTCAGCGCAGAGGTGTCCAGCGTCGAGACGCCCTCCAGCACCGTCCCGTCCAGCGGCACCCGCTCCCCGGGCTTCACCACGATCACGTCGCCGACGCCGACCTGTTCGGGATCGACCTGCTCCAGCCCGTCCCCGCGCTCGACGTTTGCGTAGTCGGGCCGTATGTCCATCAGCGCGGCGATGGAGCGCCGCGACCGGCCGACGGCATATCCCTGGAACAGCTCTCCGACCTGATAGAAGAGCATCACGGCGACCGCCTCCGCGTATTCGCCCAGCGCAAACGCGCCGATCGTGGCGACGGCCATGAGAAAGTTCTCGTCAAATATCTCTCCGCTGCGGATGTTGCGCACGGCGCGGTACAGTACGTCCCAGCCTGCCAGCGCGTAGGGGACGAGGAACAGGGCGGCCCGGGACAGGCCCGCGAGGGGCGCCAGCTGAGCCAGGAGAAACAGCGCGCCGCCTGCCAGGATGCGCGCGAGCAATCGCCGTTGTTTGGGCGTCATGGGTCTCTCTCCTTCATAGCGCGTCGGCGGGGCCGACGGATTTGTCACAGCATGACCGAGCAGCCGGCCTTGCGGCAGACCTGCAGCGCCTGGCCCAGCACGTCGTCCAGGCGGCCGTCCGGCGCCTGCAGCGACAGCTTCTGCAATAGAAAGTTGATGCGGACGTCTTCCACGCCGTCGATCTTGCGAAGCGCGTCTTCCAGCTTGACGGCGCAGTGCGCACAGTCCAGACCGGTGATGTTGAATGTCTTCCTCACTTGGATTCGCTCCCTTCATGGTGTGAAATGAACCGGATATGCCGCCGCCCTGCGCCGGAATGTCCGCAGAACATTTCTTGATCTGGTGATATTATAGATCGGTGAAATGAAAAAGTCAACAAAGAATTAAAATATTTTGAAGTTTTGATGTGTTTGACGCATGGATGCCAGGGGAACTGTTTTTTCACACAGGGGGTACATCTTTGCGCGATTTTATGGTATAGTGATAGAAACCCCTCGTGGTCAAACCCCAAACAAGGAGGCTAGAGACAGATGAAAAAAGGATGGATGGCGCTGTGCGCCGCTATGTTGCTGATCTTATGCGCCGGCACCGCACTGGCCGACGGACAGGCGACGATCACCCGTCAGCTGGCGCAGACGTACGACTATGGAGACGTGTTCTTCACCTATTATTTTGCAGAGGTGCAGAACACGGGCGACGCGCCGATCGTGCTCGACGGCGGCAAGCTGGAGCTGTACAACGCCGAAGGCGGCACGATTTACAGCGCGCAGGTGTACAACTGCTACCCCTCGGTGCTTGGCCCGGGAGAGATCGGATACGTGCGGGAGTACACCAATATGGACACGCCGGACGCAGTGGCCAGCTACCGGTTTGATCTGTCGGCGGGCCCGGCCTCGACGGGCTCCGTGTCCTACCTGACGTGCGAGTCCTCGTTTGAGCAAAAGACGCTCTACGAGGATCAGACCAGCACGACGATCACGGCCCGGCTCACCAATCCCCAGCAGGAGACGGTGCGCGGCATCATGACGGTCTATGCGCTCTATGACGCGACGGGCAATATCCTGTTCGTCGATACGTTGTCCGCGACGTACCTGGGGCTGCCCGCCGGCAGCACGGTGGAGCTGAGCACGGTGGTGGACGGCGAAATTGAAGCGACCTGGAACGCGCAGGGCGTGGCGCCGGCCAGCGCAAAGGCGATCGCATACGTGATTCTCGACTGAGCGGGCATGGGCGCACGCCCTGCCGGCTGAACGCACTCCCCGCAATCCAAGGGCGTGTTGCAAAACACCCCAACAAAAAAAGACGAGGTAAGGAACCGCAAAAGGGTATCCAAACCTCGTCTTTTCGCTTAAGATAAAAGTGTGAAAAAAATCCATCAAAAGCAAGACCAGTATAAGGTATTTGAGCGGCACGGTCAACTGGTTTTTGCGCTGAATTCGGAAATCACCATACCACAGAACGCGCCTGTCCGCCTGCTAAGCGCGCAGCTTGAGGAACTGGAGTACGGGAAACTGTACAAAGCGTATTCGCCCAGAGGGAGAAAATCGGCAGCGGATCCACGGGTGTTGTTCAAGGTCATGGTACATGGATATCTGTGTGGGATCTATTCCAGCCGGAAGCTGGAGGAAGCCTGTCAATATCGGATCGACTTCAGGTGGCTGCTGGAGGATCAAAAGGCGCCGGATCACACGACATTTGCACGTTTCCGCACGGGCCGCTGCCGGGAAGTGGTGGAGGACCTGTTCTATCAGTTTGTGAAGAAACTGGAGGACATGGGCGAAACAGACCACCAAACGGTATACATCGACGGAACCAAGCTGGAAAGCGCTGCTGGCCGGTACACCTTTGTGTGGCGCAAGCCCATCCAAAAGCACCTGGCGAAGGTAAAGGCGGAACTGGAAAAACGAACAGGGCTGAAGAGCGCTTCCGCCATCGGTTCCAGGCTGGAGGAAGAACGGCGGCATATCCTTTTCGTACACGGAAGCGGCAAACGCAAAAGTCCGCAGCAGCGCGAATGGGAAGAACAATGGACGCTGCTGGAACGCTGGAAAGCATACGAACAGAAGCTGGCCATCATGGGCGACGACCGCAACAGCTATTCCAAAACAGATCCGGATGCCACCTTCATGGGGATGAAGGAAGACCACATGGGCAACGGTCAGCTCAAACCCGGGTATAACGTCCAGATCGCGGTCAACAGCGAATACATCACGGGTCTGGAGGTGTTCTCAGACCGCAGCGACGCAAAGACGTTCCGTCCCATGATGCGAAAACTGGCACAGAAGCATGGAAAGCACTATGAAGAGTCCGTCGCGGACGCGGGATATGAAAGTCTGGAAAACTACTTGTATCTGGCGCAGAACGGACAGGTTTGTTTCATCAAGCCCGCCAACTACGACCAGAAGAAGGCGAAGAAATTCAAGAGACAGATCGGCCGGATCGAAAACATGGCCTATTGTCATGACGATGACTGTTTCATCTGTACGCAGGGGCGAAAACTGAAGCTCAGGCGTGAAATGACGGAGCAGCGAAATGGCCAATTTGTAACCACCGCATGGTATCGCTGCGAGGACTGCGCCGGTTGTCCCTGCCGCGCGCAATGCTGTCGGGCAAAAGACCCCAATCAGCCCAAGGAAGTTGTTTTGCAAAGAACCTTCTGGGAAAAGCGCGAACAGGCTGCACGCAATATTTCATCCCAGCGCGGCATTCATCTGCGTCTGTGCCGCTCTATTCAAGTGGAAGGCGCGTTTGCGCTGCTCAAAAACGATTTTGGGTTTCGCCGCTTCCTCACCAGAGGCAAAGGCAATATTCGCACGGAACTGTTCTTCCTGGCCCTGGCGTTTGGCCTCAAAAAGCTATGGATGAAACGGGAACACAACCGGCTTAAAACGCGAGTGTCTCTCAAAATGGTTTCGTAGTGCTCATAAAAATTGAAAAGCTATCCACATGCGGGTCTGTTCTTCGACAGCCCTGGCTTCTTATACCTCTTTTGGCTTTGGATGCTTGCTTTTTGACGCTATGTTGCCGCTTTTGACGCTATGTTGCCGTTTTTCTCTTGATTTGTTTGCAAAAAGGGCGTGCCGCAGAAATTGCTTTCTGCAACACGCCCTTCGGCATTTCGCCTGCCGGCAGCGGCGGGCAAAAAGCGGCGGGTATTAAAGAAACAACGCCCCGATTGCGAAACAGCCGGGCAGCCGTTTCGCAATCGGGGCGTCGCTGTACGCACTACGGCGTATTCGATCGATGGGAATTATTGCAGCTCCAGCAGGTCGCCGCGGACGTATCCCTCATAGCCGCTGCGCGCATACACGTGGTACCAGAGCTCGCCGTTTTCAGCGGTCGTGGTATCCAGGACCGTCACGACGTCGTTCTTGTCCAGGAAGAGGATGCGCACGCTGTCCGTTGTGGGCTTGGCGCGCAGGTTTACATCCGGCTTGAGGACGATGGCGGTATTGCTGTCGCCCTTTTTCTCCTCCTCGTCATCTGCCGTGTCGCGATCCGCCGCGTCGTCCGAATCGGATTCCGCCGCATCGAGATCGCCGTCTTCCGTCTCGACGGTGGGCTCGGAGCCGGTCAGGTAGGGCATGACGCTCTTTCCCTCCTCGACGACGGTGATATACACGAGCTCGTCGAGGCTTTCGACGTCATCCTTGTCGATCAGGACGACGCGGACCGCATAATCGCCGGGCGCAAGGGTATCGCCGCTCTCCAGCTCGCCGTCCCAGGCGATGGTGGCGTCGCCGGCCTCGGCCTTTTTGGAGACGTCGATCTGGCAGGCGGGGCTTTGCAGATTGCTCGTGCGGAAGATGTCCAGGCGCACGGAGCCGGCCACGGAGAGCGTCACGTCAAACGTCCAGGGCTTCTTGGCGTTTTCGTTGCTGAAGGATACGTTGGAGACGACGGGGCGGGGTTCGCCCACTTCGATTTGGACGAGCTTTTCAGCGGAGACGTTGCCGTACTCGTCGCGCAGGGTAAAGCCGAGCTTGTACTCGCCCTGGTCGTAGAACGAACCGTCCGGATGTTCGCCGTTCCAGGAGAAGACGCTCTTGCCGCTGGGGAATTCGACGTCGGTGCAGACCGTCTCCAGCTCGACCTCGTCCGCGCTCAGCGCACGCACGGTCAGAAAGCCGGGCATGCTCAAGGTGAGCGTCATGTCCGTCTCCAGACCGGGGCGCAGCGTATAGGACTTGGCGTCGGTCTCGACTTTGGGATCGACCTGACGGATCGCCTCTTCAGCCGAGACGCCGACGGCGGGCAGGAGCGCGAGAAGCGCAAGGAGCGCGAAGATGAGCAGACGACGGATCCGAGGCATGTAGGAATCCCCTTTCCTCTGATGATGGTGTCGGTATGGAATATGTTCATCATACAGCAAAATGACGATTGTTGCAAGGCCCGTGCGGAAAAAGGGCGGTGCGGACGCGCGAAAAAAGCGCGGGGACGGTTGAAAGCGGACAAGTATGATGATAAAATGACACATATACGGTTGGAGGAGGACGGGCGTTTGGAAGAGATGCGTCGGGTGGAGCGGGCGATCTGCGCGCTGCGCACGGGCCCCGGACAGACCGAGATGCAGCTGCATGCGCAGGTCGCCCGCGCGCTGGCGGAGGCGGGCCTTGAGGCGGAGCACGAGGCGAACCTGGGCGGCGGACGGCGCATCGACTTCCTGTGCGGCGGCGTGGGCGTCGAGGTCAAGCGGGGCAAGCCCGTGCGCGGCGCGCTCCTGCGCCAGCTGGCCCGGTATGCGCAAAGCGACGCGATCCGGGGCATCGTGCTCGTCGTGGAGCGCAGCGCGCACCTGCCCGCCACGGTCGGCGGCAAGCCCGTGCGCGTCGTCAGCCTGAACAGACAATGGGGGATCAGCCTTCCATGAGGGATACATTCGACGCGCCGGCCGGAGAGCCGCTCCCGGCCTATCTGAAGCCGGTGGGCGAGGCGGCGCACTATTACGGCACGCTCAGCTACAACCGGCGCAGCCGCTGCTGGACGATCAAGGGCGAGCCCTGCGTCACGGAGCTGGCCAAGCGGCTCTTCCCGGGCTGCGACGGCCACGGACGCGGCGAGGCGCGCTTCACGGCGCACCGGCGCATCGTCGGCGAGCTCAACTGGCTGATGATGCGCTATCCGCTGCGCGTGGCCGAGCGGGACGCCGCGCGCTGGGACGAGGCGCTGGGGCAGGCGCAGGCTTATGCGCAGGCCCGGCTGCGCGCCCAGCGCATGCCGCAGACGGCCACGCCGCCCAGGGCATACTTTGAGGGCGAGCTTCGGCCGTTCCAGCAGGAGGGCCTGGCGTGGCTGCTGGCCAATCCGCGCGCGCTGCTGGCCGACGAGATGGGCCTGGGCAAGACCGTTCAGGCGATCGCGCTGCTTGCGACCACGCGCCTGCTGCCGGCCATGCTCGTCGTGCCCCCGCACCTGGTGCGCAACTGGGAGCGGGAGATCGAGCGCTTTCTGCGCCTGCCGGGCGGCGTGCGCGTGCACGTCCTGCGGGGCCTGACGCCCTATGAACTGCCTGTCGCAGACGTCTACATTGTCCACTACCTGCTCCTGCGCGGCTGGAAGGATGTGCTGCCCAGGCTGTGCATGCAGACCGTCATCTTCGATGAGATTCAGGAGCTGCGCCGGGCGGGCACGGAGAAGTACTCCGCCGCGAGCCTGCTCGCCGAGAGCTGCGAGCACGTCGTCGGACTGTCCGGCACGCCCATCTACAACAAGGGCGGCGAAATCTGGAACGTCGTCAACATCCTGGACTATCACTTCCTGGGCGACTGGGAGAGCTTCTCGCGCGAATGGTGCTACGGCTATGGCAGCGCGCTGGTCGCCAAGCCGGATCTGCTGGGCGAGCATCTGCGCCGTGAGGGGATGATGCTGCGAAGGACGAAGGATCAGGTGCTCGCCGAGCTGCCGCCCAAGCGGCGGCTGGTGCAGGAGATCGACGCGGACGACGCGCTCTATAGGAGCCTCATGCGCGCGGTGTGGGAAAAGGCCCGGCGGCTGAACGATGCGGAGCTGGGCGCGTCCGAGCGCGCGCTGCTGGAGGAGCAGGTCTGTCAGGGCGAGCGCCAGGCGACGGGCCTGGCCAAGGCGCCGTTCGTCTGCGCGTTCGTGCGCGCGCTGCTGGAGGGCGGCGAGCGCGTGCTGCTGTTTGCGCACCACCATCAGGTGATGGACTGCTATAAAAAGGAGCTGCGCGCCTTCAAGCCGGTCTTCATCACGGGCCGCGAGACGCAGGCGCAAAAGGATGCGGCCGCAGGGGCCTTCATGGGCGGGCGGACGGATCTGTGCTGCGTGTCGTTGCGCGCGGCTGCGGGGCTGAACCTGCAGCGGGCCACGTGCGTCGTGTTCGGCGAGCTGGACTGGTCGCCGGCCGTGCACAGCCAGGCGGAGGACCGGGCGCACCGCATCGGCCAGCGGGATTCGCTGCTGTGCTACTACCTCGTCTCGCCACGCGGGTCGGATCAGGACATGCAGGAGGCGCTGGGCCTGAAGGTCAGCCAGTTCGTCGCGCTCATGGGCGACGGCATGCCCGACCGGCAGCGCGAGGCCCTGGCCGGCGCGCAGGCGCGGGAACACATGGAACGACTGGTCGCACGCCTCTCGCGCGAGGCGGCGAATGCATAAAAGGAGAGAGCGGCATGGATATCGGAATGAAGGATCTTCTGCGCACGCAGGCGGAGCTGCAGGACAAGTACCTGGAGAAGTGGGGCGGCGTTTCCCCGCAGAAGGGACGCGACCACCTGCTGTGGATGCTGTGCGAGTGCGGCGAGGTCATCGACATCATCAAGAAGATGGGCGACGAGGCGATCATGGACGACCCCGGCGTGCGCGCCCACTTCACGGAGGAGATGGTGGACGTGCTGATGTACTTCGGCGCGGTGCTGCTCTGCTACGGCATCCAGCCCGAGGAGTTCAGCGAGGCGTACCTGAAAAAGCATGCGCACAACATGAAGCGCGACTGGGATACGGAGCTTGCGCGCATGCGCGAGGGCATGCACGAAGAGGGGGCGCAGCCGTGCGCGCAGGGCTGAACAGGGCGCTGAACGCCGCCATGGGGGCGTTCGTGGGGGCCCTGATCGGCCGCGGCGCATACCTGTACTGGGCGTACCGTGCGCGTCCCGGCCTGTACGCCGCGCAATCCGCGCCGTGGTATGCGCGCCTTGTACCCGGCGCCGTGGCGACGCTGCTCATCGTGTGCGCGTGCATGTGCGTCAAGCTGGCCCTTCGCGCAGGGCGCAGACGTTGAATCCTCAAAACCCAAAATCGACGCTCCGCTGCCGGCGATCCGCCGGCGGCGGGGCATTTTGCGTCTCCGGGCGCATACCTTTGCGGGGAGGGGGGTGTGCTCATGCGGCGGGGAGCTCTTTTCTGCACGGCGATGGCCTTCGCGGTCCTTCTCGCGCTCACGGCGCGGGCGCACGCGCGCACGCCGGAGCAGGTGATCGTCGTGGACGTGCAGCGCATGTCGCTCACGCTCTATGAGGACCGGCAGGAGATCGCCCGCTATCCCGTCGCGGCGGGTACGTCCGAGACGCCGTCGCCGCTGGGCGTCTTTCACATCGTCCGGCGCTTCCGTCCGGAGAGTGGCGGGTTTGGCACCTGCTTTCTGGGGCTGGACGTCCCGTGGGGTGAATACGGTATCCACGGCACAAACCGTCCCGCCTCCATCGGTTCCCTTGCGTCGCACGGGTGCATCCGTATGTACAACCGGGATGCCGAGGCGCTCTATGCGCGCGTGCGCAACGGGGCGACGGTCATCATCGAGGGCGGCCCTTATGGCGAGCTGGGCGACGGACTGCGCACGCTGCGCCCCGGCGACCGCTGTTCGCATGTGCGCGCCGTTCAGCGGCGGCTGCGCGCGCTGGGCTGGTACGCAGGCGAACCGGACGGCATCTACGGCGTAGCGACGAGCGAGGCGGTGCTCCGGTTTCGGGAGAGCGCGCAGCTGGGCCGCGAGGACGTCGTGGACGGGCCCGTATACGCAGCGCTGGGGCTGATGCTGTTCGAATAGATGCATGAAGCGTGGATGGGCCGCATACGATGCAGGGCAAAAGGGGGAGATCGCATATGAGCGATTGGCGGGACGACCTGCTGCGCTGTCTGCCCGCATCCGTCCGGCGCCGCGCGCAGGACCTGAGCGAGGCGCAGGCGCAGGCGGTCACGGAGATCCGCATGCGGGCGGGCCAGCGCGTGGAATTTGTGACGGACCGCTCCGGCGCGTTCGAGCTCGAATGGCGGCCCGGCGCGCCGGAAGTGCAGGCGACGCTTGCGGCGCTGTGCGACCATTCGGCCTATGCGCGCCAGGAGGAGATCTGCCAGGGGTTTGTCACGGTGCGCGGCGGGCACCGGGTCGGCCTGTGCGGCCGGGCAAGTGTACAGGAGGGGCGCATCGTCGGCCTGCACACGGTCGGTTCCCTGTGCATCCGCATCGCTCGTCCCATCCTGGGCGCGGCGGACGGGCTGATGCCCGCGCTCTTTGACGCGTCGGGATGTCCGCGGAGTACGCTGATCCTCTCGCCGCCCGGATGCGGCAAGACGACCGTGCTGCGCGATGCGATCCGCCAGCTCTCGCAGGCGCGCGGGCAGCACGTATGCGTGGCGGACGAGCGCTCGGAGCTGTGCGCCGTCGTCGACGGCACGCCGCAGATGCCGGTGGGCAGCCGTACCGACGTGATGGATGGCTGTCCCAAGGCGCAAGCCATGCAGATGCTGCTGCGCGCGATGAACCCGGATTGGATCGTAACGGACGAGCTCGGACGCGCGGCGGACGCGCAGGCGGTGATGGACGCCATGCGGTGCGGCGTGGCGGTGCTCGCCAGCGCGCATGCGCAGGACCTGGAGGCGCTGCGCAGCCGACCCGAGCTTCGGACGCTCATGGATGTGGGCGCGTTTGACGGGTATGTGCTGTTGCAGGGGCGGGGGCGCATCGCGGCGCGCTATGACGCGCGGGGCGAAGCGGCCGGTGAAGCGTGAGGAGGGGACGGGATGACGAGGCTTTTGCTGCTCTCGATCGCCGGGGCCTGTGCCGCGGGCATCGGCCTGGGCGGCGCGCAGGCGCTGCGCACGCGGGCCGCGCTGCTGCTGGCGCTGCGCACGGCTCTGTCGCAGATGACGGACGCGATGCTGCTCGCGTCCATGCCGCTGCCGGCGCTGCTGCGCGGCCTGGACACGGGCGGGTGCGGCGCGCGCAGAGCCGTGGGCATGACGTTGGCGCGCGCTGGGGAGATGCTGGAGGCGTCGCCCGACCTGCGCTTCCATGCGGCGTTTCTGGCCGCTGCGGGCGAGCAGCGCGCGGGTTCGCTGCGAGCGCTGCGCGCGGGCGATCTGGAGGCGCTCTCGCCCTGGCTCGAGCTCATCGGCGAGGGCGGCATGGATCAGCAGCGCCGCGCGCTGGAGGGAGCCGCCGCCACGGCGGAGCGGCTTGAGCGGGAGGCGAGCGCGCGGCTGCCGGAACAGACGCGGCTGTGCCGCACGCTCGGCCTGGCCGCGGGGGCGGCGCTGGTACTGCTCCTGTGGTGAAAAAATGAAGGAGGACGCGCATGAACGTAGACCTGCTGTTTCAGATCGCCGGCATCGGCATCCTCGTCTCGGTGATCGCCCAGGTGCTCAGCCGCACGGGCCGGGAGGACATGGCCATGTTGGCCTCCGTCGCCGGGCTGGTGGTCGTGCTGCTGATGGTCGTCAATGTCGTCGCACAGCTGCTCAACAACGTCAAGAGCATCTTTCAGCTCTATTAGCGGGAGGCGGTCGGATGGACATCGCGCGTTGGGTGGGCCTGGGCATCGGCGCCGCCGTGCTGTACGCCGTGCTGCGCGAGGCCAGGCCGGAAATGGCGGCCGTGCTGTCGCTGGCGGCGGGCGCCGTGCTGATGCTCGGCGTGCTCGGCGGCGTACAGGAGGTGACGGCGGCCATGCGCAGCCTCTCCAGCCGCGTCGGGCTGGAGGAGACCTACGTATCCACGCTGCTGCGCGTGATCGGCATCGCCTATCTGGCGCAGTTCGGCGCGCAGGCCTGCCGGGACGCGGGCGCGGGGGGCATCGCGGATAAAGTGGAGCTGTGCGGCAAGGTCGCGGTGCTGTCCATCGCAGCGCCGGTCGTCGTCTCCCTCATGGATGTGGTGACGGGGGTGCTCGTGTGAGACGGCGGGCCGCCTTCGCCCTGCTGCTGGCGCTGCTTTTTTTCTGCCCGCGCATCGGACAGGCCGAAGCCTGGACCGACCAGATCCAGGGCGTGCTGGACGGGCTGGATTTTTCCAGCCTCGACGCGCTCGCGCAGGCGATGATCGGCGGCGAGGCCGACGCACGCGAGCTGGTGCGGGGCCTGACCGAGGGGACGGCCGTACTCGACGCCGAGGCGCTGCTCAGCCGCATCGTCACCGCGCTGCAAAGCGCGCTGCGCTCGCTCGTGGGCCTGGCGCTGCAGATCATGGTGCCGGCCGTGCTGTGCGCGGCGGCGGCGCAGATGGGCGAGGCGTTTTCCTCGGAGAGCGTGGCGGGCATCTGCCGCTATGCGTGCTTTCTGCTGGTGCTGATTCCGGTCATCGCGCACCTGGCCGCGCGCGCCGGCGACGTCGGCGAGGCGATCCGGACGATGTCGGACGCCATGCAGGTCATCTTCCCGATGCTCCTCTCGCTGCTGGCGGCGGTGGGCGGCAGCGTGTCCTCGACCGTCCTGCAGCCTGCGGTGCTCGCGGCGTCCGGGACGATGACGGCCATCGTGCGGGATGTGACGCTGCGCCTGCTGCTGTGCGCGGGGGCGGTGACGGCGATCTGCCACCTGTCCGACCGCATTCATCTGGGACGGTTGGCCTCGCTTCTGCGTGATGCGGCAAACTGGACGCTGGGCGTGTGCTTTACGGTCTTCATCGGCGTCATGGTCGTGCAGGGGGTCAGCAGCGCCGCCATCGACGGCGTGTCCATCCGTACGGCCAAATATGCCATCGACAACTTTGTGCCGGTCGTGGGCGGCATGTTCTCCGATACGGTCGACACGCTGGTCGGCTGCTCGCTGCTGGTCAAAAACGCGCTGGGCGTCTTCGCGCTGCTCGTGCTGCTGGGGGCGCTGCTCACGCCGCTGATGCAGGCGCTGGCGTCGGTGTTGGTCTTCAAGGTCTGCGCGGCGCTGCTCGAGCCGGTCGCGGACGAGCGGCTGGTCGCCTGTGTGGGCGATCTGGCAGATGTGCTGATGGCGCTCTTCTCCGCGCTGCTGTGCGTGGGCGCGATGTTCTTCCTGCTGGTGGCGCAGGTACTCGTCGTGGGCAATATGACCGTCATGCTCAGGTGAGGAGGAAAGGGATGGATGCATTGATCGCGCTGATCGTGCAGCTGTGCGCGCTCAGCTGCCTGTCCGCGCTGTGCCAGCTGCTGCTGGGCCCCGGGAAGCTGCGCGGGCACGTGCGCCTGGTATGCGGCCTGCTGCTGCTTCATATGATGGTCTCGCAGCTGGCCGCGCTGCTGGGCATCGTGACGCGGATGCCGGGAGGTACGCCATGAGGGAGCTCTTCGAAAGGCTTCGCGCCATCCGCGGCGTGGAGTGGCTGATCGGCTTGGGCGCGCTGTCGCTGCTGCTGCTCTCCCTGATGGGCGGCGCGCAGCAGGAGACGGTTCTTCAGGATGGGCTGGAGGCGCGGCTGGCTTCGGTTCTTTCCAAGGTGCAGGGGGCGGGCAGCGTGGACGTGATCGTCTACACCGCCGCAGAGGAGACGCAGGCCGTCGCAGCGTTTGGCGCCGGACAAACTGCGGCGCAGCGGCCCAGCGGCGTGGTGGTCGTGGCGGATGGGGCCGGCGACCTGCAGGTGCGCATGGAGCTTGCGCGCGCCGTACAGACGCTGCTCTCGCTGCCGGCCTCGGCGGTGGAGGTTCTGCAACGGGATGTCAATCAATAGGAGGGAAGGGCATGGAGAAGAAGAAGAGAGGATTTCTCGACGGAAAGACGGCGATGCTGCTGACGCTGCTGGGACTGCTCGTGGTTTCGGGCTACATCAATTACCGCAAAGCGGCGACGGAGCCGATCGGCGGCGAGGTGTCGGTCGTGCGCATCGAGGGCGAGAGGCCGACGGCGCAGCCGAGCCCGACGCCGGCGGCGCAGGATACGTTCGCCGCCTATCAGCAGGAGCGGGCGAGTGCGCGGGCACAGGAGCTGAGCATGCTCGAAGAGATCATCGCCGACGAGAGCGCCGGGGCTGAAACCATTGCGCAGGCGCAGGCGCAAAAGCTCGCGCTGGTGCAATCCATGGAGACGGAGACGAGCCTGGAGGCGCTGCTTAAGGCGCGCGGATTCGAGAGCACGCTGGTGTCGGCCAAGCCCGGCAGCGTGACGGTCGTGGTCGGCGGCGGGACGCTCTCGGACGCACAGGCTGTGCAGATTTTGGATATTACTGTGAACGAAACGCAGCAGGCGGCCGAGGATATCAAAATAATCCAGACAAAATGAAGCTGGGATTTGTCATTCCGGTAAAAATCTGTTATACTAGAGTATATCCTCAAGGAGGTGTAGAAACATGAGCGAAAATCTGCCTGTAAACGTTGAAGATACGAGCGCAAAGGGAACCATCACGTATGCCAATGAGGTCATCGCGACCATCGTGGGCGTGGCGACCGCCGAGGTGGACGGCGTGGCGGGCATGTCCGGCCCGTCCGCGATCTCCGGCATCCTCAGCGGCAAGTCCAAGTCCTCGCTGCTGCGCGGCGTCAAGGTCGAGGTCGGGGCCGAAGAGGTGACCGTCGACGTGTCCATCGTGGTGGACTACGGCATGCCCATCCAGGTCGTCGGCCAGAACGTGCAGGAGAACATCCGCAAGTCCGTCGAGTCCATGACGGGGCTGCACGTCATCAGCGTGGACGTACACGTGATGGGCGTCAGCTTTGAGAAGGAAAACAAGGAGCTGCAGCAGAGCCAGGAGATGGCGCGGCTGCAGGCGCAGGTAGAGGCCAAGGCCGCCGAGGAGACCGCCGCGCCCGAAGAAGCGGCGCAGGAGGACGAGCCGAAGCAGGAATGACGCCGGCACAGCGCATGAACGGAGGATGAGAACGATGAAGCATCCCTTTTTGGATCGCCTGCTGATCGTCGTCGCCGCGCTGCTCTTCCTGTGCGCCGCTGTGGCGCTGGGGGCGCTCGGCATCCGGACGGATACTGCGCAGGCGCTGAACGGCGCGCTGGAATGGCTCCAGGGCGGCGTATGGCAGCGGATCGCCGCGTGTGCAATCGCGCTGGTAGTGGTTGCGTTCGCGGTGGCGCTCTTGTGGATCGTCCTGCCGGGCGGTCGCGGCCAACGGCGCAACTTTGCTGTGCAGAAAAATGAAAACGGTACGGTCAAGATCTCCGTGAAGGCGCTGGAGGCCCTTGTCGCCAAGTGCCTGGCGCAGCATGCCGAACTGAAGATCGTCTCCTCGACGCTGCGCAGCGACGGCGACGCGGTTCAGGTGGATGTGCACGTGACGCTTGCGGCCGACATCAGCATTCCGCTGGCCGTGGCGGCGCTGCAAAAGCAGATCAAGCAGTATCTGGAGGCCTGTTCGGGGGTCGATGTGCGCGAGGTGCGCGTGATTGTGGATAACACGACGGACGCGCAGGAGTCCAACGCGTCTCCGTATGCGATCCCGGCGCGCCTGCAGACGGCGCCCGCATTCCCGCGCAGCGTGGAGCCCACGCTGGAGCCGCTGCCCAAAAAAGAGCCGGAAGCGCCCGCGCAGGCCCCGCAGCCCGCGCCGGAGGAAGCGCCAGAACAGGAGCCGGAGCGCGCTTCACAGGCCTCGGACGAGGCCGCGCACAGCGAAGAGCCGGCGCCCGGCGCGCAGGACGACGGCGGCGAGCACAACGACAAGGACGGCGCGACCAGCGCAGATGAGGGGTACCCGTGGAAAAGTTAAAGAAGATTCTTTCGCAGGCCTTTACGCCCGGAACGCCGGTTTCCGTGATCGCATGGGGCCTGGTGGGCGTGGTCGTGGCGGTTTTGCTCTTGCTCATCGGCTTTTGGCGCACGCTACTCATCTGCGTGTGCTTTGCGGTGGGCGCGTTTCTGGGCGGCGTGAAGGACAAGCGTGCCTTTATCGGGCGACTGTTGGACCTGTTCCGCCGCCAGGAACGGTAACGGATACGCAGGAAAAACGATCATTCGGAACGGAGTAGGAGAAGAAGATGGCGCGATCTGCAGCCCGCGAGGCGGCAATGCAACTGATTTACGAGCACATGATGGGCGGCTCGGGCGAGGAAACCCTCGGCGGCATGATTGAATTCGTGCCCGACCGGGATGACGCACGGTACATCGAAACGGTCACGGAGGGCGTCTTTGCCGCGCTGCATGACGTCGACCGATATATTGTAGCGTTTGCGCAGGATTGGGCGATCGACCGGCTCGCGCGGGTCGATTTGGCCATCCTGCGGCTGGCCGCCTATGAACTGCTGCGCATGGAGGACATTCCCGCGGCCGTCACGATCAACGAGGCGGTCGAACTGGCCCGAAAGTATTCCACAGAGCAGTCGGGCGCCTTTATCAACGGCGTGCTGGGCAACCTGAACCGCAAACTGGAGCGCGAAAAAGATGAGAGCCGTTCTGGGCTTTGATACGAGCTGCTATACGACCTCGGTGGCGGCCGTCTCGTGGACGGGAGAGATCCTGACCTCGCGGCGCCGCCTGCTGCGCGTTCCGCTTGGCGAGCGTGGGCTGCAGCAGTCGGAGGGGCTGTTTCAGCATGTCACGGCGCTGCCGGAGCTTGTGCAGGAGGCGCTGCGCGACCTCTCCGGGTGCGAGATCGCCGCGATATGCGCCAGTACGCGTCCCCGGCCGGCGGAGGCTTCCTACATGCCGGTATTCAAAGCCGGCGAGAGCCATGCACGCGCGGCCGCATCGTTGCTGCGCGTGCCGTTTTTTTCCGTCAGCCATCAGGAGGGGCATATTCGCGCTGCGCGGGTGGATTCCGGCCTGGACGGCGGGGAATTTCTGGCCCTGCACCTGTCCGGCGGCACGACGGAACTGCTGTGCGTCCACGACGGGGCGCTTTCGCTGCTGGGCGGTTCGACCGACCTGCATGCGGGCCAGCTGGTCGACCGGGTCGGCGTGCGGCTGGGGCTGCCGTTTCCGGCGGGACCGGCGTTGGAACGGCTCGCGATGCAGGGACAATCCTGCGAGCGGCTTGGCGTCAGCATGCGCGGCGTGAACTGCTCGCTCTCCGGCGCGGAGACGAAGATCCTGCGCCTGATCGACGCAGGCGCCGTCTCGCAGCAGGACGCGGCGGCGGAGGTCTTTTCGCTGCTTGCGCGCTCGATTCTGCGCATGCTCGCGGCCGCCGCGGAACAGACGGGCGTGCACAAGGCGCTGCTCGCCGGCGGCGTGGCCTCGTCTGCGCACCTGCGCGCGCTGCTGACGGAGCGCGTGCGGCGCAGACGGCTGAATCTGGAGCTGTACTTTGCAAGGCCCGAGCTGGCGGGCGACAACGCGGTGGGCGTCGCGCTGCTCGGCCTGGAGAAGAGAAGAGAAACGGAGGCGTGACGACATGTCTGCAACCCTCATGGACGGCAGGGCCGTATCCGCGGCCGTTCGGGACAAGCTTGCGCTGCGCGTGCGGGAGCTGGAGGCCAGGGGCGTGAAGCCGCACCTGGCCGTGGTGCTCGTGGGCGAAGACCCGGCCAGCCAGATCTATGTGCGCAACAAGGAGCGCGCCTGCGAAAAGCTGGGCATCCGCTCCACGGTCCTGCGCCTGGCGGCGGAGTGCACGCAGCAGGAACTGGAGGACGCCGTGCGCACGCTGAGCGCGGACCCGCAGGTGCATGGCATTCTGGTGCAGCTGCCGCTGCCGCGCCATCTGGACGCGGCGCCGGTCATCGCGCTGATCGATCCGCGCAAGGATGTGGACGGCTTCACGCCCGTCAATGCGGGCCGGCTGCTCAACGGCGAAAAGGGCTTCGTCGCCTGCACGCCGGGCGGCGTGATGGAGATTCTGCGCCACTACGACGTGCCGATCTGCGGGCGCAGCGCGGTGGTCGTGGGGCGCTCCAACATCGTGGGCAAGCCCATGACGCTGCTCCTGCTGGCGGAAAATGCGACGGTGACGGTCTGCCATTCCCGCACGAGAAATCTGGCGCAGGTGACGCGCGGCGCGGACATCCTCGTCGCAGCGGTGGGCAAGGCGGGTTTCATCACCGCCGACATGGTCAAGCCCGGCGCGGTGGTCGTGGACGTGGGCATCAACCGCGTGAACGGCAAGGTCGTAGGCGACGTGGACTTCGAATCCGTCAGCGAGGTCGCGGGATTTCTGACGCCCGTGCCCGGCGGCGTGGGCCAGATGACGATCACCATGCTGCTGAAAAACACGCTCGATGCGGCGCGGATGCAGGCAAAGTGACGAAAGCGAGGGGGACGCGTGGTCGTATCGGTATCCCAGCTCAACGAATACGTGCGGCGTACGCTCGCGTCCGATCCGATGCTGCGCAGCCTGTCGCTGCGCGGGGAGATCAGCAATTTCAAGCGGCATGCGCCCTCCGGCCATCTGTATTTCTCCCTGAAGGATGAGGGCGCGCGCATCGCGTGCGTGATGTTTCGCCAGCATGCGTTCGACCTGCGCATGGAGCCGCGCGACGGCATGCGCGTCGTGCTCGAGGGCTCGGTCAGCCTCTATGCGCAGACGGGGCAATATCAGTTCTACGCGCAGTCCATGCGTCCGGACGGCGTGGGCGACCTGTACCTGCGCTTTGAGCAGCTCAAGGCCGCCCTCCAGCAGGAGGGACTGTTCGACGCCTCGCTCAAAAAGCCCCTGCCGCTGCTGCCGCGCACGGTGGGCGTCGTGACCTCGGCGACCGGGGCGGCGGTGCGCGACATCATCAGCGTCGCCACGCGCCGCAATCCGGGCGTGCGCCTGCTGCTCTGCCCGGCCAGCGTGCAGGGCGAGGCCGCGCCGGGCGAGATCGTCCGGGCGCTGCGCACGCTGGACGCGCTGGACTCGGTCGACGTCATCATCGTCGGACGCGGCGGCGGCTCCCTGGAGGAGCTGTGGGCCTTCAATGAGGAGGCCGTTGCGCGCGCGATCTTTGCATGCAAAAAGCCCGTCGTATCGGCGGTCGGACACGAGACGGACTTTACCATTGCGGATTTTGTCGCGGATTTGCGCGCGCCGACTCCGTCCGCGGCGGCGGAGCGCGTGGTGCCGTCCGGGGAAGAACTGAGCGCCGCGTTGGATGGAAGCGCGCTGCTGCTCGATCAGCGCATGCGAGTGCGCCTGCAGGGCTGGAGCGCGCGCATGGCGCACGCACACGCGGTGATTCAGGCGTATGGCCCTGCGCGCGCACTGGAAAGGCGGCGCGAGCAGCTTTTGCATGCGCGCACGTTGCTGGATACGCATATGGCGCGCGCGTGCAAGGCGCGCGAGGAGGCGCTGCGATCCGCGAGGGGGAGGCTGGATGCGCTCAGCCCCAAAGGGGTTCTGGCGCGCGGCTATGCCTATGTGACGCGGGCCGGCCGGCCGGCTCGCCGCCTGGCCATAGGAGACCGGATTACGCTCCACCTGGCCGCCGGGCAGGCGCAGGCTGAGGTGAAGGATTGGAGGGATGCGCATGCCTGCGAAGAAAAAGGCAAAGCCGACGTTTGAAGAGGGGCTGGAGAAGCTCGAGGCGCTGGCCGCCGGGATGGAGGACGGCTCCATGACGCTGGAGCAGGCGTTGAGCGCGTATGAAGAGGGCATGGCGCTCTACGGCGAACTGAGCGCCATGCTGCAGGGCGCTCAGCAGCGTGTCGAACAGATCCGCGCCGGAGCGAAGGACGAAAAAGAGGCGACGCCGTTTGAGGTGGGGAAATGAACTATGAAGCGCAAAATGCCCTGTATATCGCGCGCGTAGAGGAAGGACTGCGCGCACTGTTGCCCGAGGCGCAGGCCGTTTGGGAGGATGGAAAGATCCCGCAAGGGCTGTGCGAGAGCATGCGCTACAGCCTGCTGGCCGGCGGCAAGCGGGTCAGGCCGGTGCTTCTGCTGGCGACGGCGGATATGCTGAACGTCGATCTCCAGGAGGCGCTGTGCCCGGCCTGCGCGCTGGAGATGATCCATACGTATTCGCTGATCCACGACGACCTGCCGGGCATGGACGACGACGACCTGCGGCGCGGAAAGCCCACCAATCACAGGGTATACGGCGTAGGCCCTGCCATCCTGGCAGGCGACGGGCTGCTGAACTTCGCCTTTGAGTGCATGCTGCAAAATGCGATGCGCTACCCGCAGCACCTGGAGGGGCACGTGCGCGCCATGGCGGTCATCGCCGCGCGCGCGGGCGTGACGGGGATGATCGCGGGCCAGAGCATCGACCTGCTGTATGAGCACCGGCAGATGGACGAAGCCGCGCTTTCCTACATTCACCGGCACAAGACGGCGGACCTGTTGACCGCACCCCTGCTGGCCGCGGCCAGCATCGCGGGCTCGGACGAGTCGGCCCTGCGGGCGCTGGAGACATTCGGGCAAAGCGTCGGCATTGCCTTCCAGATTCAGGACGACCTGCTCGACATTGAGGGCGATGCGGCGAGCCTGGGCAAGGCGACCGGCATGGATGCGGAGCGCGGGAAGATGACTTGGCCCGCGCTGTATGGCGTGCGGCGCGCGCACGACATGGCGGATGCGCTCTGGTCGCAGGCGCTCGCATCGCTGGATATCTTTGGCGAACAGGCGGACTATCTGCGTGCCTTTGTGCAAAATCTGCGCGCCCGCCGCGCATAAGGAGGGAACAACGGTGGAGACGGTGTTCGAAGCCTTTGAAAATCGGATCCTTTGGGCGGGATTGACCGCTTGGCTGGCCGCGCAGGTCATCAAGGTCCTACTGACGCTGGTGCTGCAAAAGAGGTTTGACGTGCATCGTCTGGTGGGGGCGGGCGGTATGCCCAGCTCGCATTCGGCCTTCGTGTGCGCAATCACCACGGCGATCGGCTTTCACAATGGGGCAACCTCGTCCATCTTCGCCCTGTCGGTGTGCTTTACGCTGATCGTCATGTACGATGCGGCGGGCGTGCGCAGGGCGGCGGGCCGTCAGGCCGCCGTGCTCAACCGGATTGTGGAGGATATGTTCAAGAGCGGACAGGGCTGGGACGAGGAAAAGCTCAAGGAACTCATCGGACATACGCCTGTGCAGGTCGCCGCGGGCGCGCTTTTGGGCGTGCTGATAGGCGTACTGCTGGGATGAGGCCGCGTCTTTCAATCGCCGGACAAGCCGATGGCGGGCGAAAAACGCCCGCCTTTTTGCCGCGCCGACATCAGATACGGAGGCGGCCTGAAGACGCTGCATGGTACGGGACGGAGTGTGTAATGCATGGAAATACTTTCTAAGATCCGGGGACCGCAGGACCTGAAGCGCCTGTCCACACCCGAGCTGGAGCAGCTTGCAGGCGAATTGCGCCAGGAGATCATCGATACCGTATCGGAAACCGGAGGCCATCTGGCCTCCAACCTCGGCATTGTCGATCTGACGGTGGCTCTGCATCGCGTGTTCGACAGCGGGCGGGACAAGCTGATCTTCGACGTGGGACATCAGACGTACGCCCATAAACTGCTGACGGGGCGTCTGGATGCCTTTCACACGCTGCGCACCTATGGCGGCCTGAGCGGATTTCCCTCCAGGGCGGAAAGCGAGCACGACGTGTTCGATACGGGTCACTCCGCAACAGCGATTTCCTCCGCGCTCGGCCTTGCCAGGGCGCGCGATATAGCGGGCGAGGACTATCATGTCGTGGCGGTCGTGGGCGACGGCGCACTGACCGGCGGCATGTGCTACGAGGCCATGAACGATGCGGGCAACTTCAACGAAGAAAACGGAAGGGCCACGCGGCTGATCGTCGTGCTCAACGACAACGAGATGTCCATCTCGCGCAACGTCGGCGCGATGGCCAATCACCTGACCAAGCTGCGCTCGAGCGCAAGCTGGCGAGGCACCAAGAAGGCGGTCAAGCGCGGCATCGAGCGCATCCCGTTCATCGGCCTGCGCGCGGCGGCGCGCCTGGAGACGATCAAAAATGCCGTCAAGCACTTCTGGGTGCACGGCGAATTCTTTGAGTCGCTGGGCTTCCGCTACCTCGGCCCGATCGACGGGCACGACATCGCGATGATGGAACACGTGCTCGCCCAGGCCAAGAAGGTGACGGATACGCCGATCCTCATTCACGTGATCACTTGCAAGGGACGCGGATATGAGCGCGCGGAGCGCAAGCCGGAGAAGTATCATGGCATCGCCCCGTTTTTCCTGGAGGATGGCGCACAGAAGAAGCAGCCGGCGTTGCCGGGGACGGGCGTCGTCATCGGCGATACGTTGACGCAGATGGCCGATGCGGATGCGCGCATTGTCGCCATCACGGCGGCCATGACCTCGGGCACCGGGCTTTTGCCCTTTGTGAACCGCCACAAGGAGCGTTTTTTTGACGTCGGCATCGCGGAGGAGCACGCCGTCACCATGGCGGCCGGCCTTGCACGGGGCGGGATGCGTCCCTATTTTGCGGTGTATTCGACGTTCTTGCAGCGCGCATATGACCAGATCCTGCACGATATCTGCCTGCAGGAACTGCCCGTCTGCCTGCTGGTCGACCACGCGGGCCTGGTGGGCTCCGATGGCAAGACGCACCACGGCGTGTTCGACCTGGCGATGTTTGCGTCCATGCCGCATATGCAGGTATGGGAGGCGAGCGGCAACGCGGAGCTGGCGCAGATGCTGCAAAAGAGCGTCGCCTCCGACGGCCCGCTGGCCATCCGGTATGTCAAGGAGGGGATCGACCTGAGCGATCTGTGCGAGGCGCAGCCGTTCAGGCCCGGCGTGTGGCAGTGGCTGCGCGAGGGAGGACAGGCCGTTCTGATCGCGCACGGACGAATGGTGCGCCATGCGCTGCTCGCGGCCGGACTGCTGCGCGGCGAGGGCATCGAGGCGGCGGTGGTCAATGCCTCGACGCTCAAGCCGCTGGACAAGGAGAGCGTGCGCCGCGCATTTTCCGGCGGCCGCGCGGTCTTTGTGATCGAGGAAAATGTCTCTGCCGGCGGGCTGGGGCAGGCCGTCGCCATGATGTGCATGGAAGAGGGGCTCCCCTCGCCGCGCGGCTGTCTGACGGTCGGAGATCGATTTGTGCCGCACGGATCCGTCGACGAACTGCTCGCCCTGTGCGGGCTGATGCCCGAACAGATCGCCAAGAGCGTGCGCGCGCGCCTTTGAGACAGACAAGGGGAAGGATACATGACAAAGAAGAGATTGGATGCGTACATGGTGGAAAACGGCCTGGCGCCAAGCCGAGAGCGCGCGCAGGCGGTCATCATGTCCGGCATCGTCTACATCGACGGACAGAAGGCGGAAAAGCCCTCCGCCCAGGTGGCGCCGGAGGCTCAGGTGGAGGTGCGCGGCGCGGCCCATGACTTTGTCAGCCGCGGTGCGCTCAAGCTGGACAAGGCGCTGGACGTCTTTGGCCTGGATGTTCATGGCGTCGTGGCGATGGATCTGGGCGCGTCGACGGGCGGATTCACCGATGTGCTGCTGCGCAGGGGCTGCCGGCACGTCTACGCGGTCGACGTCGGCTACGGACAGCTCGACTGGCGGCTGCGAAACGATCCGCGCGTCACCGTCATGGAGCGCACCAACGCGCGCTATCTCAAGCCGGAGGACGTGCCGCTGGGACCCACGCTCGCCGTGATGGACGTGTCGTTCATCTCCATTACGAAGATCCTGCCGGCCGCTGCGGCCATCATGGGTGAGGCGGGCGCGTTCGTCTCATTGATCAAGCCGCAGTTCGAGGCGGGACGGGAGCGCGTGGGCAAGAAGGGCGTCGTGCGCGATCCGGCCGTGCATGCCGACGTCATCGCGCAGGTCGTCTCATTTGTCCGGGAGATGGGATGGCGCGCGCAGGCGCTGTCCTTTTCCCCGATCACAGGGCCTGAGGGGAACATCGAGTTTCTCGTGCACCTGCTCCCCGCCGCGCGCGCCACGCAGTGCGTGGATGAGGCGCGCATCGCGCAGGTCGTCGCGCAGGCGCATGCCGCTTTGGAATGAATGCCTTGCATGTTTATGCAGACAATGGTATAATGGGAGTGTTTCAGGATCGGCGAATGGAGGCGTACGCCATGGAGGTTCGTTCCATCGGCCTGACGGCGAATCCCAAAAAGCCGGAAGCCGCCGGCGTGGCGCGCACCTTTTTGCGGGCGTGCCACAAGCTGGGCCTGCGTGCCGTGGTCGATTGCGCGCTGGGCGCGGCGCTGGGCGAAGAGGGCTTTGAAACCGCATCGGAGCCTGTCGCCTGCGGCGTAGATGCGCTGGTCGTGCTCGGCGGGGATGGGACCCTGCTTCGCGCGGCGCCTGCGGCGGCGGTGGCCGATATTCCGCTGCTGGGCGTCAATTTGGGGCGCGTCGGCTTTCTGGCGGAGGTGGAGCCGGAGCAGGCGGAGACCGCGCTGTTGCAGCTGCGCGCAGGGCAATACCGGATCGAGCGGCGCATGATGCTGGACGTGCATCTAAACGAGGCGGCGGAAGGCGTGCTCGCGCTCAATGAGGTCGTACTCTCGCGCGGCGCGTGTGCGCGCATGGTTGGCTTCGAAGCGTTCATCGGCCATACGCTTGTCGACCGCTACATCGCCGACGGACTGGTGGTAGCTGCGCCCACAGGCTCGACGGCCTACTCGCTGTCGGCAGGCGGCCCGATCGTGAGTCCGGACGTGCCGTGCTTCATCCTGGCGCCGATCTGCGCGCATTCGCTGCAGTCGCGGCCGATCGTGCTTTCCGACCACGAGACGGTGACGCTGCGCATCGAGGCGGGCGAGGACCGCGAGGGCATGGCGGTTTGCGTGGACGGACACCGTACCTTTCCCGCACGCGGATGCGAATGCATTCAGGTGCGCCGCGCCAAAGCGGAGGCCCAGTTCATCCGCTTCCAGCGGGACGACGCTTTTTTCTCCCTGCTGCGCACCAAGCTGTCGCAGTGGAGCCTGTAAAGACGAAAGGAAGATCGAGGACATGAAGTCAGCGCGCCATGCGGCGATTACCCAGATCATCGAATCGCGCAACATCGAGACGCAGGAGGAGCTGGCCGCCGCGCTGCAGGAGCGCGGTATCCGGGTGACACAGGCGACGGTCTCGCGCGACATCAAGGAACTGCACCTGATCAAGGTGCTCTCCGAGACGGGCGGCTACAAGTACGCGACGCTCGACAAGGCCGAAAAGGGCATGAACGAGCGGTTCATTCGCATGTTCAGCGAGTCCGTGCTCAGCGCCGTATGTGCGAACAACCTCGTCGTCGTCAAGACGCTGGCCGGCAGCGCGCACGTGGCCGCCGAGGCTGTCGACACGCTGCGCTGGCCCGAGATCCTGGGCAGTATCGCGGGCGACAACACCATCCTGGTCATTTGCCGGAGCAACGACGATGCACTGCAGGTGGCGGAGCGCTTCCGCAACATGATGAAGTAAGGCGCGAAAAGGGGAAGAGCGATGCTGCTGCAGCTTTCCATCCATCAGTTGGCGCTCATCGACGACATCACGATCGACTTTGCCCCGGGGTTCAACGCGCTGACGGGCGAGACGGGTGCCGGCAAGTCCATCGTCGTGGACGCGGTGAACCTCGTGCTCGGAGAACGGGCGGAGCGGGAGCTCATCCAAAACGGCGCGCAGAAGGCGCGCGTGGAGGCGCTCTTTGACGTGGCGGACAACGCGCCGCTGCTGTCGCTGCTACAGGAGTTGCAGCTGGAGCCCGAAGAGGGCATGGTCTCCATCTCGCGGGAGCTGACGAGCGCCGGGCGCAACATCTGCCGCGTGATGGGCAGCGTGGTCCCGCTTGCGACGCTCAAGCGCGTTTCCGCGCTGCTGCTGGACATTCATGGCCAACATGAGCACCAGTCGCTGCTGGATGAGCGTCGTCACCTCGCCTTTTTGGACGGATTCGGCGGCGTGCGGCTGGAGGAGCTGCGCGCGCAGGTGGCCTCGCTCTACGCCGCATGGCGCGCAACGCGCCAGGAACTGGAGCGCCTGCTGGCAGACGCGGCGGACCGGGAACGGCGGATGGACATGCTGCGCTATCAAGTGCAGGAGATCGATGCGGCGCGGTTGCAACCCGGAGAGGGCGAGGAGCTCGAACGCCAGCGCACATTTTACCGCAACGCCGAAAAGATCATCAAGAGCGTTGAGGCGGCCTATACGGCCCTGTATGCGGGGGCGGATGGACAGGACAGCGCGCTGGATGCGCTGCGGGGCGGTATTGATGACCTGCAGGGCATTGCGCCGCTGGATCCGCGATATGAGCGCGTGTATGCCCGCCTGGACGAACTGTATTATCAGCTGGAGGACGCCGTGTCCGACGTGCGTGGCCTCCATGCGGAGCTGGACTATGACGAAGCGGACGCCGAGGCGGTGGAGGAACGCTTCGACCTGATCGGGCGGCTCCGGCGCAAGTATGGAAAGGACATCGATGAGATCCTGAAATTCCGGGCAGAAGCGGCATCGGAACTGGACCGGCTCGAGCATGCGGACGACCTGTCAGACCAATTGAAAAAGACGCTCTCGCGCCAACAGCGCGCGCTTGCGCAGGCCAGCGAGGCGCTGAGCGTCGCGCGCCGGGAAGTCGCTGCGACGTTTGAGCGCAGGGTGGAGGAGCAGCTGCAGGAGCTGGGGATGCGTCATGCCAGATTCCAGGTCGCCTTTGCCGAGCGAAAGCCGAACGACTTTACGGCGGATGGCGTCGACGAGGTATCCTTTGCGATGTCCGCCAACCTGGGACAGCCGCTGCGCCCGCTTGCGCGCGTGGCGTCGGGCGGCGAACTGTCGCGCATCATGCTGGCCCTCAAAAACCTGGAGGCGGAGCGCTCCGGCATCCCGAGCATGGTCTTCGATGAAATCGACACGGGCATCAGCGGACGCATGGCGCAGGTGGTCGCCGAAAAGATGGCGCAGATCGCCGGAAGGCATCAGGTGATCTGTGTGACGCACCTGCCGCAGATTGCGGCGATGGCGGATGCGCAATATGTCGTCGAAAAGGGCGAGACGGATGGCCAGACACGCACGAGCGTGACGCGTCTGGATGAGGCGGGCCGTCGTGAAGAGTTGGCCCGCATGGTCAGCGGGGCCCAGGAGACCAACGAGAGCAGCCTGCGCCATGCGGGTACGCTGCTCCTGGAGGCCGCACAGCGGCGGGAGACACTGCGCGCGCAACAATAGGTCACATTCCGCATCAGGCGGCGTGAAAGCGCCGCCTTTTCGTATAAATTCAAAAAAAACGAGGCCGACGGTTGGTTTGAATGATAAAAATAAAACAGAATACCGGTCGAGTCTGTGCGCCGAACGCGGGAAAAGCCATGCAGGCGATACAACCAATGTAAAAAACCCCCTGTAAAACTGAATTATTACGAAAAATGTCATACAAATGGCCGGTGTTTCGTGCTATAATATCTATCGGACAATTTTGTGATCCGATTAATGTTGTTGGGCTGAAGGGAGGAACTTGTCTGTGGCAAATACACGGACGTTTAAGGGCGGCGTGCACCCGCATGAGACGGGGAATGGAAAGCAATCTACCAACGCGCAGCCGGTGATCGATGCGAAGGTTCCCGCATGTGTTGTGATTCCGCTTTCCCAGCACATCGGCGCGCCGTGCAAGTGCGTCGTGACCCCCGGTCAGACGGTCGCCATGGGTCAGGTGATCGGCGAGGCGGGCGGCTTCGTATCCGCACCGGTGCATGCTTCCGTCTCCGGCACGGTGAAGGCGATTTCCAGCTGTGTGGTGGCCAGCGGCCAGCGCGTGAATGCGGTCGTCATCGAGAACGACTTCCAGGACCGCTGGGACGAGAGCGTCAAGCCCCGCCAAAACGTAGGCTCTCTGGACGCCAAGCAGCTGCTGGAGATCGTGCGCGACCGCGGCATCGTCGGCCTGGGCGGCGCGACGTTCCCCACGGCCGTCAAGCTGGCGCCGCCGGCTGAAAAGCACGTGGATACGCTGATCCTCAACGGCGCGGAGTGCGAGCCGTATCTGACGAGCGATCACCGCCTGATGGTCGAGCATGCGGCACAGGTCATCGACGGCATGCTGCTTGAGGCCAAGATCCTGAACGCCACCAAGCTGCTGGTGGGCATTGAGGACAACAAGCCCGATGCCGTCGCCGCAATGCGTCAGGCGGCCGAGGGCAAGAACATCGAGGTCGTGGCGCTGCCCACGCGCTACCCGCAGGGTGGAGAGAAACAGCTGATCTTCGCGCTGACGGGCCGGCGCGTGCCCAACGGCGCGCTGCCTGCCGACGTGCAGACGGTCGTGAGCAACGTCTCCACCGCCTATGCCGTGTCGCTGGCCGTGCGGGAGAACAAGCCGCTCATCGACCGCGTGGTGACGGTCGCCGGCCGCGTGAAGAAGCCGGCCAACCTGCGCGTGCGCATCGGCACGCCGCTGTATGACCTGGTGGAGGCGTGCGGCGGCTTTGAGGACGGCGTGCGCAAGGTCGTGCTCGGCGGCCCGATGATGGGCATGGCGATCTCTTCGCTGAATATTCCGGTCACCAAGTCGACTGGCGGCCTGCTCGCCTTTGGTGAAGAGGGTGTGCACGCGCAGGAGTCGCCCTGCATCCGCTGTGGGCGCTGCGTGGAGGCCTGCCCGATGCGCCTGGTGCCGACCCGCATCGACGCATACGCGCGCCGCTCGCAGTGGGAGGAGTGCTCCAAGCTGGGCGCCATGAATTGCATGGAGTGCGGCGCGTGCACGTTCGTCTGTCCCGCCAAGCGCGAACTGACCCAGAGCTGCCGCATGGCCAAGATGGGCATCCGCGCCAGCGCGAAGAAGTCTTGATCGTTTCGGAGGAATGTTGATATGCAAAAGCAATATACCGTATCCTCTTCTCCGCATCTGCGGGACAACGCGTCGACCCGGCGCGTGATGCAGGATGTGTGCATCGCGCTGATCCCGGCGGGCCTGGCGAGCGTCTGGTTCTTCGGCCTTCGCGCCGCGATCCTGATCGCCGTGTCGGTGCTGTCGGCGGTGTTCTGCGAGTGGTTCTACTGCAAGCACGCCAAAAAGCCGATTCCGGTCGGAGATTTCAGCGCAGTTGTGACCGGCCTGCTGCTGGCGTACAATCTGCCTGCCTCTGCTCCGTGGTGGCTTGCTGCGATCGGCTCGGCCATCGCGATCGTGCTGGTCAAGCAGTTCTTCGGCGGCATCGGCCAGAACTTCATGAACCCGGCGCTGGCGGCTCGCGCGATCCTGCTGGCCTCCTGGGCGACGCTGATGACCGGCTGGGTTGCCCCGCAGGGCGGCAACTGGCTGGCGGGCCTGGTGCCCGCAGCGACCGACGCGGTTTCCGGCGCGACGCCGCTGCAGGCTGAGGCCGGCGCGTACAGCCTGTGGGATCTGTTCATCGGCAACTGCCCCGGCACGCTGGGCGAGACGAGCGCGCTGGCGCTGCTGATCGGCGCGGCGTACCTGCTCTTCCGCCGCGTGATCAACTGGCGCATCCCCGCCACGTTTATCGGCACCTGCCTGATCCTGTTCTGGATCCAGACGGGCACGTTCTACAGCGCCGAGGCCGGCGCCAATTCCGCGCTGTATCAGCTGCTCAGCGGCGGCCTGATGCTGGGCGCGCTGTTCATGGCGACGGACTACTCCTCTTCTCCCGTGACGCCCTGGGGGCAGATCATCTTCGGCGTGGGCTGCGGCGCGCTGCTGTTCATCATCCGCACGTTCAACAGCTCCATGCCCGAGGGATGCTCCTATGCGATCCTGTTCATGAACGTTGCCGCGCCGCTGATCGAGCGCGTGACGACACCGAAGTCCTTTGGGGAGGTAAAGAGCCATGCGTGATGTGACGAAGCTCGGCCTCAGACTGTTCATCTTTACCTTGATTGCCGCGCTGGCGCTGGCCGTCACCAACGAGATCACGTCCGGCCCGATTGCGCAGCAGGAGCTGGCCGCCGGCCAGGCCGCGCAGCGCGCGGTGCTGCCCGAGGCGGAGATCTTTGAGACGCAGGAAATCCAGACTGCGCCCGAGTACGACCAGATCACGGAGCTGTACGTGGGCAAGACGGGCGACGAGGTCGTCGGCTATGTGATGACCGCGTCTCCGCAGGGATACGGCGGACCGATCCCGATCACGCTGGGCATCGGCGCGGATGGGTCCATCCATGGCGTCTCTGTGGGCGATCTGCAGGAGACCGCCGGTCTGGGCTCGAAGGTCGGCGAGGAGCCGTTTACGAGCCAGTTCCCCGGTCTGGCCGCCGACCCGGCGGAGATCGACGCAAACGTGCAGACGATCTCCGGCGCGACGATCAGCTCGCAGGCGTTCGTCACGGCAGTTCGCCAGATGACGGCGTACTCGAAGGACGTGCTGGGCGTCGTGCCCAATGCGGCGGTTCCCACGCTTGAGGGCGACGATCTCGTGCGCAAGGAATTTGTCGATGCAGCCGAGGCCTTTGAGGCGCTGGACGTGATGAGTCTGCTGGGCGATTATGAGACGATTCAGTCCGTCTACACGGGTACGGTCGGCGACGATGCGGTGGGCTATGTCTTTGAGCTCTCTTCGAAGGGCTTTGCCGACCAGATCGGCCTGCGCATGGGCATCACGACGGACGGCGTGATCTCCAAGGTCGTCATGACGGCCAACAACGAGACCCCGGACTACGGCACTAAGACGACGGATCCGGCCTTCTGCGGCCAGTTCGATGGCAACGCGGCGACGGTGGAAGGTTATATGGAAGGCGTCGATGTGATGTCTGGCGCGACGGTCTCGTCCAACGCGGTCTTCAAGGCGGTTGGACAGGCGGTCGACTTCTACAATCAGTATCTCGTGCCCAAGCCCGAAGAGGCGGGGGCCGGAAACGTATACGAAGTGACGGGCTTCCAGCCGATGAAGGTGGAGATCACCGTCGAGGACGGAAAGATCACGAGCTTCGCGGTGACGGAGCACAACGAGACGCCGGGCTATGGTGCGGATGTGATCGCGGCGGGCTTTGACAGCCTGATCGGACAGGACATCGCGACGGCGCAGTTCGACGTGGTGTCCGGCGTGACGATGACGTCCAACGCGATCAACGAGGCGCTGAAGCAGGCCGCGGAGGCGACCGGCACGGGCGCTGAGGCGGCGGCCACGACGGGTTCGTCGAGCGGCGTGTACGAGGTGACGGGCTTCCAGCCGATGAAGGTAGAGATTACCGTCGAGGACGGAAAGATCACGAGCTTCGCGGTGACGGAGCACAATGAGACGCCGGGCTATGGCGCGGATGTGATCGCGGCGGGCTTTGACAGCCTGATTGGTCAGGACATCGCGACGGCGGAGTTCGACGTGGTGTCCGGCGCGACGATGACGTGCAACGCGATCAACGAGGCGCTGAAGCAGGCCGCGGAGGCGACCGGCACGGGCGCTGAAGAGAGCGTGCCGGTTTCAGCGGAAGCGGAAACTGAGACAGCCTCCGGCAATGTAAATGTATATGAGGTGACGGGCTTCCAGCCGATGAAGGTGGAGGTCGTGGTCGAGGACGGCAAGGTCGCAAGCGTGACGGTGACGGAGCACAACGAGACGGCGGGCTTCGGCGCGGACCTGATTGCGGAGGGCTTTGACAGCCTGATCGGGCAGGATATTGCGACTGCGAAGTTCGACGTGGTGTCTGGCGTGACGCTGACGTCCAACGCGATCAACGACGCGCTGGCGCAGGCCGCTGCGGCGGCCGGTACGGGCGCAGAGGAGAGCGTCCCGGCCTCCACGGAAGCGGAGCCGGAGACCGTGGCTGACGGCAATGTATATGAGGTGACGGGCTTCCAGCCGATGAAGGTGGAGATCGCCGTCGAGGACGGGAAGATCGCGAGCTTTGCGGTGACGGAGCACAACGAGACGGCGGGCTTCGGCGCGGACCTGATCGCGGCGGGCTTTGACAGCCTGATCGGGCAGGATATTGCGACTGCGAAGTTCGACGTGGTGTCTGGCGTGACGCTGACGTCCAACGCGATCAACGACGCGCTGGCGCAGGCCGCTGCGGCGGCCGGCACGGGCGCTGAAGAGAGCGTGCCGGTTTCAGCGGAAGCGGAAACTGAGACAGCCTCCGGCAATGTAAATGTATATGAGGTGACGGGCTTCCAGCCGATGAAGGTAGAGATCACCGTCGAGGACGGAAAGATCACGAGCTTCGCGGTGACGGAGCACAACGAGACGGCGGGCTTCGGCGCGGACCTGATTGCGGCGGGCTTTGACAGCCTGATCGGGCAGGATATTGCGACTGCGAAGTTCGACGTGGTG
>MHCFR05601__coassemble_621_pt1 | contig 99321 bp, 107 predicted proteins | sample MHCFR05601__metabat2_low_PE_030 | metagenome-assembled genome bin MHCFR05601
GGCGCTGGCTGTCGGTGAAGTAGGCGGGCACGGTGATGACCGCCTGCGTGACGGACTCGCCCAGGTATGCCTCGGCGTCGGCCTTGAGCTTTTGCAGGATCATCGCGGAGATCTCCTGCGGGGTGTAGGCGCGCCCGTCGATGCGCACGCGATGGTCGCTGCCCATCTCGCGCTTGATGGACTGGATGGTGCGCTCGCTATTGGTGACGGCCTGACGCTTGGCGATCTGTCCTACGAGCCGCTGGCCGTCCTTCGTGAACGCCACGACGGAGGGCGTGGTGCGCCCGCCCTCGGGGTTGGGAATGACGACGGCCTCGCCGCCCTCCATGACGGCGACGCAGCTGTTGGTGGTGCCAAGGTCGATGCCGATGGTCTTGCTCATTACGAAAGATCCCTCCTGCGCCGTGTGCGCCCGATTCTTCAGGGCTACCATAGCGCAAAAAAATGAACGGAGTGTAGACGCGCCGGGATATTTTATGTTTTTTTGGCGGAACATCCGCCATCCCGGGGAACCAATACGCATTATTATACCATGAAGTGGCGAAAAGAAAAAGGAAAAAAGCGCAACATGTCCGGAGAAAGCGAAGGGGGTCAATGCGCAAAAGGGCCGCCGCATGGCACGCGGCGGCCAAAAGAGCTCAGCGGGGCAGGACATCCGCGAGGATTTGCTCGAGGCGCTCCTGCCAACGGTCGAAGTCCATTGCGGCGGTGTAGTAGGTCTCCAGCTCGTCGTGCAGGGCCATGGCGGCGCGCAGCTCGCCCACGGCGCGCGCCGTCATCAGAGAGAAGGCCGCCTCGTCGGCCTGCGCATCCGCCGGCGGCGTGGGAAATAGGGGCTGCAGGTCGATGCGCTCGTCGGGATCGTTTAACTCGTCGGTCGTGAAGAGCAGGCGGAGCTTGGGCAGATACAGGTGCGCAAGGCGTTCGGGGCAGATGGGATCGCGCAGCGCGATCGCGTCGTGGCCGCGCTGCAGCGCCCGGTCGCGCAGCACGCGCAGGGGCAGGTCGGCGCTCTGACCGAACGCGGCGGAGAGCACGACGGTGCGCTGGCGGGGCAGGCTGTCGAGCAGGCGCACGTGGCCATGCGGCGTATAGGCCGCGCCGAAGAGCGCGCGCCGCTGTGCCGTACATTCCGGCGCGTCGGGCAGGTAGGCGTGCTGCAGTCCTTCCGAGAGCGCCAGCGCGCGGCGCACGTCCGGCGCAGCGCCGCAGGCGGCCCGCTGCATCTGCGCCGCCGCAGCCAGGCAGCAATAGGCGCGGCGGAAGCGCTCGCCGATCTCGCGCGACAGCGCGCCGATGCGCGCGCAGTCGCGGCGCAACCGGCTCTCATCCAGATAGTCGCCCAGCGCGACCAGCGTCTCCCGCGCGCCTGGCAGCTCGGGATCGTAGGCATGCGGCGCGGTCGCATCCATCATGCAAAGCCCCAGGGACGGCGCGCATACGGCGTCCAGGCTGTCCGGATCGCTCGAGCAGGGGAAGAGCTCGTAGTCCAGCCCTGCGGCGTCCAGCGCGCGGGCGAAGCGCTTCATCATGCTGCTCTTGCCCACGCCGGGGCCGCCCTTGAGCAGGAGCAGCCGCTCCTTGTCATCCATCACGCCGGAAAAACACGAGTAGAAGCCCTGGCCGGTGTTGCCGCCGGGAAAGAGTTTGATCGTCAGCGCCATGGCATCGCCTCCTTCAGACATCCAAAAAAGCGCCCGCGCATTCATCGTATGCGCGGGCGGGGGGCGATATGCTTACTTGAGGAAGAGCTCCACGACGGGCACGAGCACGTCGGGCTTGCGGGCGGGCAGCTCGATGACGAGCAGGCCGTCGCCCTGCGCTGCGCCCTCGCTGAAGTGATCGACCCGGCCTTCGGTGAAGCGCAGCTCGCTGGCGTCGTGCAGGAACTGCGCGTACGCCACCTTGCCCGCCAGACCGGGCAGCTGCACGTGGGCGAAGGGGTAGGCGAACAGGTGCAGGTACAGGCGCTTGCCGTCCTCGCTCTGGGTAAAGCGGCAGTCGGCGGGCAGCGCGGACAGAAGCTCCGGCTCGGCCATCGTGCACCCGTAGATACTGCGCCCGTTAAAGCGCATCCAGTCGGCGTAGACGCGCAGGGCGTCCTGCGCGCGCCGGTCGAAGCAGCCGCGGGCCGTCGGACCGACGTTCATGAGCAGGTTGCCGCCCAGGGAGACGGTGTTGACGAGCATGCGGATGAGCATCTCGGGCGACTTCCAGGTCGTCTCGTCGCGATGGTAGCCCCAGGAGCCCGAGAACGTCTGGCAGGCCTCCCAGGTCACGTACTCGCCCGTCTGCGGGTGGCGCAGCCACTCCAGCGGCTGGTACTGCTCGGGCGTCCACAGGTCCTGCTCGATGCCGGCGCGGTTGTCGATGAGAATGTCCGGCTGCAGTCGGCGCGCCAGCGCGATGAGCGCGTCGGCCTCCCAGTCCGCAGCGCCCTTGCCGCGCATCCAAGCCCGATCGCCCTCGCCGTGATAGTCGGGATAGGAAAAGTCGAACCAGAGGATGTCGATCTTGCCGTAATGCGTGAGCAGCTCGGTCACCTGATCGCGCATGTACTGCGCGTAGCGGCGCATGTCGCGGCCCTCGTTCTGCGCGCGGGCGTCGGGATCGTCGCGGCGTGGGTGGTGCATGTCGATGGTGAAGTCCGGGTGATGCCAGTCGATCAGCGAGTAGTAGAAGCCCACGCGCAGGCCCTCCGCGCGAAAGGCCTCGACGTACTCGCGCAGCAGGTCGCGTCCGGCGGGCGTGTTGGTGCACTTGTAATCCGTGTAACGCGTGTCCCACATGCAAAAGCCCTCGTGGTGCTTGGATGTGAAGACCGCGTAGCGCATGCCGGCAGCCCTGGCCTGACGCGCCCACTCGCGCGCGTCGTACAGGTCCGGATCAAAGCGCGCAAAGTACCGGTCGTAGTCGGCCTCGGACATGCGCTCGCGCGTCTTGACCCATTCGTGGCGCGCGGGCAGCGCATACAGGCCCCAGTGGATGAACATGCCGAAGCGGTCGTGGCGGAACCACGAGGCGTCGCCCGGCGTCCGGCGGATGGCGTAGCTGGACATCTTGCGTTCCTCCTCCTGAATGATTGGTCACTGTGCCTCAGCGGCCTCGGCCTCGGCCTGCTCCCAGGCGTCGTACAGCGCGCTCAGATCCTGCTGCGCCTGCTGATAGGCGCGCGAGGTCTCGGCGGCCAGCGCGGGATCGGCGTAGAGCGCGGGGTCGCTCATCTTCTGCTCCAATTCGGCAATCAGCGCCTCCTGGCGGGCGATGGCCTGCTCGGCCTCCTGCACGCGCTGGCGCAGCTGCTTGAGTTGCTGCCGGCTCTGCCGGTCGCGGCGGCGCTCCTTGTCCAGCTCCGTGCGCGTCTTGCCTTCGGCGGCGGCGTCCGGCGCGACGGGCCGGTTCTTCTTTTCAATGTAGTCGTCGTAGTTGCCCAGGTATTCCGTCACGCCGTCGGGGCGCATCTCCACGACCCGGTTGGCGACGCGGTTGATGAAGTAGCGGTCGTGCGAGACGGTGAGGATCGTGCCCTGAAAGTCGGAAAGCGCGGCCTCGAGCACCTCGCGCGAGTCCATGTCCAGGTGATTGGTCGGCTCGTCCAGCAGCAGCAGGTTGTCCTCGCGCAGCATCAGCGCGGTCAGCGCCACGCGTCCCTTCTCGCCGCCGGAGAGCGTACGGATGGGCTGGAATACATCGTCGCCCGTGAAGAGGAACAGCCCCAGCGCGCCGCGTACGTCGGACTGCTCCATGCGCGGGAAGCGGTCCCACACCTCGTCCAGCACGGTCTTGTCCTCGTGCAGCGAGGCCTGGTGCTGGTCGTAGTAGCCCAGATCGACGTTGGCTCCGAAGCGGACCGCGCCCGTGTCGGGCGCAAGCTCGCCCACGATCAGGCGCAGCAGCGTCGACTTGCCCACGCCGTTGGGGCCGATCAGCGCCACGCGGTCGCCGGCGCGCAGGCGCAGCGTCAGGTGTTCGAAGAGATGCTTGCCCTCAAAGCCCTTGGACAGGTCCGTCAGGGCGAGCACGTCCTCGCCGGTGCGCCGGCGCGCGCGGAAGCGGAAGCGGATGGCGCGCTCGTCCACCGGCTTTTCCAGCTTCTCCATGCGCTCCAGCGCCTTTTCGCGGCTCTCGGCGGCGCGGATGGACTTCTCGCGGTTGAACATGCGGTAGCGCGCGATGATCGCCTGCTGGCGCTCGATCTCCTTCTGCTGCAGCTCGTAGGCCTTCATGCGCGCCTCGAACCGCTCCTCGCGCTGGCGCATGTAGCGCGTGTAGTTGCCGTCGTACTGCTCGACCGTGCCCATGAGCAGCTCCGCCATGCAGGTGCAGACGTTGTCCATGAAGTAGCGGTCGTGCGAGATGACGAGGACGGAGCCGCGATAGCTCTGCAGATAGCCCTCCAGCCACTGGGTCGTCTCCAGGTCCAGGTGGTTGGTCGGCTCGTCGAGCAGCAGCAGGTCCGGCCGCTGCAGGAGCAGGCGCGCCAGGCACAGGCGCGTGCGCTCGCCGCCGCTGAGCGAATCGGCCGGCTGGTCGTACTGCGCGCTGGTGAAGCCCAGGCCCGTCAGCACGCCGGCGACGGCGCTCTTCCAGCCGTAGCCGTTCGCCTCCTCAAAGGCGGAGGTCAGCCGGTCGTACTCGCGCGAGAGCCGGTCAAACGCGGCCGCGTCGTCGTGCGCGTCGGCCATCTCGTGCTCGAGCGCGCGCAGGCGCTCCTCCATGCGAAAGACCGGCTCAAAGACCTGCTCCAGTTCGCCCCACACGGTATTGCCGGGGGTGGTCATGCCCTGCTGGGCGAGGTAGCCTACGCGCAGGCCGCGCGAGAGGCTCAACTGGCCGCCGTCGGGCGCGTCGAGCCCGGCGATGATCTTCATGAGCGTCGACTTGCCGCTGCCGTTGACGCCCACCAGGCCCATGCGGTCGCCCTGCTGGAGGGTGAGGTTCACATCCTTGAGCACGACGTTGACGCCGAATGATTTGACGAGGTTCTGTATGGAAAGAATGATCATGCGTTCCAATCCTTTTCGGGTGATGAGGGCAGCGCGCCGCCCACGCCTTCTATTATACCGTCTGGAGCGCGCCCGCGCAAGGGAATTGAAACGCGGCCCAAAAAAGCGTATACTATACCATAGAAGGAAGGGGAGGGTGAGCGATGAAGCTTTGCGCCTGCTGCTTTCAGCAACTGCCGCCGCTCGCGCGTGCGGACAAGCCCTATCTGCTCTCCATGATGGACGAATGGGACGAGCCGTCCGAGCGCGTGCTGTTCACGGGCATCAGCGGAACGGGCAAGAGCACGGTGCTCGCCTGCATTCAGGATACGTTCGACGCCGTCGTGCTGCGCCGTCAGACGAGCGTGCGCGGCGACGTGGCGCTGCTGGTGCGCGGGCTGTTGCCGCAGGGCGACGCGTTGCTCGTGCGCTGTCGCAGCGCGGCGTTTTTCAAACGTATGCGCGCGCGCTTCCCGCAGGCCGAGCCCATCGGCAGCGTGGGCGGGCGGCGTGTGGGCGAAGCGCCTGCGGCGGACGATGCGCCCAACACGCTGCTGTGCGATGTGTATGGCGCGCATGACATGACCCCGCGCGAGGCCAAGCGCGAGCTGACCGCGCTGTACCGGGAGGACGCCGGGCGCTGCAAGGAGCTGCTGGAGTCCATCGGGCTGTTCCTGGTGGGCAAGCGCGTGCACATCGAGGCGGACGGGGCATACGTATCCCTGGACGACGGCAGCCGCCACGCGCTGGGCGGGCTGTCGGCCGGCGAGCTGCGCGCGCTGACGCTGCTCATCCGCATCGTGCGCGGGCTGCGCCCGGGCGGCATCCTGCTGCTGGACGAGCCGGAGATGCACCTGCACCCGGCGCAGCTGCTGGGCTTTCTGGAGATCCTGGAGCGGCAGGTGCTGGACGCGGACGGACAGATGATCCTCAGCTCCCACGCGCCGCAGGTGTGGGACCGCTACCGCAGCCTGGGGCTGTGCGTGGAATTGGGGGGACGGCCATGAGCGGCTTTGACGACGCGTACCGCGCCATGCGCGAAGAGGCCGCCGCCGCGCGCAACAAGCGCGTGCTGCTCGTGGAGGGCAGGGGGGACGTCGACTTTCTGACGTACATGCTCGATAAACAGCCGCTGCGCTCAGCCGGGTTTTACTCGCGCTTTGCCATCGGCGCGGCGGGCGGCAAGGACAACGTGCTGCGCATGCTCGAGCGCGAGCCCGAGTGGCTGGGGCTTGTGGACCGCGACGCCTGGAGCGCCCGCACGCGCGACGCCTATGAGGGAAAGCTGCGGAATCTGTACTTTTTGCCGCGGTATTGCATCGAAAACTACCTGATCGACGTCAATATATTGGAAGAGATCTTCGGCTCGCGCGGCTGCGGGCAGGAGCTCTCGCAGGCGCTTCGGACGATCCGCGCGCAGATCCCGGGCGCCGTGCGCCACGGGAGCCTGTGGCGCGCGGTGCAGCCGCTGTATGACGAGCTGATGGGCTTGGGGTTCAACGGCGCGCTGCTGCGCTTTGACGTGCCCAGCGACAGCGAGATCTTCGAGGTGCTCAAGTCATGGGATCGCCTGCTCGACGCGCGGCGGATCTATGCGGACTACCGCGCGTTTGAGGAGAAGGGGAGCGCCATGCCGGTGGACGAGGCGCTGCGCGTGTGGATCCACGGCAAGGTCTTCTGGCGAAAATCCGTCGCGCCGGCCCTGCAGGAGGCGCTGGGCGGCATGGGCGAAGAGCGCCTGCAGCGGATGATCTACCGCGCGATGCCGCTGCCGACGGACGTCGAATTGCTGCTGAAGGGGCTCCTCGCGCTCGAAAAATCGCCTTGAATCGCCTGATTGCGCGGATCAGGGGGGTTTACATACGCGCGATATGTGATATACTAGGTATGATCTTTTGGAATGCGACCTGTATGCCGGATGCGCGCCGCTCACCGGGAAGGCGCCCCGGCTCTTCATAGATGGTCAGAAAGGAACCGGTGAAATCGATGCGCAACAGGCCCAGTTACCATTATACGCCCGCCCGCAGCGAGGTGATCAACCGCAAACCCGCGCCCAGACGGCCGCGCGCAAATTGGAACCAGATTCTGCTGCTGCTGTTCTTTATCGCCCTGCCGTTTTGCGGGCTGCTTGCGCTGTTCTTCGGGTTCATGAAGTGGGTGTTCATCGTGCTGTCCGTGACCGCGCTGGCGCTGATGTGGTATCAGCGCGGGTTCAATGCGCGCGGCCGGCTGACGATGTCCCTGCTGTTCAGCGTGCTTACGGTCGTCATGCTCGTCTCCGCGCTCTCGCCGCAGTCGGGCGTGGGTGTGAACGTGCCCGTGACGATGAGCACGACCCCGCCGATCAGCTATTCCGCGCCCTCGGTCGTCTCCACGCCCGTGCCGACGGTCGAAAACATCGGAAACGACGGCCTGACGGCCGTGGAGGGGGTGCAGGCTGCCGCGGCGGATGCGTCCATGACCGGGACGGATGGGACGGACGCGCAGTCCGGCGCCGCGGGATCCACGCAGGCCATGACGCAGGGCCAGCAGGTGCTGGAAAAGTTTATGCAGACCTGGCAGGTTGCGATCATGGCGGACCTGGTGCCGCTCACGCCGCCCAGCTGGCGCTCGGCGCAGGCCGAGCCCGCGCAGGAGCTGTTCTGGAAATTCCAGAACCTGCGCCTGCAGAGCTGGGAGTATGAGGGCTCGCCCCAGGGAACCGACGCGGACTCTGCCCAGACGATCACCGTCATCTACGACGCGATCTCCAGCAACCGCCAGCAGACGTTCCAGGCGCAGGCGCTGGTCGTCAAGGAGGACGGCGAGTGGTATGTCGATCCCGACTCGCTCACGGGCATCAAGATCGAGCGAACCACGCCCGAGCCGGAGCTGGACTATTCGCCGCTGCCGGCCACGCCCACGCCCGTGCCCACGGAGGTGCCCACGGCCAACACGCTGATGTACTACAACCCCGACGGCGGCAAGCTCTACCATGCGAACCCCGAGTGCAGCAGCGTCGCGGCGGACTACCTGCCGCTGACCAGCTTCAAGTTCGGGCTGGTGCTCTCGGACGACAAGTTCTCGCGCCTGGAGCCGTGCGATACGTGCGACGCGCCGCCCAAGTCGGCGCTGGAAGGCGAATAATACCCCTGGCGCGCGGGTTGCGACGGCGAACCGCGCGCCATGTCCTTGAAGGGGCGGAAAACGCCGAAATTTTGCGCGAAAAAAGCGCGCAGACGCTTGACAAATCAGGGAAGAATCGAGTAAAATAACGGTTGTGTCGATAGGTTCCCATTAGCCCCGGGACTGTTGACAGCGCCGAACCAAGCGTCTGACCAGCGCGCGGTTTTTGTTCCTGCTACATTCACCGAGGAGGGAATTCACGTGAAAACGTTTATGGCGAAGGCCGAAACCGTCGAGCGCAAGTGGTACGTCGTCGATGCGGAGGGCTTGGTCCTGGGCCGTCTGGCCAGCCAGGTTGCCAGCATTCTGCGCGGCAAGAACAAGCCGACCTACACGCCCCATGTCGACACCGGCGACCATGTCATTGTCCTCAATGCGGACAAGGTCGTCCTCACGGGCAAGAAGCTCGACCAGAAGATCTACTACCATCACTCCGGCTATCCGGGTGGACTGAAGGAGACCGCCTACCGCAAGCTGATGGCTGAGAAGCCCGAGTTCGCCGTCAAGCATGCCATCGTCGGCATGCTGCCCAAGGGCCCGCTCGGCCGCAAGATGGCCAAGAAGCTGCGCGTGTACGCCGGTACCGAGCATGAGCACGAGGCCCAGAAGCCCGAAGTGCTCGTGCTGAAGTGATTCGGAAGGAGGAGTAACGATGTCTCAGGCTCAGTATCAAGCAGTGGGTCGCCGCAAGAAGGCGATCGCCCGCGTTCGCCTCGTTCCGGGCGAGGGCAAGGTGGTCATCAACCGCCGCGATATCGACAACTACTTCGGCCTTGAAACGCTGAAGATGACCGTTCGTCAGCCCCTGACGCTGACGGAGACTGCCGGCCGCTTTGACGTGCTGGTGAACGTGTACGGCGGCGGCCTTTCCGGTCAGGCCGGCGCGATCCGCCACGGCATCTCCCGCGCGCTGGTGAAGGCCGATCCCGAGCTGCGCCCGGCGATCAAGAAGGCCGGTTTCCTCACGCGCGATCCGCGCATGAAGGAGCGCAAGAAATACGGCCTCAAGGCTGCCCGTCGCGCGCCGCAGTTCAGCAAGCGCTGATGCACGCCCTTTCAGCCTCTCCGCACAGGGGAGGCTTTTTCTGAAAGGGAGGGCTTTGACTCGAACGGGGCGCCTTGCGTCCCTGTACGGGTTCGCATGTCGTGCTATGATATAATCTTGTCCCAATTCAAGGAGGCGTATTGACATGACGGTGATCTCGGTTATCGCGACCATTCTGCTCGTGCTGGCTGCGCTGGTGCTGATCGCGACCGTGTTGCTCCAGCCCGGCGAGACGAATAACCTGGGCGCGATCGCTGGCGGCGCAGAGACGTTCTTTGGAAAGAGCAAGGCCAAGACGATGGAGGGCAAGCTCGCGCTGGCGACGAAGATCGCGGCGGGCGTGTTCATCGCGATGGCGCTGCTGCTCGCAGCGATCTACTGATCTTGCCAGACATATGACGGGGCCGGGCGCAAAAGCGCTTGGGCCCCGTTTGGTCTTTTTGGCCCCGGTTGGGGCAGAATAGGCGGGCAGAACCCGCCGGAAGGAGGATTGCCATGCGAAAAGAGATGCACGGCCGGCGGCGCATGCCCCCAAAACGGCCGCAGGAAAAAAAGAAAAGGCAGAAGAGGATGCAGATCCCGGAGCCGCGCCTGCGCGATGCGGCGCTGGAGGAGCGCATCGAGCAGGCTGTACGCGACATCCGCAGGCCCATAGGCCCGGCGGATGTGGCCGCGCGCACCGGTATTGCCGAGGGGATCGCGCAACAGCTGCTCTTTGCGCTCGCGCGGGATGGCTTGCTCGCCTATACGCGCCAGGGCCTGTTCGCCACGCCCCAGGCGATGGGCTATCAGGTCTGCCGCGTGCAGAAAAGTCAGCGCGGCGGCGCGTATCTGATCGCGGAGGACGGTGGCGAATGGCGCGCGTCCGAGGAAACGCTGGGCGGCGCGATGCACGGGGACACGGTGTGGGCGGCGCCGCAGCGCGGCGACACGGCGGTCGTCGTGCGCGTCGTGCGGCGGGCCAATGAGACGATGGTCGGCACGCTGCGCCGGGCCGGAAAGCGCGTGTACCTGGAGCCGCAGGATAGGCGCCTGCCGGAGACCGTCGCGCTGACGGGCAGCCTGGACGCCGCGCAGGAGGGCGACCTGGTGGCCGTGCGCGTCGTGCGCTGGCCAGAAGAGGGGGGACTGCAGGCCCAGGTGACGGAAGAGCTCGGACGTGCGGGCGACGTGCGGGGAGAGATGAACGCCATTCTGCATACGTTCGGGCTGCGGCGCGGCTTTGCGCAGGAGGTCCTGCAGGAGGCGGAGCGAGCCGCTGCACAGGACATCGGACCGGCGCTCGCGGGCCGGTTGGACCTGCGCGGCGCGCGCTGCTTCACGATCGACGGCGCGGATGCAAAGGACTTTGACGATGCGGTGTCCATCGAGCGCGAAGGGGACGGCTGGAGGCTGGGCGTGCACATTGCGGACGTGAGCCACTACGTGCAGCCCGGCACGGCGCTGGAGCGCGAGGCCTATGCGCGTGGCACGAGCGTCTACCTGCCCGGCGTCGTGCTGCCGATGCTGCCCGAGGCGCTCTCCAACGGCAGTTGTTCGCTCAACCCGGACGTCGACCGGCTGACGCTCTCGGCGATCCTCTCCTTCGATGCGCAGGGCGAAGTGCGCGATTACCGCCTGTGCCGCTCCGTGATCCGCTCATGCGCGCGCCTCGTGTACGAGGACGTCAACCGCCTGCTGGAGACGGGCGAGGCGGCAAATGCGCGCTATGCGATGCTCGAGGGCGACCTGCGGGAGATGGCGCGCCTGTCTGAGCGGATCCGGGCGCGGCGCACGGCGCGCGGCAGCATCGACTTTGAGCTGCCGGAGGCGCAGATCGACACGGACGCGGCGGGCGAGCCGACGGACGTGCGGGCGCGCTCGCGCGGCGTGGCGCACAAGATGATCGAGGACTTCATGCTTGCAGCCAATGAAATTGTCGCGCGCCACGCGCGGGAGCGGGAGCTGCCGATCCTCTATCGCGTGCATGAGGCGCCCGATCCGGATAAGCTGGCCTCCTTCGCGCAGTTCGCGGGCAGCCTGGGCCTGCGCGTGCCTGCGTCCGAGGACGCGACGCCGCTGGCGCTGCAGCGTCTGCTGGTCCAGGCGCAGGACCGGCCGGAGTATCCGGCGGTCGCGAGCCTGCTGCTGCGCAGCATGCAAAAGGCCGCATATGACCCGCGGCCCCTGGGGCACTTCGGCCTGGCGGCCAAGGACTACTGCCACTTTACCTCGCCGATCCGGCGCTATCCCGACCTGTTCACCCACAGGGTGCTGGCGCGCTCCTTCGAGGGCGGGGACATGGCGGCGCTGCGGGGGAGCGCGCAGGCCGCGGCCGCGCAGGCATCCGAGCGCGAGCGCAACGCCATGGAGGCCGAGCGCGAGGCGGACCGGATGATGATGGCGCGCTACATGTCCGGGCATATCGGCGAGACGTTCGACGCGACGGTCACGGGCGTCGTCGAGTGGGGCTTCTTCGCGACGCTGGACAACACCGTCGAAGGGCTCGTACACGTGCGCACGCTGGAGGACTACTTCACGTTCAATGAGCGCAGCCAGTGCCTGATTGGCGAGCGCACTGGCGTGCGCTACCGGATCGGCCAGAAGGTGCGCGTGCGCGTGGAGAGCGTCGATACGCAGATGTACCAGATCAACTTCGTGCTGGATTGAGACCTGCATACAAAAACCCCCGGGAAGCGTTCCCGGGGGTTTGCGCGGCCTGCGACCTCAGCTGAACTTCTTCTGGATGAGCATCGCCAGCTCATACACGTCCTGATCGATCTCGGCCTGATCCGGGCCCTCGATCATCACGCGCACGAGCGGCTCCGTGCCGGAGGGGCGGATGAGCACGCGGCCGCGGCCGGCGTATTTCTGCTCCAGCTGCGCGATGGCGGCCTGCACCTCCGCGTCCGCCTTGTATTCCTCCTTGCGGCTGTCCGGCACCTTGGCGCCCAGCTGGGACTGGGGCAGCACGTGCATGACCTTGGCCAGCTGCGAGAGCGACTGCTTCGTCTCGGACATCACGGTCAGCAGCTGGATGGCGGTGATGATGCCGTCGCCCGTGGTGTTGTGGTCCAGGAAGATCACGTGGCCGGACTGCTCGCCGCCGAGGTTGTAGCCGTTGGCGAGCATCTCCTCGAGCACGTAGCGGTCGCCCACGCGGGTCTTGACCAGCTCGATCTTGTGCTCCTTCATGGCGATGTCCAGGCCCATGTTGCTCATGATCGTGCCGACGAGCGTGTTCTTGGCCAGGCGGCCCTTCTTCTTCAGATGCGTCGCGCAGATGGCCATGATCTTGTCGCCGTCGACGATCTGCCCCCGGTCGTCGACCGCGATCAGGCGGTCGGCGTCGCCGTCAAAGGCCAGGCCGACGTCCGCGCCCAGCTCGCTGACGAGCTCCTGCAGGCGCTTGGGGTGCGTGGAGCCGCAGTATTCGTTGATGTTCGTGCCGTCCGGCTCGTGGTAGTACGCGTTGACCTGCGCGCCCAGCTCGCGCAGCGCGCGCGGGGCGACGGACGAGGAGGCGCCGTGCGCGCAGTCGAGCACGACGTTGAGCCCGTCGAAGCGCACGGAGGTGGTGTTCTTCAAAAACTCGATGTACTGGCGCTGCGCGTTGACCTGACGGATCGGGCGGCCGACGCTGACGCCGGTGGGCAGCTCGGGCAGGGGCGTGCGTCCCTGGATGATGTCCTCGATGCGGTCCTCGATGGCGTCGGGCAGCTTGCAGCCGCTGCGGTCGAAGAACTTGATGCCGTTGTACTCGACCGTATTGTGCGACGCGGAGATGACCACGCCCGCGTCCGCCTCGTAGAAGCGCGTCAGGTAGGCGATGCCGGGCGTGGGCAGCACGCCCAGCAGCACGGCGCGCGCGCCGACGGAGCAGATGCCCGCCACGAGCGCGGATTCGAGCATTTCGCCGGAAATACGGGTATCGCGTCCGACCAGGATCGTCGGACGGCGCACGTTGGATGCGAGCACGGCAGCGCCTGCCTGGCCCAGCTTGAAGGCCAGCTCACAGGTCAGCTCCGCGTTGGCCACACCGCGCACGCCGTCTGTTCCGAATAGTCTTGCCATGGTGTATCCTCCGGTTTCGTTTTGAAATAGCCTGCGCACAAACGCAGGCGGGCATGCGAACATGCCCGCCTGCATTATAGCGGATTCAGGAAGAAAAAGCAAGGTCGAGGGGATCAGGCCCACCACATTTCGGCCTTGTCCTCGAAGACCATGACCTCCTTGAGCAGCGAGATCGCCTTCTGCAGGCCCTCGTTGACGCTCATGAGCGCGTCCTCGTGCTCGATGGAGACCGGGCCGTCATAGCCGACCTTGAGCAGCATGGAGATGATGTCCTTCCACAGCTGGTAGTCGTGGCCGTAGCCGACGGAGCGGAAGATCCAGGAGCGGTGCAGCGCGTCGCCGTAGTGCTTGTTGTCCAGCACGCCGTTGACGGCGGTGTTGGCCGCGTCGATCTTGGTGTCCTTGGCGTGGAAGTGGTAGATCGCGCCCGCCTCGCCCAGCTTGCGGATGCTCTCGACCGGGTCGCAGCCCTGCCAGAACAGGTGGCTGGGGTCGAAGTTCGCGCCCATGATCGGGCCGACGGCCTCGCGCAGGCGCAGCATCGTCTCGGGGTTGTACACGCAGAAGCCCGGGTGCATCTCCAGCGCGATGCGCTCCACGCCGTGCTCCATGGCAAACGCCGAGGCCTTCTTCCAATAGTCGATCAGCACCTCCCACTGGTACTTGAGCGCGTCGGCGAAGTCGGTCGGCCAGGGGCAGGTGACCCAGTTGGGCGTCTTGTCCTCGGGCGAGCCGCCGGGGCAGCCGGAGAAGGTCACGATCGTCTTGACGCCGAGCTTTTCGGCCAGCAGGCAGGCGTTGACGAAGTCCTGATGATCGCGCGCGGCGATTTCGGGGTTGGGGTGCACGCCGTTGCCGTGGCAGCTGAGCGCGGCCAGCTCAAGGCCGTGGCGCTTGATGGTGTCGGCGAATTCCTTGAGCTTCGCGTCGTCGTGCAGCAGCACGTCGGGGTCGCAGTGACCGCGTCCGGGCGAGCCGCCGCAGCCGATCTCCAGCGCCTGTACGCCGGAGTCGGCCAGGTACTTGCACGCTGCGTCGAGGCTCATGCCATAGAGGGGGACCGTCAGGACACAAAGCTTCATGAACAAAACCTCCTTTGGAATTGCAGGGGAAACAATTTCCACAATCGCTGCCATCATTATAGCGCAAAGTGGCCAAAAAAGCAAAACAAAAATACGCGTCCGTCATGCGGCGGGCGCGCGTGAATACAATAGAGATGGGCGCTCAGAGTTCAGAGAGGATGCGGGTGATCGACGCAAGCGCGTCGTAGAGCTCCTTGAACTCGGATACGGACAGGTTTTCCACCTGGCGCTGCACCTGGCCGGCGATCGTCTGGCGGATGGCGGCCAGCTTTTCCGAGCCCGCCGGCAGGATCACGATGTTCACCACGCGCCGGTCGTGCTGGTCGCGCTGGCGGTCGACCAGGCCGCTCTCCAGCAGGCGGTCGACCAGCGGCGTGATGTTCGGCTTGGCGATGCCCAGGCGGCGCGAGATCTCGGAGACGGACATCGTTCCGGCATCCTGCAGCATGGCCAGGACCTGTACGTGCGAAAGCGGAATGCCGTGCTCGGACTGGACAAGGTCCATGTGCAGCAGGCGTTTTTTCAGCAGCGGAAGCGCATGAAACATGTTCTGCGCGAGCTTGTCGATCATCTGCGGGTCAATGACGCGTCTCTTGGGCATGAATGGAGTCTCCTGTCTTCTTTGGATTCAAAATAATACCATTTCATAATGTTTATTTACAGCGCAAACCTATAGAATTGTATACGATTTTTGCCCGAAGGGCAAGGGCTTTTCCGGGCGAATCGCGGCGTTTTAAAATTTTTAGGAAAACTGCGGACAAAACGGGAAGACGCTTTGGACAGAATTCGTCTTTATATAAGATGAACTTTTATTGATCTGCGTTTCAGGCATTTACAGGCGAACTGAAATGGGGTACAATGAAAGATACAACGCATTGCATGGCATCGGACCTTTGCGTATGCTACCAAAATCAGTTTAGATATGAAACGGCAGGTGCGACGGCATGACCGAACAACTCCTCAAAAGCATCCTGGAAAACCTGGCCGCGTTCGCCATCTATGCGGCGATCGTGCTCATCTTCATCGTCGCGTCGTTCAAGTGCTTCGTGCCGCTCTCGCGCAACGCCTCCGCCTTGCGCCGGGCGGCGCGCCGCCTGATCGACGAGGGCAAGCGCGGCGTGGACGTCCCCTCCTGGAACAGCCTGGACTTTCTGGGCCGTAGCCTGCAGGATGACTGGATGCGCTTCCTGCAAAACGCGCAGACGCGCGACGCGCACGGCGGCTCGTGCGACGTGGAGGACTATATCAACGAAGACACGGCCATCGACGAGGCGAGCAACCTGCAGCTGGCCGAGATGATCCCGGGCGTGATGGTCTCCCTGGGCATCCTGGGCACGTTCCTGGGCCTGGTGACGGGCCTGTCGGGCCTGGCGCTCACGGACGACACGGCGACGATGCTCTCCGCCATCGATCAGCTGATCGGCGGCATGAGCACCGCGTTTCTGACGTCGATCTTCGGCGTCATCGCGTCCCTGACGTTCAACTTCCTGAATCGCTACAACACCGGCAAGGCGCAGCGCGCGCTCTCGCACTTCATCGACGCCTTCCAGCAGTACGGCATGCCCAAGCCCGTGGATGACCGCACGCAGCTGATCGCCATGCAGCAGGAGCAGACGGCCTACCTGCGCACCGCGGTCGAGGAGGTCTCCGCGCGCCTGGTCACGCAGATCGAGCAGAGCATCCTGCGCGCGCTGCTGCCCGTGCAGCGCTCGATGGACAACTTCATCGTCGCGGCCACGCGCGAGCAGGTCGAGGGCATCGACCGCGTGGCGGCCCGCTTTGTGGAGCGCATGGACGCGGCGATGGGCGGCAGGCTGCAGAACCTGTCGGACAAGCTGGACGAGATGGCGGCCTCCAACCGCGCCACGCAGCAGGATATGAAGGCTGCGGCCGAGGCCATCGCCACCATGACGCAGGACGTGGTCAACATGCACGCGCTCTCCCAGTCGGTGCTGGAGCAGTTCCAGGCCTATACCGCGGACATGTCGCTCAACAAGCAGAACGTGCAGGAGAGCGCAGCCCGCTGCGCGCGCATGATCGAGGAGGCGCAGGCCTCGCTCTCGCGCATGACGCAGGAGGCAGAGACGTCGCTGGCCAATTCGATGGAAAAGGTGGCGCAGACCGCCGCGCAGCAGACGCGTTACCTGGCCAAGCTGCAGGAATACCAGGCGGCGGTACAGCAGGGCCAGCAGCAGTATGTCGCCTGGACGGACAAGTTCCTCGCCAGCGCGCAGACGCAGAGCCTGACCACGGCCAAGGAGCTGGAGCGCGTGAGCGCGTCGGTCAAGGACAGCGCGGCGCTGCTCAACAGCGCGTACCTGTCCTTCTGCGAGCAGCTGGAGGAGGGCCTGAGCAAGGGACTGGCGCTGCTGGACGAGAACGTGACCACCACGACCCGTCAGCTGGGCACGACGCTGGCCGGCATCCGCCAGACGACGGACGCGCTGCCCGCGCTGCTGGCCGGAAGCGCGCGCAAGTACAGCGCGCAGGTCGACCAGTTCGTGGGCGCCCTGCAGCAGCTGCAGCGCTCGCTGGAGCGCACGGCCCAGGCCGCGGAGGACGCCTCCCGTGAGCAGACCAAGAGGGAGGTAAGCTGATGCGCGCGCAACATGGCAGAAGGGCCCGGGGCGATGCGAGCTCGTTCTGGATCTCGTATTCCGACCTGATGGCGAGCATGCTGTTCGTGTTTGCGTTGATCCTGTTCTTCAGCATCTATCAACTGGTCGATCTGCAGGAGAAGAAGACCGCCGAGCTGGAGACGCAGGCGGCGCAGCTGGCGACGCAGCAGAGCCTTCTGCTCGCTCAGGAGACGGAGCTCAAGGACAAAGAGGAGCAGCTGGCGACCTTGTCCCAGCTGCTGGAGGAGCAGCAGACGCAGCTGGACGAGCAGGCGGCGCAGCTGGCGCTGACTGCGGCGCAGCTGGAGGAGCGCGAGACCGCGTTTGACGCGCAGAGCGTCGAGCTGGAGGAGGCGCGCCTGCAGATCGCCCTGGCCCAGCAGAACCTGGACGCCCAGCAGGCGCAGATCGACAACCTGATCGGCGTGCGCTCGCGCATCATCGAGGACCTGCGCGACGAGATGCGCAGCGCCAAACTCGGCACCGTCGTCGACCGGCAGACCGGCGCGATCACGTTTACCAGCTCCGTGCTCTTTGACTACAACAGCTCCGATCTCAAGGACTCGGGCAAGGCGTGGCTGGACAGCTTTTTGCCCGTCTACGTGCATACGCTGCTCTCCGAGGAGAACCAGGACTACGTGGCCGAGATCATCATCGAGGGACACGCGGACATGAGCGGCGATTACCAGAGCAACCTGAACCTGTCGCAGCAGCGCGCGCTGTCGGTCGTGTCCTACTTCCTGTCGGATACGTTCTACGGCCTGACGGCGCAGGAGAAGGAGCAGCTGCGCTCGATCGTCACGGCCAACGGGCGTTCCTGGGTCGATCCGGTCTACAACGAGGACGGGACGGTCAACATGGAGGCCTCCCGCCGCGTGGAGTTCAAGTTCCGCCTCAAGGATGCGGAGATGATCGCCGAGATGAGCAGCATTCTCGAACAGAACGATTGACGCCGGACGCGGCTGGGAAGGATGAAGGACGATGCGGACTTTGGCTTGGGTGCTGATCGTCGTGACGGCCGTGGCGCTGCTGGTGGCCGGCTATGAGCTGGCGACGATGCGGCTCGTGACGGGCGAGGTGCAGGTGGAGGTCACGCCCGCGGCGCAGAATGAGGCGCTCTTTGAACAGCTGCGCGCGGACATGGCCAACAACGCCCTGACGGGCCGCGTGTTTACGGGCGAATCCATCGGCGACATCGCGGACTATGTATTCGTCGCCTACACCGTGCCCGTGCGCAACTTCAACCTGCTGCGCGCGGAGTGGATTGAGCTGGCCGTGCAGCCCCAGGAGGGCGATGTGACACAGCTGTTCACCGGCGACGCACAGCAGGTGGCGGGGCTGCGCAGCGCGGAGCTTCGCGCGACGGTGCTGTGCCGCCTGGACGAACAGACCGCCGCGGCGCGCACGCCCAGCCTGTCGGTCAACTATTTCATCTTCGGCCGCGGCTACAGCTTTTCGCTGTAGCCGCGCCTGAGCGGACGGGACGTCTTGTCCCGTCCGCTTTTTGCGTCTGCACCCCTTTGCGCGCGCCGCATACGATGATAGCGTGAGGGAGCACCTCATAGACAAAGACGAGGAGGCGCAAACGAGCATGAGTTTTTACTCCTACAAGAACGGCAACACCGCCGGATGTCCCGGCATCGTCGGGAATGATGTGCTCAACGGCCTGAACGAAAAGATCTGTATTCAGGTGCAGCGCGTGTACGATTCCTGCCTGCAGCAGGAGCAGATCGACGACGTGGACGTGACGCTCGTCAGCTACGGCCTGGTGCCCTCGTGCGGGTGCGGCACGAACGATACGAACGAAAACACGCAGCCGGTCATGCCCATCGCATTTGAAAGCTGCCGCTCGACGTCCACCGAGGGCACCATCCGCGACCTGACGATCGACCGCCTGTGCGACCGGCCCTGCTTCGCGCGTGTGCGCTGCAAGATCGACGTGCCGATCGACATCCTGTTCACGGACGCGAATTGTCGCGAGTACATCGGACGCGGCGTGGTGACGGTGAACAAGGACGTCCTGCTGTCCATTCCCGACGAGTCCATCGTGCCCTACACGCTCGAGTCGATGGTCAGCGCCATCTGCGTGTCCGGCACCTACCGCGGCAACAACGTCTTCCGCCTGACGGTGTGCGTCACCGTCATCCTCAAGGTGTTGGCCAAGGTCGAGATTCTTGTGCCCTCTTACGGCTTCTGCACCGTCCCGCCGTGCGAAGAGTTCGCGGATAATGTCTGCGATGAATTCTTCATACCAAGATACCAGCAAAGCAGCCCCTTCCGCAAAACGCGGGAGAGGCTGCTTTTTTTGTATATTTCAATTCTTGACTCGTTCGGACTTGTTCTATTCCGGCATGACGGGATGCACAAACAGGGTCAGATGCTTGGCGGAGTCCTGATTGCGATAGCAGCGCACGTCCTTCTGATAGTCGATGGAGCTGATCACGGTCTTGAGCAGCCGGTTCTTCTCCTCTGGCGTGGTGGCCAGGGCGTAGGCGTCGAGCACGCGGCGGATTTGCTGCGCGTTGGCGCGGATGATTTCTTGCTCGGTGGGGGCGGCTTTGGTCTCCAATGCGGCCAGGGCCTGCTCTGCTTCGGCGATCTCCGCCTCCTTGGCCGCCTTGCGCTGAACAAATGTCGCCGTGTCGTATGCGCCATCCTCATAGGCCGAGAAGATGCGCTCGCGTTGGGCCTGCAGACGCTGCAGGCTGGCGCGGGCGGCGTCCAGGGCATCATCCCTCCGCTCCTGTTGATCGGGGGCGACAGGGGCCTCTGAGGCGCTCACAATCCATTCCTCCAGCGTGGAGAGAACAGAACGCTCGACGAGATCGAGCGCGGTGGAGATGGTAGGGCATCCGTCCGTGACGCAGCGCAGGAGGTCGTGACGGCTGCCGCCTGCGCCTCCATTGTCCTTCCGGATCATCGTCTTGCCGCACACGGCGCACCGCACGAGGCCCGCCAGCGGATTGCGCACCGCCGTGCCCGTATGGTTGCGCGTCAGATCGTGCGACCGCATGCTCCGCTGCGCTGCCTCCCACGTCTCGGGCGATACGATGGCGGGATGGCGGCCCGGCACGATGATGGGCGTGCTGCTGCGCTCGCGCCGCGTCTGCGCCTGGCCGTCCACCATGCGCGTGACGCTCACGCGGTCGTTCCAGCGGACGCACCCCATGTAGACCGGATTGCGCACAAGCTGGCCGACGCCGCTGGGCGTCCAGGCGTTGCCCCTGTTCGTGCGGCTGCCCAGCGCATTCAGCCTGCGGGCGACCGTCGTGCCTCCGGCGTGCTCCTCGGCGTACATGCGGTAGATCAGCTCCACGAGCGGCGCCTGCTCCGGATCCAGCGCCAATGTCCAGCCCTTGCCGCGCTCGATCTTCACCTTGCGATAGCCGAACGGCGCGGGGGACTGCCACAGGCCCTCGTTGGCCGACGCCAGGCGTCCCCGCTGAAGCCTGCGCTTGATGTACTTATACTCCCGGCGGGCCATCATCATGTCGGAGGTGATGACGTCCTCGTCCCAGTCCTCGGTCAGGTCGTAGGTATGTTCAGGGGTGATGATGCGGGTGTTGGAGTATTTGAACGTGTTGAGGATGCGCCCCTGATCGATCAGGTCGCCGCGGGTGAGGCGGCTGACCTCCACCGTCAGCACGCCCTCGAACTTACCCGCGGACACATCGGCCAGCAAGCGCTGCATCTCCGGTCGCTCGGCGAGCTTGTCGCCGCTGATCAGCTCGCGATACTCGGCGACCACGTCCAGCCCCATGCGATCCGCCAGCGCGCGCAGCCGCTGCTGGTGCCGCGACAGGCTCTCGCCCTCGCCCCGCGCCTCGGCTTCGAGGTCCGCGCGGCTCTTGCGCAGGTGGATGGCGTAGGGCATCGGGGATCACTCCTTTTAAAATTTTTGATCTTTCTTTTCCTTAAGCAATTTGACCATGTTGGCTGCCAGGGGATCTTTTGAGGCATCCGCAGTATGGGGATTTATGCATCGTGAATATAAACCATCGATATGCTCGCTTAGATCATCACTTATGCCGGCAAACAACGGATCAAGTACAAAATCAATTCCTTCACGGCGCGCCTGTTTTGCCGCTGGAACGAAATCACTATCACCAGATATCAATATCATTTTTGTTACCTGGTGTTTGAGTGCCATAGACTGGATATCCAGCCCGAGGCGCATGTCGACCCCCTTTTGGCCGATGTTGTTGATGAAATCCGATTCGGTAAGCTCTTCAATCCGTTTGGTTCCATTCAGCAACCGTTTGGTCGCATCTTTGGATAGCGTAAAGTAAAACTCATTGTCGGACAGTCTTCCCAGGCGTAGAGCTACTTTGCGCGAACGTTTAAGTTCCGCATGAAACTCGTTTCGCCACGCGTATGTCGGACTCTTTTTTAGGCAGATATCTTTCCTTAGCAGCGGATGATAAACGTTTTTATCAGACGGCGGACAATCATAAAAGAAAATACGATATAAGTGATTGTAAATTTCTGAATCGCCCATATGCTCTTTCAAATGCCGCTTGCAGTAGATGACGAGCTCAGCAGCGCGGTCTTTTGGAGATTTTTCGCCCCATAGGTATTTTGCTCTGCGAAGATAGAATTCACCATCTACCAAAATGGCTACGACCTCGCGTTCCATAGGACAAGACTCCTTCGCAAAAATAATAAAGCCCTTAGCTTCGACATTCCCATATACGGGGAGGCCTACTTGCCAAGGGCTGTTCATGGTATGAATGGCAGCACCATTCATACTCCTAATAATATGCCCAATTTGCAAGAATGTCAATAATTTTTTATTTATTTCAATCCACCCACCCCGCGAGGGGTGGGACTCGGGTGGGGCCTCGGCAACCGTGACGGCGAACTCATTTCAATCCACCCACCCCGCGAGGGGTGGGACAACGTATTTGGTTTGCGGTTTAAGCTCCCTCTTCTTCTTCATCGTCCGTATCCATTTCCACATCTTCTGGCACTTCATCCACAGACTGACTTTGCCGGAATTGTTCAGCAAGCGCGGTCCGATTGAAAGCCGCAGAAGGATCACAGTCTTCTACGAGCGTTTGGAGTTCATCTAAGCTGACACGAAAGAATTCCTTACGTAGGTTGATTTTGTTTATACGTTTATTGTTAAGCGTACGATGTAGCTTTGTCTCCAGCGCAACGGCATCCTCGGAAAAAATAAAGCTATGCACATCAAATGGGAAGGGAACGCTGGCGTCACCCAGTTCTCGGACACGATCCATGGGTTCTAGCCGACGGGTCATACCGATCTTGAAAACGTCATCACCAAAGGAACCGATATTGGAAATGACATATACTGTACCAGCCTTACCATTTTGGAGGTGTATAATCTCATCTTTTTTATCTTTAACGGCATCCAGATGAGACTGTACTTTTTCAAGTTGCATCCGAAGCTTTTCAATTTCTTCGCTGCTGGCTTCCTGCATTTTTTCTGTAATACGAAGAAGCTCTCTTTCATACTTAGATTCTTCGGCTTCAACCTGCTTTTTTTGCTGCTCAAGCAACTTGCGTTCCTCGGCTTCCTGACGCATCTGTTCTTTCAGGGCGCGTTGCTCCTCTTTGGCGCGCTCTTGCTTGACATAGTATTCATATTCGATTTTTACGGCCTCAAGATAATAATACTCAAGCTGGCCAATAAACTTTGTCAGGGTAGAGGCGATCGTCTGATTCCCGGATGTAGCGATTGTGTAATATCGGGCGGTCAGGGATTTTACTTCTTCAATCGCCTTATCAAGGCTGCCAAAGTGGAGGATATGCAATACATTCTGCATTTCAGCTTCCAAAGCTAAAACCATGAGCTGATAAATTGCCGCTATGGTTTTCGTGGTGTATCGGTCTTTATAAGATTCGACGAGTTTTTCAATTTCTTTTTGATTTGCACGATACAGCGAGCGCAAATCCTTGATTTGCATACATTTCAGGTCTTCCTGAGCAATGGGTTTGAAAACGTCCGGATCGAAACCTTCAAGCAGAAGTTTTTCTCCGGCATATTGATAATTGTTAAAAACTTCCGATGCATATTGAATGCTGCGGAAGTTTTTTTGAATTTTCTCAAGTTTGCGCTGAGTGACGTTAAGTTCCTTTTCAGCACGAGATTTCCGCTGCTCCAACTCAACGACTTCTTTGGACAGAGCATATTTCGACTGTAAATCACTGAGTTGTTTTTCGAGTTTGCTGCGTTTCTCATCCAGAGCAAAGCAGTTCTTAGTCAGGCTTTCTTCATTATCGTTAAGAAACTTTACGTAATCGCGTGCCTGCCTGTTTTCTTCTCGATGACGCTGCTGCTGCTGTCTTTCGATCTCTCTTCTTCTTCTCTCTTCTTCGAGCATCTTTCTTTTCTTATTTTTCCTCATTGTGCGAAATAGCTTCGATAAGAATCCCATCACAATTCCCCTTTCGGATGTATATCAGATATCTTATGCTAAACTCATCGCATGGCCAAATCTTACAGTACATGGATTCTGTAACTTCTAAATTAAATCACGAAATCGGCTTATAAAACCCGATGGCCCGGCCCATGATGCGCACCGCGCGCGTCTCATCCGGCCCTCCTATGGTGATCGGAGCGTATTTGGGATTGGACGAGAGCAGCTGCGTGCGCAGGACGGCACCGTCCACGTCGTGCGGGTGGCTGACACGCTTTATGACCACGTCATCTGTTTTATTCTTGAAATTTTCCCCAAACAGGTGTACATCCCTTTTTGCACCAGAATGGGTGCAAAACAGAAACAGAAGAAGGGGGATCCACCATGAAGACACGCCAGATCATTGCAGCCATCCGACGCCTCTTGGACACTGCCAACGTGCGACAGCTTGAACTGATCTTGCGCATCGTCAAGGCCATCCTGAAATGACCCCTTGCGGGCCCGGTCAATCCGGGTCCGCTTTTTCCTTGGCGGGGTCCGCTGAGTTGACCTCGGCGACGAACTGGCTAGCTACCTCGGCCAACACCTGCCACTGGGCGTCGGTCAGGCGGGCCATGACGGCAAGCAACTGCGCGCGGACGTCCGAGGGGCCGGCCTCGGCGGCGCGGGCTGCGAACTCCAGCAGCTCCTCGTTGCGGGACTTGGGGTTCAGCATCTCGCCCTCTCCGGTGCGCAGCCAGGTTTCGTTGATGTTGAACTCGCGGCAGATGTCTGTGATCGAACGATCACTGGGTATCCTGTCACCATTTTCAATCATCCATATGTAATTACGGGAAAGCCCTATCTTTTTTCCGAATTCTTCCTGTGTTAATCCATTTCCCTTCCTAATGCGTGTTATTCGTTCATGCACTTTGATGCCTCCTTCCAAAGTTATGCTATCACGTAATTCTTACTGTGTCAACTAGTCAGTTAACGAGTTTATCGAAAAATGTTGACATAGTTAGAGATATGCGATACAATAGTCTCACAAAGTTAGAAAGGAGGCGAGACAAGATGACAGGACAACAGTTGGATCTGCTCATCAGGATTCTGGACGCCGTGGGCAAGCTGCCATGCCCTAGGCAACACCAGCTTTTGGGCGTAGCTCAGGGCATGGAGATGGCAACGGCCACGGCCACGGAGAAGGAGGCAACGAACGGACAGGACGAGCGCAGGGGCGCGTAAACCGATAGAAGGGGAGAAAGCGGGATGCTGAACGTATACTTCTACTCGCTGTACGACGCGGATGATCGTCAGGCGTACAGCGGGCTGACCGTCAATGTGTGCGCATCGGCGGTGCGCGAGGACATTCGGAGCAACTTCCGGGCGCCGCGATACATCACCGTGCGGCGGGTGCCGGAGCTGGCGGGAATCGAAGAGGGCGGATACGCGACGATCGTGCCACGCGCAGAAGTGTCGGCATGACGTGCAGCCCCGGCGAACAGAGCGCCACGCATACGGACAAGCAGGACTGACATTGATTGCACCAAGGAGGCGATCGCGTGGAGAGGACGATGGGGCGGCCTGAGCGGCCGGACGGGCTGTATGACTACAGCTATATCGACCGGTACGGCGTGCGGATCACCATCTGCTGGGACCAGGTGCGCGGGGTGCCGGAGGAGGAGATCCAGCGCAGGCGCGAGCGGCTGGCGCAGGTGGTGCGGGAGATCCAGCTCAACCACGCCCGGCGCATGCTGGCGCTGGAGGCAGCGAAACAAAATACGCCCCCGTCCGTGTAAAAGGCGCGGACGGAGGCAGGAGCCGCTCCCCGATCGGGGAGCAAAAACACCAGGATCAGTATACCACATGGAACGACGAAAGACAAGGAGGGCACACATGAAGCGCAGAGAGATGGCCATGCGGGCCAAGGAGATGCTGAATGCCGGAGTGGAGCCGCGCGACGTCGCGGCGACGGTGGGGTACAGGACGGTATCCGGCATGCTGGGCGCGATCAGCCTGTACGACAAGCGCGCAGGCATGGCGCAGGAGGCCCGGAATGCCGCGCAGGACGCGCCGCGGCAGCCGGAGGCACAGGAAGACATCCGAGACGCCCGGACGGCTGAACGAGACGCTGAGCGCGCGCAGGAGGGTACAACAGGGCCGCTGTGCGCGTCAGAGACGCAGCTCATGCGCCTGGGACCGATCGCGCTGGTCAAGTCCTATCACCGGAAGGAATACATCGTCGTGAATGGGGACTGGGACCACGAACTGCTGTGCATCCCGTTTGGCCACAGGGACAAGGCCGCCACGCTCCGCATCGCGCTGGACTGCATTGTGCGCGATATGCAGTTCTTTGAGGACAGAGCCGCGCGGCAGGGGGAGGAGGGCTGAAGTTGGAGGCGATCAAAATCGCCAGCCTGAGGCTGGAAAACGTCAAGCGGGTGCGCGCGGTCTCCATCGTGCCAACGGAAAATGGGCTGACGGTCATCGGAGGCCGCAATGGTCAGGGGAAGACCAGCATCCTGGATGCGATCGCATGGGCACTTGGAGGGGATCGATACAAGCCGACGACCGCGCAGCGCGCGGGGAGCGTGCTCCCGCCGGATCTCGAAGTGAGGCTGTCCAACGGGCTGATCGTGCAGCGCAAGGGGAAGGCCGGAACGCTGACGGTGACAGATCCGCAGGGAAAGCGCTACGGCCAGACGCTGCTCAACGAGTTCGTCTCCACGTTCGCCATCGACCTGCCCAAGTTCCTGGACGCGACGGACAAGGACAAGGCGGAAACGCTGCTGCGCGTCATTGGGGTGGGCGATGAGCTGCAGGCCCTCGAAGCCCGGGAGAAGGACACGTACAACCGCAGGCGAGCCATTGGCCAGATCGCGGACCAGAAGGAGAAATTCGCCCGCGAGATGCCCGCGTTTGACGGCGTGCCTGAGGCGCCGGTGAGCGCATCCGAGCTGATCCGGGAGCAGCAGGAGATCCTCGCCCGAAACGGCGAGAACCAACGCAAGCGGGAGCGGGTGCGGCAGCTGCGCAATGACGTGACCCGACTGCAGGGCCGCGTGGATGAGCTGGCCCGTCAGCTGGAGGAAGCCGGCCGGCAATGCGCCCAGGCGATAGAGGACCTTGAGACGGCAGAAAAGTCCGCTGAAACCCTGCACGACGAGAGCACCGCAGAACTGGAAGCGAACATCGCGATGATCGATGAGATCAACCGCAAGGTGCGCGCGAACCTGGACAAGGAACGCGCCGAGGATGATGCCAGGCAGATGCGCGGGGAATACGACACCCTCAGCGCAGAGCTTGAAGCCATCCGCGGGGAAAAGAAGGCGCTGTTGGATGGAGCATCGCTGCCGCTTCCGGAGCTGACGGTGGAGGACGGCAGGCTGCTCTACAGGGGATACACCTGGGACGGCATGAGCGCCAGCGAGCAGATGATCGTCGGCGCGGCGATTGCCCGGGCGCTGAACCCGGCCTGCGGGTTTATCCTGGTGGACAAGCTGGAGCAGCTGGACATGGAAACGCTCAAGGCATTCGGCGCCTGGGCGGAGAGCGAGCGGTTGCAGATCATCGCCACGCGGGTGACCACGGGCGACGAGAGCTGCACCATCGTCATCGAGGACGGCGAGGCCGTGAAAGCAGACGTCGAGGAGCCGCAGGAGGTCTTTTCGCCCAGGGGATGGACGGAAGGGGAATTCTAAGGGCAACCCAAGAGGAGGAAACCATGAACATCATACGAGGAAAGCAGAACGAGCCACTCAAGGTAGTGGTCTACGGAGTGGAAGGCATCGGCAAATCCACATTTGCGGCGCAGTTTCCCAACCCGGTCTTCATCGACACCGAAGGCAGCACGGGCCGCATGGACGTGGCCCGTACGCCCGCCCCGCAGAGCTGGCCTGAACTCATGGAGCAGGTGGACTATTTTGTGGCGCACCCGCAGGAGCTGGGCACGCTGGTCATCGACACGGCGGACTGGGCCGAGCGTCTGGCCACCGAGGACGTGTGCGCGCAGAACAAATGGAACGGCATCGAAGACGGCAACTACGGGCGCGGCTACGTGTACGTTTCGGAGCGCTTCGGAAAGATGCTCAATGCGCTCGACGCGCTGCGGCGCAGGGGCGTGAATATCGTGCTGACGGCGCACGCGCAGATCCGCAAGTTCGAGCAGCCAGACGAGATGGGCGCCTATGACCGCTGGGAACTCAAGCTCAGTAAAAAGACCGCGCCCATGGTCAAAGAATGGGCTGACCTGCTGCTGTTCGCCAACTACAAGACCTACGTCGTGGCCACGAGCAACGACGGGAAGAAAGCCAAGGCCACCGGCGGCACCAAGCGCGTGATGTACACGCAGCACACGGCGACCTTCGACGCGAAGAACCGCGCCGGGCTGGCGGCGGAGATGCCGTTTGAATTTGCGCAGATCGCGCACCTGTTCCCGGAGCGGACGTCGCAGACCGCGCCAGCGCCGCAGAGCCCGCCCGTACAGCCGGCGCGTTCGCGCCGGCAGGCTGATACGCCCCCGCAGGCTGCGGACGGCAAGAGGCCCGTTTCCGCGCCCCAGGCGAAGGAATCCGAAAAGCCGCAGGGCACGAAAGCGCTGGAAGACAGGCCCAAGGGCGTGCCCGACGCGCTGGCGGCGCTGATGGCCACGCACAACGTACAGGTCGCGGAGATTCAGGCGGTCGTGGCCCAGCGGGGATACTACCCGGCCTCCACGCCGATCGCCAACTATGATCCCAAGTTCGTGCGCGGCGTGCTGATCAGCGCGTGGGCACAGGTCGAAAAAATGATCCTCAAAAACCGCGAAAATGTCCCGTTTTGATTCAAGACATTTAACAACCAAGTAGGAGGAATACGAAGATGAACGAAAACACGATGCCGCGCGAACTTGAGTGGGATGACGTCATTAAACACGACGGGCAGGAATTCGTGCTTCTGCCGGAAGGCGACTATGGATTTGTCGTTGTCGCGTTGGAGAAGACGCGCCATACGCCGCAGCCCGGCGGCAAGATCCCACCCTGCAACAAGGCCATCCTGACGCTGCGCATGCAGGACGATGAGGAGCGCAACGTGGACATCAAATATAACCTGTTCCTGCACAGCAGCCAGGAGTGGAAGCTCTGCGAGTTCTTCGCCGGCATCGGCCTGCGCAAGAAGGGAGAGCCGCTGCGCATGAACTGGTCGGCAGTCGTCGGCTCCAGCGGCACCTGCCATGTGCGGGTGCGCAAGTACACCAAGCGCGACGGCAGCGACGGCGAGTCCAACGACGTGACGCGCTTCTACGCCAAGGATACGGAGCCGGAGTTCACGGAGGGCACGTTCTGATGATGGAGCTTCGCCCTTACCAGCAGGAAGCCGCTGAAGCGGTGAGGCGGGAATGGGATGCTGGGCACAGGAAGACGCTGCTGGTGCTTCCAACAGGCACGGGCAAGACGATCGTGTTCTGCAAGCTGAGCGAAGAAGAGGTCATCGAAGGAAACCGGGTGCTGATCCTGGCCCACCGAGAGGAGCTTCTCAACCAGGCGGCCGACAAGATGGAAAAGACAACGCACCTCAAGTGCGCAAGGGAAAAGGCGGAAGACAGCTGCCTGGACTCCTGGTACCGCATTGTGGTGGGGAGCGTTCAGACCTTGCAGCGTGAAAAACGGCTTACGCAGTTTCCTCCAAACTATTTTGACACGATCATCATCGACGAGGCGCACCACGCACTCGCGGACGGCTACCAGACAATCCTCGATTACTTCGAAAGCGCCCGCGTGCTGGGCGTCACAGCTACGGTTGACAGAGGTGACAAACGTGACCTGGGGCAGTACTTTGACAGCCTGGCCTACGAATACAGCCTGCCGCAGGCGATCCGGGAAGGATACCTCTGCCCGATCAAGGCCATGACGATCCCGCTCAAGCTGGACATCACCGGCGTGGGCATCCAGAACGGGGATTTCAAGGCGGCGGAGCTGGGCACAGCGCTTGATCCATACCTTGACCAGATCGCCGAAGTGATCGCCGCGCAGTGCCAGGCACGCAAGACGGTGATCTTCCTGCCGCTGATCAAGACCGCGCAGAAGATGCGCGATAAGCTGCTTGCGCACGGGATGCGCGCAGCGGAGGTCAACGGAGAGAGTGAGGATCGCGCGCAGGTGCTCGCGGCGTTTGAGCGGGGCGAGATAAACGTGCTGTGTAACGCATTGCTGCTGACAGAAGGCTGGGATTGCCCAAGCGTTGACTGCGTGGTGATGCTTCGGCCGACGAAACAGCGCGGACTCTACTGTCAGTGCGTGGGGCGCGGGACGCGGCTTGCGCCTGGAAAGACGGAGCTGCTTCTGCTTGACTTCCTCTGGCTGACGGAACGCCACCAACTCTGCCGGCCGGCGCACCTGATGGCCAAGTCCGACGAAGTCGCCCAGGCGATGACCCGGCGGCTGGAGGAAGCCGCAGCCGATCCCATGCAGACGGAAATAGACCTGATGGAGCTGGAGGACACAGCACAGGCCGACGTAGTCGCCCAGCGGGAAGAGGCATTGGCCAAAGCCCTGGCGGAAATGCGACACAGGAAGCGCGCGCTGGTGGACCCGCTGCAATTCGAGATGAGCATACAGGCGGAGGACCTCTCCAGCTACGTGCCATCCTTCAAGTGGGAATGCGAACCGCCCAGCGAAAAGCAGCTCAAGGCGCTGGAAAAGGCGGGGATCTTCCCGGACGAGGTCGAGAACGCCGGCAAGGCCGCCAAGCTGCTGGACAAGCTCGCGCTTCGGCGCAGCTGCAACCTGACGACGCCCAAGCAGATCCGCTTCCTGGAGGGGAAGGGATTCTGCCATGTTGGCACCTGGAGCTTTACGGAGGCTAACCGCCTCATCACGCGCATTGCCGCCAACGGCTGGCGCGTGCCCGCCGGGATTGACCCGGCACATTACAGGCCCGCGGCGATGGAGGCGATGACGCTTGAAAAAATACACGCTGTCCGAGCTGCTCACGGCGATTGACCCGGCGCTGCTCAGCTACGATGAGTGGCTTAGCGTGGGGATGGCGATCCACGAGGAGGGCGGAAGCTGCGCGGACTGGGATGTCTGGAGCCGGCGGGATCCGGCGCGCTACCACAACAGCGACTGCGAAAAGCGCTGGCGGGGCTTTCACGGCTCCACGAAACCTGTGACGGCCGGCACGCTGGTGGAATACGCCCGGCGGCAGGGAACCCTTCCCGAGACGGAGGGGCACGAACTGGCCTGGGATGACGAGATCCGCGACGACGGCGTGATCGTTGACGCCAACTGGTTGGAGGACAAGGCCGTTCACGAGCCGGCAGAATGGAATCCGCGCGCACAGATCATCCGGTATCTGGAACTACTGTTTGACAGCACGGACCTGGTCGGCTATGTGACGGAGGTCTGGACCAAGGACGGCAAGCCCATGCCGACAAAAGGCGCCTATGACCGCACGGCCGGCGAACTGATCGGCCGGCTCAACCGATGCGGGGACATCACCGACGTGATCGGCACGGTCAACCCTGAGGTCGGCGCCTGGGTACGCTTTAACCCGCTGGACGGTCACGATGTGACGAACGCCAACGTGACGGACTACCGCTATGCGCTCGTGGAGAGCGACAGCATGCCCATCGAGCGGCAATACGCCATGCTGATGGAGCTGAATCTGCCCATTCGCGTACTGGTTCACTCCGGAGGAAAGAGCTTGCACGCGATCGTGCGCATTGACGCAGGTTCCATGGAGGAATACCGCAAGCGCGTGGACTACATGTACGGCGTCTGCAAGAAAAACGGGTTTGAGATCGACCAGGCGAACCGAAACCCGAGCCGGCTCTCCCGTCTACCCGGCGTGACGCGCAACGGAAACAAGCAATACATCGTCGCGGAGGATCTGGGAGCGGGCAGCTTCACAGATTGGCAGGAATGGATTGAAGCGGCCAACGACGATCTGCCGGATCTTGACAGCATGGCGGGGCGATGGGACAACCTTCCGCCGCTTGCGCCGCCGCTGATCGACGGTCTCCTGCGCCAGGGGCACAAGATGCTCATCGCCGGGCCCTCGAAGGCCGGCAAGAGCTATGCGCTCATCGAGATGGTGATCGCGATCGCGGAGGGGACGCGCTGGATGGGCCACGATTGCGCACAGGGCAAGGTGCTCTATGTGAACCTGGAACTGGACAGGGCGAGCTGCTTTCACCGGTTCCGGGACGTATACGAGGCGCTGCACATCGCGCCCAATCACCTCGGCAACATCGACATCTGGAACCTGCGCGGGCACTCGATCCCCATGGACAAGCTGGCGCCCAAGCTGATCCGCCGGGCGATGAAGCGCGGCTACATCGCCGTGGTGATCGACCCGATCTACAAAGTGCTCACGGGCGACGAAAACAACGCCGACCAGATGGCGAAATTCTGCAACCAGTTTGACAAGGTCTGCACGGAGCTGGGGACGGCCGTCATCTACTGCCACCACCACAGCAAGGGCGCGCAGGGCGGTAAGCGCGCCATGGACCGGGCCAGCGGCAGCGGTGTGTTCGCGCGCGATCCGGATGCGATGCTCGACCTGATCGAGCTGGAACTGACGGACAGCGTGCAGCGGCATGTGCGCGACCGCGCCGCGATGGACGCGATCGCCGGCACGCTCGACGAGATAGAACCCAACTGGCGGGATGAGATCCCACTGGACGACCAGCTCGGACGGCTGCGCCTGGAGTTGGCCGCGGGGCGGCTGCTCGACCGGGGCACGGGCCATGCGCTCAAGCGGATGCAGCAGGCCGTCTCCGAGGCAGAGGCGAAGGCGCAGAGCGTCACCGCCTGGCGCATCGAGGGGACGCTGCGTGAATTTCCGAAGCCCGCGCCGATCAACCTCTGGTTTCGGTATCCGGTCCACGAGATTGACGAGAGCGGCGTGCTCGCGGACATGAGCGCGGAGGAGGCGCTGCCGGCCTGGCAAAAGGGGGCGAAGCGGGGAACGGCTAAGCGCAGACAGCAAAGTCAGGACAAGGGCGCTCAATTTGCCAAGGCGGTGGAATCCGCCGCCATGGGCGAGCCGCCGACGGTCAAGGAACTCTCTGAATACCTCAACAGCCCGGAGCGGACGGTGCGTGAACAGATCAAACGGTATGGCTACTATATCGACCGAAACGACGGGAACAAGGTGCGGCGAAATCCTGAAAATTAGGTATTCGCCGCCCGGCGGCAAGATGCTGAAAAACAGGTATTCGCCGCCCGGCGGCAAGATGCTATATATACTTCGTATATATAAAGCGAATTGCCGCACATGTTGTCCCGTGAGAAGGAGAAGGGAAAAGGGGGCTAAAGCTCCCCCTTTTCCCCCTCCCCTTCACGGGTGACAACAACCCCCTTCCCCCTACGAAAGGAGAATGCAGATGAACAGGGCCTATACCGCCTGGCTGGGAAAGCGGCTGGCGCAGACTGAACGCAGAATCGACTCAAGCCGCCTGGCACTGAGCGAGGATCCACGAGCTCCTTACCGCCTCCAGGAGGCGCTGCTGCTGCGGCGGGCGCTGGAAGACGCGCGGGACTATGGGCGCATCAACGAGGTCTACAATGGGCGCTGTGATCAGGTGATGGAGATGCTCAGCCGCGAGCTTGACCGAGGGCAGATCACGGCGGCGCTGTATCGTAGCGTGGAGCGGGTATTGCGATGGGAGGGACGGAAATGAACAGAGAAAACATCATCCGGGCGCTGGAAGGCATGAAGGTGGAAACGGGCAGCCTGATCTGCCTGGGATGCGCGTACGAAGACCATTGCAGCACGCGCGGCTGCGCCGTGATGCGCGAGGCGGCGCGGACGCTGAAACAGATGACAGATGGCATTGCGCCCGAGAACAACGCGGTGGACTGGATCAGCGTGGAGGACAGACTGCCGAAGGCATTAGAACAAGTAATTGTCTGCAGGCCGTACGACAAAAAGACGGTTAGAGTAGAACAGGGGCACTTCGAGGGTGTGAACGGATGGTGGAAAGTATACGGAACGAGATGTAAACGCATCACGCACTGGATGCCTCTACCGAATCCGCCGGAGGATGCCTATGAATGATCTGCTGTGTGCGCTGCTGGCGGCGCCGCCGGTGCTGGTGCTGGCGCTGATGCTGTACGCGATGATCGACCAAGACGAAGTTGAACGCATGGTGCAAAGATGGATGGCGAGGTGGAAAGGGCGATGACAGGAAGACCGCAGACGATCTTGGAGCTGCTGCGTGCCATCACGGGATGGAGCAACGAGGAGATCATCGATGCGTTCGGGAAAAAGGAAGGGGGAAACGGAGATGGACGAAATTGAGCGCACGGAGCTGATCGGGCGGCTGGGGAAGCTGTCGGGCGCATGGGCGGAGTTGGGATACTGGGAAGGTGCGGAACTCATCACAAAGGCGGCCCGAGAGATCAAGGAAAAGCAGGAGCGGACAGAAAGCCCGTGGATTAGCACGGCGGACAGGCTGCCGGAGGAAGAAGAAGATGTCCTGATCCTCGTGAAGGAGACGGACAATACATTCGGGACGGGTCATCCGGACGTGTGCTACTGGCAGTTCGTCGGATGGATGATTGACGGGCGCTGGGAAACCGTCTACTGCCACGGAAACAGGGCAATCTCCGACGAGAATGCGCGGGGAAACAGCGTGCATCAGGTCACCCACTGGATGCCGCTGCCCGATCTGCCTAAGGAGGAATGACCGATGGATGAAACGCGGCGGGCCAAGCGTCGACGGGCTGCAAGGTCCAGAAAGAGGGCCGAGCGGCTCGTAGCGACAGCTGCCCCGCTGGCAGAGAGGAGGCATGACAGATGAACCGCAGACAGAGAAGAGCGATGAAAAATGTACCGCGTAAATTTTCGGAAACCGATATGCGACGCGCGGCACGTGAGGCGGCGCTATCGACCGGAAGGCACAGCACGCAGATGACGCTCGCCGCCGTGTGCCTGGCCCTGCACGAGATGCACGGATTCGGGACGAAGAGGCTGACACGTGTGCTGGAGACCGTTCAGGATCTAACCATGCAGGCCCTTTGCGCCAGCGAATTGGTCGATCGGCTCAAGGAAGAAGTGGGCGTTGTACTTTGTAGAGATGAAGACCTGTAAAGGAGTGGGCTGCATGCAGTTTTTTCTCCCTATGAATCCGCCGACGGCTACTGCTCAGGAGACACAGAGCACATTGCGCGGCGGGAAACATGTATATTACAAGAATGCACGCCTTCTTGCTGCAGAGGATCAGCTGACCTATTCGCTCAAGCCCTATGCCCCTCCAGCCCCCATGACGGGCCCTGTGTCACTATCTGTGATTTGGCTCTATCCGGCCGGCAGGAACCGCGCACATGGCCACTGGAAAGACACGCGGCCTGACACGGATAACCTGGATAAGATGCTCAAGGACGTCATGACGCGATTGCGCTTCTGGCAGGATGATGCGCAGGTTTGTGATGAACGCATCCGAAAGCTATGGTCTCATCAGCCGGGCCTGTTCATCCAGATTGAAGCATTGCAGCCTCAATCCGGCCTGCAATGGGAGGACGCATGAAGAACCGAGAAGACCTATCTGGATTGGTGCAAATCCTGCCGGAGATGGATATTTACTGCTGTGATCTGTGGCCGCCTGGCACGCTGACTGACAACAAGATGCAGGCATACCGGAAGCTGATGGACCGTGGCGAGATTCAACTGCGCAATGTGACGGTGCACAAACGTAACGGGTTTGTTACCGTCGAATATGACAGCGGACTGCCGCACGCCTGGACATTGGAGAGGCTGTCTGAAATTGCAGAGGGGATAATGCACAATGGGGGATACGCGACAGGCCAAGGAATTTCTCATGCAGTACCGTAATGCCCTGCGCTACAGACAGCACCTGGAGCGCCTGGCGCGAGAGCAGCGCGAAGCGGCAGCGGCCCGCGCGCAGGGGGTGCGCAGCCCGCGGGGGACGGCGCTGGGCGTTCGCGTGCAGACCTCGCCCGACGGGCAGGCCATGGCCCGCGCCATCGTCGAGGCGGTCGACGCGCAGCGCGAGGCGCAGCTGCGCATCGAGCAGGCGGCGGCACGGGCGGCGCAGCCTGAACCTGAAACGGCCGAGCGCTCGGACGGCCGGATGGACGTGACGCTGCGCGCGATCACGCCCGCGCAGTTGGATGCCGTGCTCAATGCCTTGGGTTGGAGGGAGTCCGATGCAGCAGTGGATTGACGATTGGGGCAAAGCGGCCGGGTCGATCACGGCGATCCTCGGCCTGGCGGCGCTGCTGGTGAAGCCGATCAGGAAGCGAATCCAGGAGAAAAAGGCGTTCAGAGCCGAACTTAGCACGTCGCTAAAGCAGATCAACCGGGCGCTGGAGGGGCTGTCCGATGATATTGGAGACCTGCAATATGAGCGGCTGAGTCAGGCACAGGACTTCTACGCTTCGCGCGGATGGTGCCCGGGAGCCAAGAAGGAGATGCTGTGCAAGATGCACTCAAGTTATAGAGCAAAGGGTAGAAACCATCTTTCAGAGCACTATGAGGAAGAGATCCTGCGGTTGGCGGACAAGCCGCCGCAAGGAGAAAGGGAGAGGGGAATCCATGAGTAACGCGAAGAAGCTTTTTTCCCTGTTGCTGGCGCTTCTGGGCCTGATGTCCGCGCCGCTGCTGGCCACGGCGGAGACGGCGGAGGCCGTCGCGGCGTCCATCGACTGGACGGCGCTGGTCGTGGCCGTGATCGGCGTGATCGGCACGGCGCTGTCGGCGCTGCTGGGGCGCGTGTGGGTGCGCTGGGTGCGCCCGTGGCTGGAGAAGCGGGACATGACCGACGCGGCAAAAATTGTAGTGGAGGCCGTGGAGGCGCTGCTGGGGCGGTACTGCGGCGAGGATAAATGGAAGCTTGCGCTGGAGAAGATGGCGGAGCGCGGATTCAACGTCAACGCGGACGACGTGCTGGACGCCCTGCGCGCCGCGTGGAAGCAGCTGGACATGGCCATGATCGCGGCGGGGGAGAAGAAGGCGATCGAGGAAGCGGAGCCGCCTATAGTGGGAGGCAAACCGGCCGCCCAAAACAAAAACGTGGGCAGCTGATGCAAAGCGTGCACCAGCTGCCCCATACTATGGTGGGTTTTAGTCAGAGTGAAGAAGGGTCTACACCATGTTCAGAGAGGAACTGTTCAATTGCGCGCTTCACGACCTGGGCCTGTGGTGTACCGGTCTCTGCGCACTTGGCCTTGAACGCTTCTGCAAGCGGTTTTGGGACGCGCGTGAGGATGGAACCATACACACGCGCGTTGTATCGATCCTTGACGGCTGAAGAGGTCTTCGTCTTTCGCTTGGGCTCGGACATGTTGTTCACCTCCTGACGGGGCCTGTCACTTTTTGAGCACGTAGAGCAGACGGATCAGGACGACCAGCGTGGCCGCATGAAGCAGCAGTTGCAAAACGTCCAATGCAATCATCTTGCCTTCGGCAATGAGCTGTGGTATACTGAAAGCGGAAGGGGAAGGGCTTGCGCCCTATCCCCCCGGCGCTTACTGGTTCAGCGCGTCGATGAAGGATTTGAGAAGGTCGATCATCGCCGCGAGCACGCTTAGCGCCGCCGCGAGAACGGTCAGCCGTAAGGCTTCGCTTTCGCGGCTTTTTTGATTCCGCTTTCTGCTCACTGCCTTTCACCTCCTTTCGAGCATATTATAGCATACTGATATCAGTATGTCAATAGAATTTGAAAAATAAGTGGTATCATGACATAAAAAATGAATTCTTCAGCCTGCCGCTGTTCCCGCCGGCGCTGTGCGACGACAGCACCGTGCAGACGGGCTGCAACTGCGGCTGCACGACGATCGGCGGAAACAACTGCAATACGAACTGCAACTGCGGCTGCAACTCCTGCCGCAGATAGGCGGGAAATCCCCCGGAGACAGTCTCCGGGGGATTTTTTGCGGCGTGCATGACAAACATCCATTCCCATGCTACAATAGAGGCATGGAGGGATGGCGCATGGACGAGGCCCTGAGGCTCTTTTCACCGCAGACCGCCGCATGGTTTGCGCGCGCCGTCGGCGCGCCCACGGCCGTGCAGCGCGAAGGCTGGCCGGCCGTCGCGTCCGGCGCGCATGCGCTGATCAGCGCGCCCACGGGCACGGGCAAGACGCTGTGCGCGTTCCTGTGGTTCGTCGACGCCATCGCGCGAGAGGAGGCCCCCGAGGACGCGCTGCGCGTCGTATACGTTTCTCCGCTCAAGGCGCTGGGCAATGACATCCGCGAAAACCTGCGCCGTCCCATCGAGGGCATCGAGGGCGCGCAGCGCGTGCGGGTGGCCGTGCGCACGGGCGACACGCCGCAGAGTGAGCGTGCGCGCATGTGCAGAAAGCCGCCGCACATTTTGATCACGACGCCCGAATCGCTGTACCTGCTGCTGACGTCTGGGAGCGGGCGGCGCATGCTCTCCACGGCCCGGGCCGTCATCGTCGACGAGCTGCACGCCATGATCGACACCAAGCGTGGGGCGCACCTCATGCTCTCGCTCGCGCGCCTGGACGACCTGTGCGGCAGGCCGCTGCAGCGCATCGGGCTTTCGGCCACCGTGCGCCCGCTGCAAAGAGCCGCGGATTTCCTGGGGCCAGGCGCGCGGATCATCGCGCCGCCCATGCGCAAGGAGGTCGACATTCGGATCGTCAGCCCGCTGCGCGACATGCGCGCGCTGCCGGAGGGCACGATCTGGCCTGAAATCGCCCGATGCGTGGCGGAGGCCTGTCAGGGCACGCGTGCGGTGATCGCCTTTCTGGATGGCCGCGCGCAGGCGGAGCGGCTCGCACACGGCGTGAACGAGCTGATGGGCGAGGGCTTTGCGCGCACGCATCACGGCTGCGTGTCCAAGGAGCAGCGGCTGGAGGCCGAGCAACAGCTGCGCGAGGGAAAGCTGCGCCTGCTGTGCGCGACCTCCTCCATGGAGTTGGGCATCGACGTGGGCGAGGTGGACAGGGTCGTGCAGATCGGATGCCCCGTGCGCGTTTCCAGCGCGATGCAGCGCATGGGGCGCGCGGGACACCGGCCCGACCGCGTGAGCGTGATGTGCGTCTATCCGCGCACGGCTGCAGAGACGCTCGGCTGCGGTCTGCTGGCCGACGCCGCCATGGCGGGAGCGATCGAGCCCGCACGGCCGCCCTGCGGGTGCCTGGACGTGCTCGCGCAGCATCTGGTGTCCATGGCCGCGGCGCGCACATACACGGTGGAGGACGCCGTGCGCATCGCGCGGGGCGCGTATGCCTTTGCGCAGATCACGCGCGAGCAGGTGGAGGCGCTGCTGCGCATGCTGGCCGGCGACTTTGAACACGAGCGGGACGAGCCCGTGCGGCCGCGCCTGCTGTACGACCGGCTGCACGGCACGGTCAGCGGGGACGCCTATACGCGCATGCTCGCCGTCTCCACCGGCGGGACGATTCCCGACCGCGGCTGGTTTCCCGTGACGCTCGCGGACGGCACGCGCCTGGGCGAGCTGGACGAGGAGTTCGTCTTCGAGGCGCGCGTCGGCGACAAGTTCCTGCTTGGGGCGTTTGCGTGGCGCATTGCGGAGATCCGGCGCGACCGCGTGGTCGTAACGCCCGCGAGCGCGCAGGGCGCGCAGTCGCCCTTCTGGCGAGGGGACGGGCAGGGGCGCGACTACGAGATCGGCCTGCGCTTTGGCCGGACGCTGCGCGCGCTGGAGGAAGAGGCGCATGCGGGCCGGCTGGAGGTTGCGCTGCGCGGTCTGCACATGGATGAGGACGCCGCGCAGAACGCCGCCCGGCATGTGGCGCGGCAGCTGGAGGCGACCGGCTGTCTGCCCAGCGACCGCGTCATCGTGTGCGAGCACTTCTCGGACGAGGCGGGCGAGCGGCAGCTGATGGTGCACTCGGTCTTCGGACGCCGGGTCAACGCCGCGCTCTCGCTGTTGCTGGCGAACGAGGCGCGCGTGCGGATGGGTCTGGATGTGCGCGCCTTCGAGGACGACGACGGCGTACTGCTCTATGTGATGGGCACACGCAACCTGCCCGACGGGCTGCTCCAGTCGCTCTCGCCGCAGGAAGCGCCGCAGACGCTGCGCGCACTGCTGCCGAGCACGCCGCTCTTTTCAATGGTCTTCCGCTATGCGGCGGGGCGCGCGCTGATGATGGGCGTACGGCGCGGCGGCCGACAGCCGCTGTGGGTGCAGCGCCTGCGCGGGGCGGAGGCGCTGTCGCTTGCGGTGCGGCGGCCGGATCATCCGCTGATGCAGGAGGCGCTGCGCGAGTGCATGGAGGACATCCTGGACATCCGGGCCTTGCAGGAGGTGCTGAGCGGCGTGCGTGAAGGCCGCATCGCGGTGCGGGAGCTGCACGCGGACGCGCCCTCGCCGATGGCGCTGCCGCTGCGCCGCCAGGTCGAAGCGACGATGATGTACGACTATGCGCCGATCCCGTCCGCCGCGCATCAGGCCGTGCAGGAGGCGCTGCGCGCGCAGGAGTCGCTCGTCGCGCCCAGCGGAGAGGCGCTGGAGCGCGCGGCCAGGCGCAGGCGCGAGCCGGATGACGCGGAGCAGCTGCATGCGCTGCTCATGGCGGAGGGCGACCTGATCGCGGGAGAGACCGACGCGCCGGTGGCCTGGCTGGAATCGCTTGCGCGGGCCGGACGCGCACTGTACGTCGAGCCGGGGCTGTGGATCTGCGCGGAGCAACGGGCGCTGTATGAGACCGCCGCCACGGGCGCCTGGGAAGAGCGGTTGCGCATCGCGCGCCGCTGCCTGCGCTACCGCGGCGCGCAGAATGCACAGAGCCTTTGCGCGCGCTATGTCTGGCCGGAGGACGACTGCGGCGCGCTGCTGGCGGCGCTGGCGGCATCCGGCGCGGCGGTCGCGCGCGACGGATGGTATCACCACGCGGACGTCTATGCGCGCGCGCAGCGGGAGACCGTGCACGCCCGCCGCGCGCAGGCGCAGACGTTCCCGCCGGAGCGATACGCGGCGCTGCTGGCGGGCCGGCTGCGCACGGTGGGTTCGCCGGCCGACCAGGTGACCGCCGCGCTGCGGGGGCTCGCCGGCGCGCGCATGCCGCTGCGGCTGCTGGAGGAGGTGGCGCTGCCCGCGCGCGTGGCGGGATACCGGCCGGTCCTGCTCGACGCGGCGCTGGCGCAGGGCGAGGTCTTCTGGCAGGTGATCCCGGGCGAGCGGCCCGAGCTGCGCTTATGCGCGACCGAGGACGTCGACTGGGGCGCGCAGCAGGCCGCGCCGGACGATCTGACGCCCGCGGAGGCGGCCGCGTACGATGCACTGCTGCGCCGCGGGGCGCTGTTTGCGCAGGCGCTTGCGCCGCTGCCGGACGGCGTGCGCCCGCTGGACGCGCTCACGTCGCTGGCGCTGCGAGGGCTCGTGCATGCGGACAGCTTTGCGCCGCTGCGGGAGTGGCTCAGCGACGCGAAGGAGCGCGGCGTCAAGCGCCGCGCGATGGCGCGCGCCACCGCCCAGCAGGCGGGGCGCTGGGAGGTCGTGCGTCCGCTGCGCGCGCAGACGATGGAAGAGCGCCTCGAGCGCGCGTTTGACCGGCGCGTGCTGCTGTGCCGCGAGACGGCGGAGGACATCCCATGGGGCGAGGCGCTGGAGCTGTTGCGCGTGTGGGAATATACCGGACGCGTACGGCGCGGGTATTTTGTGCGCGGGCTGTCGGGCGCGCAGTTCATCCGCGAAGGCGACTATGCCGTCGCCGTCTCAGCGCTCGAGTCGCCGGATGGGGAGCCGCTCTGGCTGAATGCGGCCGATCCGGACCAGCCGTGGGGGCGCATCCTGCCGCATGAACCGGACGCGCAGTTCACGTGCGTGCCGGGCACGGCGCTGTGCCTGCGCGCAGGCCGGGTGGAGGCGATCCTGGAGCGGCAGGGCGAGCAGTTGCGCCTGACGCCAGGGGCGGATGCCGCAGGCGCGCTGTGTGCGCTCGCGCGGGATTTCCGGCACAGGCGGATCTTTCCGGGCCTGCGCCGCCTGTGCGTGCGGACCTATCCGCCGCAGGCGCGGGAGGCGCTGGAGGGGGCCGGCTTTCACCGCGAAATGCGGGATTACGTGCTGTTTCGGGACATTTGAAAGGACGGGATGCACATGAAATCGCTGTTGGTGGTCGTGGACATGCAGAGGGATTTTGTGACGGATGCGCTGGGCACGCCGCAGGCGCAGGCGATCGTGGAGCGCGTGGCGGCGCGGGCGCGCGCGGGCGTGGCGCGCGGCGAGGACGTGGTCTTCACGCTGGACACGCACGGGCCGGACTATCTGCGCACGCAGGAGGGGCGCAACCTGCCGGTCGCGCATTGCATCCGGGGGACGGACGGATGGCGGCTCGTGGACGCGCTGGAGGACATTCCGGGCAGGCGATACGAGAAGCCGGCGTTCGGCTGTGTCGAACTGATGCGGGACGCAGCGCGGGCCGGCTATGACCGCGTGGAGCTCGTGGGCGTATGCACGGACATCTGCGTGCTGTCCAATGCGATGCTGCTCAAAGCGGCGCTGCCGGAGGCGGAGATCGTCGTGGATGCGGCCTGCTGCGCCGGCACAACGGTCGAAAACCACCGCCGCGCGCTGGAGGCGATGGCCGCCTGCCAGATCCGGTGCGAGAACGCCTGATCCGGAGGACGGATGCGAAGGGAAGACAATCCAAAAGGGCGCTCCCCGTGGACAGGGGAGCGCCCTTTCGACTTCAGCCGCTCACGAGCGTCATGCGCTTGACGGCGTGCTCATCCGGCGTGATGTAGAGCGTGCGCTGGTTGGTGTAGATCACGAAGCCCGCGGGCGCGCCGCCGGGCTTTTTGACGTAGCGGCGCAGCGTATAGTCGATGGGCACCTGGGCGGACTGCTGGCCCTTGCTGTAGTAGGCCGCCAGGTTCGCGGCCTCCAGCAGCGTCTGCTCGCTGACCTTTGTAGAGCAGATGATGACGTGCGAGCCGGGCATGTTCTTGGCGTGCATCCAGGTCTCGTCGCCGCGCGCCTCGCCGGTCAGCCGGTCATTTTGCACGCTGTTCTTGCCCACGAGGATGTCCGTGCCGTCCGTGGCCCGGTAGTGGAAGGGCTGCGAGGGCTGCGCCTTGCGCTGCTTGACGCGGCTTTGCACCTTGCGCACGTGGCCGGAGCGCTCCAACATCGCGCGGATCTCGGAGAGCTCCTCGGGCTGGGTACACTTGCGCAGGTCGTCCAGCTGCTCCTCCAGATAGCGCAGCTCCTGCTCCGTCTTCTCCTTCTGTTGCGCGGCCATCTCGCGCGCGGAGCGGGCCTTCTGGTAGAGCTTGAAGTAGCGCTGGGCGTTCTGTACCGGCGTGAGCTTGAGGTCCAGCGGGATGCGCACGGCGGGGCAGTCCGGCAGGTAGAAGTTCTCGACGCAGGCCTCCTGCATGCCCTTTTCGAGCCGGTACAGGTTGGCCTGGATCAGCTCGCCGTTTATGCGGTATTCATCCATGCGCTGGCTGTTCTCCAGCTCTTCCAACTGGATGGCCAGCTTCTTTTCGCACCGCTCGATGTGCGTCTTGAGCGTGCGGTGCAGCGAGGCGGAGCGCTGCTGCATGCGCTCGCGCCGGTCGCGCCCGGCATAGAACAGGTCCAGCGCGTGCGAGACGCCCTCCGGCACCTCGCGCATGGGCATGCCGGTGAGGCTCAGCTGCGGATAGGGGAACACGTCCGTGGCCTCGCCGTCCTCGCCTACCATCAGCACCGGCGGCTGCAAATCATACAGGCCGTCCAGCAGCGCGCGCAGCCGCTGCGCCGTCTCCGGAACGTTCAGCGCGTCCAGGTGCGCGTCGTGCTGGCCCGTCAGGCGAAAGGCCAGTTCGCGCGCGGCCTGCGGCGACAGGCCCGCGATGCCGCCCTGCAGCGCCTTGGCCAGCTTTCCACCGGCGCCTTGCAGCATCTGCAAAAGCGCCTGCGCGTCCGCCGTGTCAGGATCGAGCTTGCCCTGGCTGGGCGGGTAGGCGTAGGGCAGGCCCGGCAGCACCTCGCGCACGCGGCTGATGTCCGCGTCGACGTGGCGCACGGCGTCAATGATGCGCCCGTCCGCCCCGCGCAGGATGATGTTCGAATGGCGGCCCATGATCTCCGCCACGAGCGTGCGCGTGCGCGCCTCGCCCAGCTCGTCCAGGGCCTCGATGTCGATCTCCAGGATGCGGTCGCCGCCGATGCGGCGCACGTCCGTCACGCGCCCGCCCTGCAGGTACTTGCGCATGAGCATGCACAGCATCGGGGGCTCCATGGGGTTTTGCTTGGCATGCGCAGTGAGGTGCACGCGCGCGGCGTTCGCGCCTGCGCACAGCAGCAGCCGCAGGTTTTCGCCCTGCGAGCGGATCAACAGGTGGATTTCGTCGCGCTCGGGCTGGGACACGCGGTCCACGCGCCCGCCGACGAGCTTTTCCTTCAGCTGCCGGGCCACGAAGCCCAGCGTCACGCCGTCAAATGGCATAGGACAGGTCCTCCAAATTCTCGTGATGGCATCCATTATACCAAAGATGCGGCCATTGCGCAAAGAAAAGCCTGAACGAAGCGCGCAAAGATGCGCCGGACGCGCGCTTTGGACTCATAGCGCCGCGCGCCGGGGAATATGCTCCCATCGGAACAGACTGGCAAGGAGTGATTCGGTCGTGAAAATCAAAATGCCCAAGTTCAAGTTCAAGCTCCGGCGCATGGACGTTGAACGCATCCTGATCACCTGTTCGGCGGCATTTGTCGTGCTGCTGGCGGTGCGGGGCGGCGGCCCCACGGAGATGTACGAGGAACCGTATGACCAGATCCCCGCGGAGCAGACCGCGACCACGGCCGAGACGCCGACCCAGTCGACGGTCGTGTACTATCAGGATGGCGACGGCTATCTGGTGCCCGTGCAGCGCGAGGTCGAGCAGCAGGAGGGCATCGCCAAGGCCACGCTCTCGCTGATGGTCGCAAACGCCAAGAACGACATGGAGGCCGCGCGGCTGGGGCTGCTCACCGTCGTGCCCGAGGGAACGACGTTTGACCTGGACATCTCCGGCGGGCACGCGCGCGTGGATCTGAGCGCGGAGGCGCTCAACAACCAGACGGCCGAGCAGGAGAGCAACATGGTCAGCGCGGTGGTCTGGGCGCTGACGGAATTCCCCACCGTCAATGACGTGGAGTTTCTCGTGGACGGACAGCAGCTCAAGACGCTGCCGCACGGCACGCCCATCGAGGGGCGCATGCAGCGCGAGGGCCTGAACCTGGAGCGCGTGGAGACGGTGGAGACGTTCGCCGGCGCCAACCAGGTGCAGCTCTATTTCCCCTCCGACAGCGGACGGCTGCTCGTGCCGGTGACGCGCACCGTCTACTCGGACGAGGACGTCGCCACCGCCATGCTCGAGTGGCTCAAGGGCCCGCGCGACGACAGCGGCCTGCAGGAGGCGGCGCCCTCCGACGCGGCGCTGCTGGGCGTCACGATCAAGGACGGCGTTGCGACGGTCAACTTCACGGAGGAGTTCGTCAAGATCAGCGAACAGTCCGACGGCGGCGTGCAGTCCATGCGCGCGCTGGTCATGACCTGCCGCCAGTTCCCCGGCGTGCAGCGCGTGGAGGTACAGGTCGAGGGCGAGCCCTACGAGCTGCCCTCCGGCCAGAAGGACCAGCCGACGTTCGCCAACGTCGCCGCGGAGGTCGTCGAGCAGTTCCCGGAGGTCATGCAGGTCGAGTGAACCGGCATGCGGCGCGCGCGCCCGCGATGGGACGGTCCGGACCGTTTCACCGCGGGCGCGTCCGTTTGGACGGGCGCGGGAAATTTCCGGGACATTGCGGCTTTACGCGCGCCGCCGGGAATGCTACAATGGGGAGAGGACGGCGCTACGGCGCCAGATCACGCAAAGGAGACGGACACATGTACGAGAGAATCGACGGGCGAAACGCGGACGCGCTGCGCGAGGTGCGCATCACGCCCGGCTTTGTGCGCAAGGCGGCGGGCTCCTGCCTGGTGGAGTGCGGCGGCACGCGCGTCATCTGCACGGCGTCCGTGCAGGAGGGCGTTCCGCCCTTCCTCAAGGGGAAGGGCCAGGGCTGGCTGACGGCCGAATACGCGATGCTGCCCGCATCCACGGGCCAGCGCAAGGCGCGCGACGGCATCAAGAAGGACGGACGCAGCGTGGAGATCCAGCGGCTGATCGGGCGCTCGCTGCGCCAGGCGGTCGACCTGCACCGCCTGGGCGAGCGCACCATCACGCTCGACTGCGACGTGCTGGAGGCCGACGGCGGCACGCGCACGGCCTCGATCACGGGCAGCTTTGTGGCGCTCGTGCTGGCGGTGGATGGGCTGGTGCGCGCGGGCAGGCTCCTGCGCTCGCCCGTCACGCATCAGGTGTCCGCGGTCAGCTGCGGCGTCGTGGGCGGCGAGCCGCTGCTGGACCTGTGCTATGCGGAGGACAGCCGCGCGCAGGTGGATATGAACGTGGTGATGGACGACGCCGGGCGCTTCATCGAGGTGCAGGGGACAGGCGAGGGCCGCTCGTTCTCGCGCGAGGAGCTGGACGCGCTGCTCGCGCTGGCGGAGCAGGGCAACCGCGCGCTGATGCGCGCGCAGCGCGAGGCGCTGGGCGAGGCGGCCTGCCGGATCGGCGAGCGGGAGGCGCTCGTCGTGGCCACGGGCAACGCAAACAAGCTGCGCGAGTTTCGCGAGATCCTGGGCGGGCGCTACGACGTCGTGTCCATGCGGGAGGCCGGCGTGGAGGACGAGATCGAGGAGACGGGCGAGACGTTCGAAGAAAACGCCGCGATCAAGGCGGAGCACGTGATGCGCCGCACCGGCTGCGCGGCCATTGCGGACGACTCGGGCCTGGAGGTGGACGCGCTGGGCGGCGCGCCGGGCGTCTACAGCGCGCGCTACTGTGGCCGCCACGGGGACGACGAGGCCAACAACCGCCTGCTGCTGGAGAACCTGCAGGGCGTGCCCGCGCCGCGCACGGCGCGCTACGTCGCGGCCATCGCGCTGGCCCGGCCCGGCAGGGAGACGCTCGTGCGCCGCGGCACGTGCGAGGGCGAGGTGCTGCAGGCGCCGCGCGGCACGGGCGGGTTCGGGTACGATCCGCTCTTCCTGTGCGAGACGGGCGAGACGTTCGCGCAGATCAGCGCAGAGGACAAGAACCGCATCAGCCACCGCCGCCGCGGCATCGAGGCGGTGCTGGCGGCGCTGGAGGAGGAGTGAGCGTGCGCATCGGCGTCTTGAGCGACAGCCACGGCGATCGCGAATCCCTGGATGGGCTGCTTGCGGCCATGGGCGCGCTGGACGCGCTGTGTTTTCTGGGCGACATCGCCTCGGACGGCGCGTACCTGCAGGAGCGGCTCGAGCAGCGCGGCGCGCCGACCGCCTTTTACGCGGTGCGCGGCAACAACGACCTCGCCTCCGGCCTGCCGGATGAATTGACGCTCGACCTGGGCGGCAGGCGCATCTTCCTGACGCACGGGCATCTGCGGCGCGTGAAGAGCGGGCTGCTACACCTGACGTACGCCGCGCGCGAGCGGGAGGCGGACGTGGCGCTGTTTGGCCACACGCACATGCGCTGCTGCCAGTACGAGCTGGGCGTGCTGCTGCTCAACCCCGGCGCGGCGGGCTGCGCCTTCCCAGGCGCCGCGCGCCCGACGGGCGCGGTGCTGGAGATCGACGGGTCGGGGAAGATGCGCGTGGCGCAGGTGCAGATCTGAGCGGCGGGCAAATTTTTCAGAAAGACACATTTGCCGGTTGACACGCGCGGCGTTTCCTGCTATAATTTGTTCCTGTCAGCGGGAAACGCCGCGGCGCGAACTTACGGCATATGCGCCTGTAGCTCAGTTGGATAGAGCAACGGCCTTCTAAGCCGTGGGTCAGGGGTTCGAATCCCTTCAGGCGCGCCAATGTGGTGGGTTTAGCTCAGTTGGTTAGAGCGCCAGATTGTGGCTCTGGAGGTCGTGGGTTCGACTCCCACAACTCACCCCATCTTCCTTCCCGTCTCTTGCAGACGGGTATTGGGGTGTCGCCAAGCGGTAAGGCACAGGACTTTGACTCCTGTATGCGTAGGTTCGAATCCTGCCACCCCAGCCATCGTTTGACCCATTAGCTCAGTTGGCAGAGCACTTGACTTTTAATCAAGGTGTCCCGAGTTCGAATCTCGGATGGGTCACCATCCCATTCGACGCGCCGGCACACCGCCGGATTTTTTGTATAGCGGCCGGATCGAAGGATCCGGCTTTTTGCTGCATAAAAGGCCGCGCGCCCGGATGGGACGCGCGGCCCGGCGGGGCGCCGCCTTCACGGGCGGGCGTCCCGCTTCAATTCATAGAAGTGGCTGAGGGCGGGCTCGCCGTCAAAGAGATCCTGATAGACGCGGGTGTCAAACCGCGTAAAGCCCGCGCGCTCGAGCGTCCTGCACGAGGCGGCGTTGGCCGCCGCGGCGGTGGCGAAGAGGGCGTCCTCGTCATACCGCTCAAAGAAATAGCGGCTAAACGCCCGCAGCGCCTCCGCCATATACCGGCGGCCTCTGAACGGCGCACCAATGAAATAGGTGACGCCGACGCGCTCCAGATCCTCGTAGTAGGAGGAGCCGACGCTCCCCACGACCTGCCCACCGGCCTTCTCCTCCACGGCGAAGGCCAGATAGGCATGGCGCGGGTTGTCCTCGGCCTCCAGCTGCAGGCTCTCCCGAATCCAGCCGCCCATCCACTCACGGCACCGGCTGCAGTCCCCGAAGATCTCCGTCAGGCTGCCGTCGGAGGCCATCTCGACGAATGCGCCCTCGTCGGAAGGCCGCAGGCTGCGGATGATCAGCCGGTCTGTTTGAATCTGCATGTCAACGCCTCCGTCCGCTCAGTCCGCCAGCGTCCCCATGGGATCCCAGGGCGCCAGCACGGCGGGCGCCTGGTCCGCCAGCGGCGCCAGGTCGCCCAGGTATTCGCGCTCCACGGCCGCCTGATACACGAAGCGGTCGAACCAGCTGTCCGAGCACACGTAATAGCCCTTCTGGCCGTTCTTGTCGCCCCAGCTGTTCTCGATCTTCCAGCGCGTGGGGCGGCCCGATTCGAGATTGACGCCGGTGATGACCATCGCGTGGTTCATCGCCGAGAAGCCGTAGTCCAGACCGTCCGCCTTGGACAGGCCCAGCTCCAGCCCCGTGAGCAGTTCATAGTCGTAGGAGCCGTCGTCCCAAAGCCCCAGCGTGCGCTCGCCGTACTTGCCCACGTCGCTGCCGAACCACACGACTTTGCCCGCCTCGAGCTGGCGCAGGATCGCGCCCTTGAATTCGTCCAGCGTCAGGTTCAGGTGGCGCACGTCGCCGCCGCCCACGACGTTGCCCAGGAAGCGCACCGTGTACGTCTTGTGGTAGGGCTTGTCCTGCGTGGGCGCGTGGATGATGCTGACGGTCCTGTCCAGCAGGTCGCCCACATACTTTGCGCAGAAGCCCAGGGGCGTGAGGCCCTTTTCGATATGGTAGACCTTGTCCTTGTCCACAAACTCAAAGTCGAACGATGCGGGCGGCTCGCCGTAGCAGCTGCACAGGAAGCCGTAGATGCGGCCGAGCATCGACTCCTTTTCGGCCTGGAGGGCGTCCTCGCCCTCGCCGGCGGCGACCATCGCGCGCAGCCGGGCTGCGCAGGCCTTCAGGCTCTGGTTGAGCACGCGGTTCATGGCGGCGGTGTGCGAGGACTGGTACGTCTCGTCGAACGCGTCCTTGGGCACGACGCCGTACTTGCGCACGACGTTGACGAACATGTCCCACTGGCCGCCGTCGTGCACGCCCGTGCTCAGAATGTGGGCGACGGTGCGGTCGTCTGTGGGCAGGCCGGCCGTCTCCAGAATGCTCTCCAAGAAATAGTTGCAGCGCTCAAACTTGTCCCAGAAGGCCAGATAGCTCTGCGACAGCTCGAAGGCCTCCAGGTTCTTCTCCTTGGCAATGCGCTCGCGCAGCACGTTGAGCGCGGCAAACAGCCAGCAGCGGCCGCTGGACTGCTGGTTGGTGACCTCCAGCGTCTCGATCTCCAGGGAGAACTTCTGGCGCATCGCCTGCGCGCCTGCGCTGACGAAGGCCACGTCGTTCAGGTCGCACTTGGACAGCGCGCGGGTGGCCAGACGGCGCTGCGGACAGGCGGCGTAGGCGTCGGACCATACCTGTAGCTGGCGCTCTGTGACGGGCATGTGATTCATCGCGGATTCCCTCTTTCGTCATGTCGTGCATCGGATGCGAACCATAGGGGAACGCATGCGGTTGTTCATAGTGTAGTCCCCGCCGCGAAAAATGTCAATCGAGGGAGAATGAAAAAATATTGAAATAAAGCGCGTTTTCCGCTTGACAGCGCGCGCAACATCGTGTATAATTTTTAAACGTTGCGAGGCTGTTCCAATCCGCTCGCCGGGGTCCGTCGCGCGGAGCGCAAAGGTCAAACTGCCGGGCACACCGGTTTTTGCGGGCGTGGCGGAATTGGCAGACGCGCTGGATTTAGGTTCCAGTGCCGCAAGGCGTATGAGTTCAAGTCTCTTCGCCCGCACCATCATTTGAAGCATGCGGTAGTAGCTCAGTGGTAGAGTGCCACCTTGCCAAGGTGGATGTCGCGAGTTCGAATCTCGTCTACCGCTCCATTTGCGGGTGTAGCTCAATGGTAGAGTTCCAGCCTTCCAAGCTGGCTACGTGGGTTCGATTCCCATCACCCGCTCCAACGGGCAGGGAATCCACGCCCGTCCCTTGCGCCATTAGCTCAGTTGGTAGAGCACCTGACTCTTAATCAGGGTGTCCCGGGTTCGAGTCCCTGATGGCGCACCACATCTTCCGGCGTTGCCCTTCGCCTGCTGGCAGGCGTTGGGTGGACGGCGGATTTTTTTATGCCATCCCGTGGGGGATGGACGGCATCGGGAGGAATGTACATGGCTTCTTCGGTCGTGGGCCGCTTTGCGCCCAGCCCCAGCGGCCGGATGCACCTGGGCAACGTCATGAGCGCGCTGCTGTGCTGGCTGAGCGCGCGGTCGGCAGGCGGACGGCTGGTGCTGCGCATTGAGGACATCGATCCCGAGCGCAGCCGGGATGAGTACGCGCGGCTCATCGTGGAGGACCTGCGCTTTCTGGGCCTGGACTGGGACGAGGGCGAGGGCGCCGGCGGTGCGCACGGCCCCTACCGCCAGAGCGGACGCACGCTCGTCTATGAGGAGGCGCTGCGCAGGCTGGACGCGATGGGGCTGCTCTATCCGTGCTTCTGCTCGCGCGCCGAACTGCACGACGTGACGCGTGCGCCGCACGCGTCGGACGGGCGGCTGATCTACGGCGGTCGCTGCCGCAACCTGAACGCGCAGGAGCGCGCCGAGTTGAGCGCACGCCGCAGGCCCTCGCTGCGACTGCGCGTGCCGGACGAGACGGTCCGCTTTGTGGACGGCCTGTGCGGCCCGCAGGCGCAGAACCTGCGGGAGGAGTGCGGGGACTTCATCGTTCGCCGCTCCGACGGCGCGTTCGCCTATCAGCTGGCGGTGGTCGTGGACGACATCGCCATGGGCGTCACGCAGGTCGTGCGCGGCAGGGACCTGCTCGACTCCACGCCGCGACAGCTGTACCTGTACCGGCTGCTGGGCGCGCGACCGCCCGCGTACTACCACGTGCCGCTGCTGCTCGCGCCGGACGGGCGCAGGCTCTCCAAGCGCGAACGGGATCTGGACATGGGCGCGCTGCGCGCGCGCTACGGGGCGGAGGAGATCCTGGGCAGGCTTGCCTTTCTGACGGGCCTGCGGGAGACGGCGGCGCCGGTGGAGGCGCGGGCGCTGGCGGAGACGTTCTCGTGGAGCCGCGTGCGCCGGGAAAATCTGTACCTGCCGGAGGGACTTTTCGAAAGCTGAGGTGCGGGCCGTGCGAATTTTTGCGGGACTGGAGTTGCCGGACGGTGCGCGCGCGGAGGCGGCGCGTCTGGCCGAGGCTGCGCGGGCGCGCATGCCGGGGCGGTATGTGCGGCCGGAGAACTACCACGTGACGCTGGCGTACATCGGCGAGGCGGACGTCGCGACCTGCGCTGCGGCCGCGGACGCGCTGCGGGAGGCGGCGCGTGCGCTGCGCGGCAGGCAGGTGTGCTGCGCGCTGGCGCAGGCGCGGTATTTCAAGCGGCGCGAGCACGCGATCCTGTACTGTGCCGTGCGGCCGGAGCCCGGCGTCGCGTGCGCGGCGCAGGCAGTGCGCGCTTCGCTGGCCGCGCGGGGCGTTCCATTTGATCCGGCGCCGTTTGTGCCGCACGTCACGCTCGCGCGGGGCGTATGCGTGGACGAGGCGGCGTTGGCGCATCTGACGCCGCCGCCGGAGGAGCGGCGCATCGGGGGACTGACACTGTTTGAAAGCGCGCGCGTGGACGGCGAGCTTCGCTATACGCCGATCCTGCGCGCCATGTTGGAGGAGGGAGCGCCATGACGAGCAGGGACGAATGGATGCGGGCCGCGCGGGCCGCATTTCCGCACACGCTGCCCGTGCTGACGGGGTTTGCGTTTCTGGGGATCGCCTATGGCATCCTCATGCGCGCGCAGGGGCAGGGGCTGGCGCTGACGGCCTGCATGAGCGCGATCGTGTTCGCGGGCTCCATGCAGTATCTGGCGGCGCCGCTCTTCGCGCTGGGGTTTGCGCCGCTCAGCGCCTTTCTGCTGACGCTGATGGTCAACGCGCGGCACCTGTTTTACGGCATTTCGATGCTGGACCGGCTGCGCGGGACGGGAAAATGGAAGAACCTGCTCATCTTCCTGATGTGCGACGAGACGTTTTCGCTGCTGCTCAACGCGCAGCCGCCCCGCGGCGTGGACCGGACGCGCTTCATGGTCTGCATCGCGGTGATGGATTACCTGTACTGGGTGCTGGCCAGCGTGGCGGGCAGCCTGCTGGGCGCGGTGCTCACGGTGAATGTGGAGGGCATCGACTTCGTGCTGACGGCGCTGTTCCTGGTGATCTTTCTGAATCAGTGGCACGGCCGCGCGGGCCGCTGGCCGGCGGCGGCGGGCGTCCTGTGCTCGCTGCTGTGCCTGGCCGCGTTTGGCGCGGAGCAGTTCATGCTGCCCGCGATGGCCGCGATTCTGGCCGCGCTGTTGGTTTGGCAGGCGCTGCATGCGCGAAGGGAGGCGGCGCAATGAACGGCATGGAAAAGGCGATGACCGTCGCCGTGATCGCGGCGGCGACGATCCTGACGCGCTTTTTGCCCTTCTGGATCTTTCCGCAGGGGCGCAGGCGGCCGGCATGGCTGACGCGCCTGAGCGAGTCGCTGCCGTATGCGGTCATCGGACTGCTGGTCGTCTACTGCCTGCGCGGCGTCGATCTGACGTCGCCGTCCTACGGCCTGCCCGAGGGGATCGCCGTCGCGGTGGTCGCTGTTCTGCATGCGTGGCGCCGAAACACGCTGTTGAGCATCGGCGGGGGCACGCTGGCATACATGCTGCTGGTGCAGACGGTCTTTTGAGGATGCGCCGGCGTTCCCGGAAAGCCGGGTATACCCTGTAAACAGGCTCAGGCAGACGGGCCCGCACGGACATATGCCGCGCGGGCCCGGACTTATGGCGTGGAGTACAGCGGGTCGTCGCCCCGGTGGAACGCGGTGACGACGGCGCGCACGCCCCGGCGTTCGCACAGCCGGGCGATGTGGAGCGCCTGCTCCAGGCGCTCGGGCGAGTCGGCCTGGTTGATCAGCGCGACGTAGCGCGCGCCGTCCGGCACACCCTTGCGCTGGCCGAGCGGGCTGGTCAGCAGCAGCGCGGCATGCTCGGGCGCAAGCGGCGTCTCCTGCGGCACGTCCAGCACGCGTGCGACGATGTGCGGCCTGTGGCAGCCCTCGGCGATGGGATGCCCCAGCGCGGTGACGCCCATCACGCCCACGACGAGCGACGCCTCCGGCGGCAACGCGGGCTCGTGACCGGCCGGCGCCTTGCACGAGAGGCAGTGCGCGCCGTCCGCCTCGCACAGCGTCACATCCGCAAGGCCGCGCAGCCGTGCGAAATCCGTGCCGGGCGCGCTGGAGAGCCGGCGGCCCTCCGCATGGCCGAGCGTGCAAAAGCCGTGCGCGTCCAGCAGCGCGCGCAGGCGGTCCGGATCGAATGCGGAACACAGCGGCACGCCGGGCTCGGGCGCTTGCATGTGCGTGGTGGTGGTGAGCACGGCGGTCAGGCCGCGCTGCGTAGCCGCGCGCGAAAGCGCGCGCAGCAGCGACGTCTTGCCGCCGCCGCCGACGGCGCACACGAGGTCGCCGCATTGAACGCCCAACGCGGAAAAGAGCATGGAATTCCCTCCCGAAATGGCGATGGGAATAGCATACCATCCGTGCGGGGCGCTGTCAACACGTTGACAGTCCGGGGTTTCTTTTCTATAATGAAAGCGCAAAACGAAAGCGGAGGGAAATGCGATGACGATCCGCGAATACGCCCGTCCCGAGACGGCCGAGGAGGCCTGGCAGCTGTGCCAGAAGCGCCAGAACGTCGTGATGGCGGGCAACATGTGGCTGCGGATGCAAAGGCGCGCCGTCGGCACGGCGATCGACCTGTCCGGCCTGGGGCTGGATTTCGTGCGCGAGCGGGACGGCGGCTTTGAACTGGGCGCGATGGCGACGCTGCGCGAGCTGGAGACGCATCCGGGCCTGGAGGCGGCGTATGCCGGCGCGTTTGCGCGCGCGCTGTCGCCGATTGTGGGCGTGCAGTTCCGCAACACCGCCACGGTGGGCGGCAGCGTGTTTGCGCGCTTCGGCTTTTCCGACGTGGCGACGCTGCTGCTGGCGCTGGATGCGCGCGTGCGGCTGTACAAGGGGGGCGAAATGCCGCTGGAGGCGTTTCAGCGGGCGCCCTTTGCGCGCGACATCCTGCTGTCCGTCTTCGTGCCGGGCGGCGCGCAGGGCGTGGGCTATCACGCCATGCGGCGCAGCGCCACAGACTTTCCGGTGCTCGCGGTCGCCGCGGCGCAGACGGCCGGCGGCCTGCGCGTGGCGGTGGGCGCGCGCCCAGCCCGCGCACAGCTGTTGTGCGCGCAGGAGCGCGAGTGGAGCGACGCGCGGCGGGCGGAGCTGCTGCGGGGGATGGCCTTCGGCTCGAACATGCGCGCGACGGCGGATTACCGGCGCGCGATTGCGGACGTGCTCGTGCGCCGGGCCGTACGCGACGCGATGGAGGGCAAGCAAGATGCGGATTGAACTGACGCTCAACGGGCAGCGCGTCTGCGCCGACATGCCGGCCGACGCGACGCTCTATGAATTGCTGCGCGCGCAGGGCATGAAGAGCGTGAAGTGCGGGTGCGAGACGACGAACTGCGGCCTGTGCACCGTGCACCTGAACGGGCGGCCTGTGCTCTCGTGCAGCCAGCTGGCGGCGCGCTGCGCCGGGGCCGAGGTTGTGACGCTGGAGGGCCTGCAGGACGAGGCGCAGCTGCTCGCGCAGTGCCTGGCGGATGAGGGCGCGGAGCAGTGCGGCTTTTGCAGCCCGGGCCTTGTGATGAACGTGCTCGCCATGGCGCGCGAGCTGCGCAGCCCGACGCCGGAGCAGGTCGACCGCTACCTGGCGGGGAACCTGTGCCGTTGCACGGGCTACATGAGCCAGCGCAGGGCGATTGCCAAATATCTGAAGATGCGGGAGGAGGGAGCGCGATGAAGCAGGTCGGACAGGGCGTGCGCAAGAAGGACGCCATGGCGCTGCTGTGCGGCAAGCCCGTGTACACGCAGGACCTCGCGCCGGCGGAGTGCCTGTGCGTCAAGCTCCTGCGAAGCCCGCACGCCAACGCCATCATCCGCCAGATCGACGCGTCCGCCGCGCGCCGGATGCCGGGCGTCGCATGCGTGCTCACCTATGAGGACGCGCCCCGCTCGCGCTTCACCCTCGCCGGGCAGACCTATCCCGAGCCCAGCCCCTATGACCGGCTCATCCTCGACCGGCACGTGCGCCACGTGGGCGATCCCGTCGCCATCGTCGCCGCGGAAAGCGAGCGCGCGGCGGAGGCGGCGCTGCGCCGGATCCGGGTGCAGTACGAGGTGCTGCCCGCCGTGCTCGACGCGGAGCAGGCGCTGGACCATCCCGTGCTCGTGCATCCCGAGGACGACTGGAAGGCGCTGTGCGACGTGGGCGCGGACAACCGGCGCAACCTGTGCGCGCAGGAGGTCGTCTCCCAGGGCGACGTGGAGGCGGAGCTGGCCGCCTGCGACGTGGTCGTGGAGCGCACCTACCGCACGCAGGCCAACCAGCAGTGCATGATGGAGACGTTCCGCGCCTATTCGTACATGGACGCATACGGCAGGCTGAACGTCGTCAGCTCCACGCAGGTGCCCTTCCACGTGCGCCGCATCCTGGCCAACGCGCTGGAGATGAAAAAGAGCGCCATCCGCGTGATCAAGCCGCGCATCGGCGGCGGCTTTGGCGCCAAGCAGACGGCCGTGTGCGAGATGTACCCGGCGCTGGTCACGGTCCGGACCGGACGGCCCGCGCTGCTCGTCTTCACGCGCGAGGAGAGCATGACCGCATCCTCGCCGCGCCATCCCATGACGATCCGTGTGCGCTTGGGCGCGACGCGGGCGGGCGATATCCGCGCGATGGACATGTACACGCTGTCCAACACCGGCGCGTATGGCGAGCACGGACCCACGACCGTGGGCCTGTCCGGCCACAAGTCGCTGCCGCTCTACTCGCGGGCAAACGCGTTCCGCTTTGCCTACGACGTGGTCTATACGAACACGATGTCCTCGGGCGCATACCGCGGCTACGGCGCGACGCAGGGCCTGTTCGCGATGGAATCGGCGATCAACGAGCTGGCGCACGCGCTGGGGATGGACCCGGCCGCGCTGCGCGCGCGCAACATGGTGCGCGAGGGCGAGCAGATGCCCGCCTATTACGGCGAGACCGCCCAGAGCTGTGCGTTGGACCGCTGCCTTGCGCGCGTGCAGGAGATGATCGGCTGGGCGGACAAGTATCCCCGCCGCGTGCTGGAAAATGGCCACATCCGCGCCGTTGGCCTGGCGCTGGCCATGCAGGGGTCGGGCATCTCGGGCGTGGATACGGCGGCGGCCTCCATCCGCGTAGGCGACGACGGCGCCTACAACCTGATGATCGGCGCGACGGACATGGGCACGGGCTGCGATACGATCCTGGCGCAGATGGCCGCCGACTGCCTGGACTGCGACGTGTCCGACATCACCGTCAGCGGCGTGGATACCGACCAGTCGCCCTATGACACCGGCTCCTACGCCTCGAGTACGACGTACGTGACGGGCATGGCGGTCGTCAAGGCGTGCGGCCTGCTGCGCGAGAAGATCGTCGCGGCGGGCGCGCAGATGCTCGGCTGCGCGGCGGAGGATGCGGAGTTTGACGGGACCTGCGTGCGCTGCGGCGGCGAGACCGTCTCCCTGCGCGACGTGGCCAACCGCTCGCTCGCGGCGGGCGCGCAGGAGCTGTTCGCGTCCGCGTCGCACGGCTCGCCCGTGTCGCCGCCGCCGTTCATGGCGGGCGCGGCGGAGGTCGATATCGACCCCGAGACCGGCGAGGTGCGCGTGGTGGACTACTGCGCGGCCGTCGACTGCGGCACGGTCGTCAATCCAAACCTTGCGCGCGTGCAGACCGAGGGCGGCATCGCCCAGGGCATCGGCATGGCGCTCTATGAGGACGTGCGCATGACGGACAGGGGCCGCATGATGAGCAACTCCTTCATGCAGTACAAGATCCCCACGCGCCTGGATGTGCCCAGCATCCGCGTGGAGTTTGAGCAGAGCTACGAGCCCACGGGCCCGTTCGGCGCCAAGTCCATCGGCGAGATCGTCATCAACACGCCCGCGCCCGCCATCGCCGACGCCGTGTACAACGCCGTGGGCGTGCGCGTGACCGACCTGCCCATCACGCCCGAAAAGGTACTGCGGGGCATGGGACGGCTGTGAGGCTGGGCGTAATCCTGCTCGCGGCCGGACGCGGCGTGCGCTTTGGCGGCGACAAGCTCGCGGCATGCGTGGAGGGCAGGACGCTGTTTGCGCGCGCGCTGGATGTCGCCGCCGCGCTGGGCGCCAGCCGGTGTGTGACCGTCGTGTCGGATCCGGCGCGGGCGCTGGAGGCGAAGGCACGGGGCCTTCTGCCCGTGCTGAACGACCGGCCGGAGGCGGGTATTTCGCGCTCGATCCGCCTGGGCCTGGATGCGTGCGACGAAAGCGATGCGTGCGACGCCAGCGGGGCGTGCGACGCCGGCGGGGCATGCGATGCCTATCTGTTCATGGTCGGCGATCAGCCGTACCTGCGCGCGCAAAGCGTGCGGGCGCTCATCGAGACGTGGGAGCGCGGGCGCTGCGCCATCGCGTGCCTGGGCTGCGGCGGGGAGCCGGGCAATCCCGTGATCTTTGCGGCGCGCTTTGCGCCGGAGCTGCGCGCGCTTTCGGGCGACGTGGGCGGCAGGCGCGTGATGCGGGCGCACCCGGAGCTGGTGCGCATCGTGCAGGCGGACGCGCGGGAGCTGTGGGACATGGACACACCTCAGGAGAGGAGGCAGAACCCGTGCAACAGGGACTGATTCACGTCTACTATGGAGACGGCAAGGGCAAGACCACCGCGGCGATGGGCCTGGCGCTGCGCGCGCTGGGCGCGCAGATGCAGGTCACGGTGATGCAGTTTTTGAAAAACCGTCCGTCCGGCGAGGTGGAGATGCTGCGCCGCTGCGGCGCGACGGTGCTGCGGGGGCAGGCGAACGACAAGTTCGTCTTTCAGATGGACGAGGCGGAGCGCGCGCAGACGGCGCGCATCCACGAGGACAACTTCCGCGCGGCGACGCACAGCGGCTGCGACCTGCTCGTGCTGGACGAGGCGCTGTCCGCGGTCAGCGTCGGCGTCTTTTCGCAGGAGGCGCTGGTTGCGTTCCTGAAGGCGAAGCCCACGGGCATGGAGGTCGTGATCACGGGCCACGCGCCGCTGCCGGACGTCGTCGCGCTTGCGGACTACGTGACGCACATGGCCTGCGAGCGCCATCCCTACCAGCGCGGCGTGCAGGCGCGCCGCGGCATCGAATACTGAAGAGGCGAGGCGAGACGGATGCCCCCGGACTTTCATATCCTCATGCGCTGCGACGAGGTCGCGGGCGAGCGGTGGACGCTGCCGGCCGATCACCGCATCCGGCGCTATGCACCCGGCGACGAGGCGGCCTGGGCGCGCATCGAGCGCGCGGCCGGCGCGTTCCCGGGGCGGGTACAGGCGCAGGTGGAGGCTTACCTGCTGGACCGGTACGACCCGGACGCCCTCGCGCGCCGCTGCCTGCTGGCCGTGGACGGCGCGGGCCGCGCAGTGGGCGTGTGCACGGCCTGGCGCGAGCCGCAGGGCCTGCGCGACGTGGCCTCGCTGCACGGCCTGGCGGTCGAACCGGCGGCGCAGGGCCGGGGCGTGGGCCGGGCGCTGGTGGACGAGGCGATGCGCCTGTTTGAGGGGCTGGGGGAGACGCCCGTCTATGCGCGCGTGCCCGTACAGAGCCTGCGGGCGATCGCGCTGCTCGTGGACGTGGGGTTTTATCCGCTGAAGACAGAGACGTTCGGCGACCACGAGAACCCGTTCGACCTGGCGGCAGGCGCGCTGCGCGGCCGGCTGGACGCGCGGACATATGAACGATTCATGGATACGGCGCGCTGACGCCAAAGGAGGAGCCATGCAAAAGATCGCGAGCTTTCAGATCGACCACGACGTGCTCACGCCGGGCATGTACGTCTCGCGCGTGGACGGGGACGTTATTACCTACGACCTGCGCTTCAAGCGCCCCAATGCGGGCGACTATCTCGAAAACGGCGCGCTGCACACGATCGAGCACCTGTTTGCGACGTACGCGCGCAACAGCCGGTTCGGCGGGCAGGTCGTCTACTTCGGGCCGATGGGCTGCCGTACGGGCTTTTACCTGCTCGTGCGCGACGCGCTCAGCGCTGCGGATGCCATCGCCCTGACGCAGGAGGCCTGCGCGTTCATCGAGGCGTTCGAGGGCGAGATCCCTGGCGCGCAGCGGCGCGAGTGCGGCAACTACCTGGAGCATGACCTGCCGGGGGCCCGGCGGGAGGCCGCCGCGTTTGCCCGCCGGATTGCGGACTGGACGCCGGAGCGCATGACGTATCCGGCATGAAAGATGAAAAGGATGAGGGAGCGCCCCGAGGGACGCTCCCCTTTTTGCTATCTGTCGCGCGCGCCCTTGTCGCCCGCGCGCAGGTCGAACGCCGGGTTGATGGCGAAGAAGTTCTGCTCGTCGAGCTGATCCTGCACGTGGCGCAGCAGCTCGCCGAAGCGCTGATAGTGCACGATCTCGCGCTGGCGCAGGAACCGGATGACGTCGTTGACGTCCGGATCGTCGCTGATGCGCAGGATGTTGTCATAGGTGGTTCTCGCCTTCATCTCGGCGGCCATGTCCTCGCTCAGGTCGGTGATGGGATCGCCCTTGACCTGCAGGGCGGCCGCGCTGAACGGCATGCCGGAGGCGGCCTGCGGGTATACGCCGGTCGTGTGATCGACCAGATAGGCCTCAAAGCCGCCCGCGACGGCCTCCTGCGGCGTGAGATCGCGCGTGAGCTGGTGGATGATGCTGCCCACGATCTCCAGATGCGCCAGTTCTTCCGTGCCGATGTCGGTCAGCGCCGCCTTGGCGCGCGCATACGGCATGGAAAAGCGCTGGCTCAGATAGCGCAGCGACGCGCCCAGTTCGCCGTCCGGGCCGCCATACTGGCTGATGATCGCCTGGGCCAGGCGTGGGTTCGTGCGCGCGATGCGCACGGGATACTGCAGGTGCTTCTCATAGGACCACATGGCTCACGCCTCCTTTCCGGGCAGGTTCGCTTCGCGCTCCCACGGCCATGGATCGTCGATCCACGACCAGCGGTCGCGCTCGTGGGGCACGCAGGCGTAGCCGCCGCATTCCTGCGCGCACAACCGCCGGTACAGCGCGAGCGCCGAGGTGTCCTCGGGATGGGTGTCCAGATACAGCCGCACTTCCCAGGCGGCAAAGGAGCGGGCCAGGTTCACACAGCCGTCAGCCATGGCGCGCGCCTCCCTTCACCGTGCGGCCCTGGAAGGGCTTGTCGAGCTCGGGAAAGAGCGTGCCGCGCGCGAGCGCCAGCTCCGGCGCATAGGTGCCGTCCAGGCATTGCCATGGGACATACGCCATCGCTGGGGCGGGACACCGGGGCAGGGACGGATATGCGCAGGGATCGGATTGAACCGTCGCCACTGAAATCATTCCTTTCGCGTGGATCGTCCGCACGGAGCGGACACTTCCAAGCTATGCCCGCATGCGGCCGGCGTTCCACCGGCGCGGCCGGAAATGAAAAGGGGGAAGGAGCGGCGGCCCCTTCCCGATCGGCTTCAGTCAGGCCTGGCCTGCGCCGGCCCTGCGTCGCGCCAGACATGCCCGCGCAGCAGGCGGTTGAAGATCAGACAGACCAGTACGCCCGCAACGCCCAGCGCAAAGAACGTCAGCGCCGCGGCGGCGCCCGCATCCCTGCCGAAAAGCCGCGCGAGCGTGCCGGCGGGGTCGGATGCGTCCATCAGCGGCTGAAACACCCTGTCCACCAGCAGGCCGCCGGCCAGATAGCCCAGGGGAATGGTGAAAAACTGCAGCGTGTTGCGGCAGGCGTAGACGCGGCCCTGCATGGCTGGCGGGATGGACGAGCGCAGGATCACGTCCAGGTTCGCGTTCATCAGCGGGATGGCAAGCCAGCCCAGCACGCTACCCACGCACCACGCGATGGGCGTACGGCCGAAGGCGAGCAGGAAGTTCTCCGTGCTCATGGACAGCAACAGCGTCAGGCGGATGACGCGCACGCGCTCGCGGGGCGCGGGCAACAGCGTAGCCAGCGCGCTGCCCAGCAGCGTCGCCGCGCCGGCGCAGGCGTTCACCAGGCCCAGCGCCGCCTCGCCCCCGCGGGAGAGCAGCAGGGCGGGCAGCGCGGCCTCGTACGCCGAGGCGACGAGGTTGATGCACGCCAGATAGAGCATCAGCGTCAGCACCAGCGGCTGCCCGCGCACAAAGCGAAGGCCTGCCCGCGCGTCGGACAGGACGCCCTGCCGCGCCGCGCCGTCCGCGCGCGGAACCGGCGGGATGCGGATGCAGCACAGCAGCACGGCAAACGCCAGCGCAAACGTGCCAAGGTCAAACGCGATGACCGCCTCCATGCCGGCGAGCGCGAACAGCGCCGTGGCGAAGACGGGCGTCAGCAGCGTGTTGAGCGAATTGGACAGGGACCGCAGGCCGCTGCTGCGCTGGTACCAGGCGGGCGGCACGAGCAGCGTCGCGGCCACGTCGGACGCGGGCTGCTGGAGGGTGCCCATCAGGCCGTTGACCGCGTTGAGCGCGTACAGGTGCCAGGGGCGCAGCGCCCCCGCCCGCAGCAGGCACAGCGTCACGACGGTACAGACCGCGGCGCACAGGTCGCACGCGAGCATCACGCGCCGCTTGTCCCAGCGATCGCTCAGCGCGCCGGCAAAGATGCTCGCCGTCACGTAGGGCGCGTAGGAGCAGACGGACAGCAGCGCGGTTTCCAGCGCGGAGCCGCTCGTCTGATACAGCCAGATGACCAGCGCAAAGCGGGTCATGCCGCTGCCCAGCGCCGAAAACGACTGCGTGCCGAGCAGCGCCAGATAGGACGTCAGTTTTCTTCGTTCGTCATTCATGAGACTTCGCTCCTTTGATTGCATCGCAATGGATCATCAAAAGCGCAAAGCCTGAGGACCTTTCATTCCTCCATGCAGCGTCCTCAAACCTTGCATGGAGCTTCGGCAATGGCCAGCTTCAAGGCCGTCACCTCCTTGGATTCACAGACTGTTGACGATCAGCGCCGCGCCGGAGATGATCAGCGCCACGATGACCAGCCGGCGGACAGTCCGTTCGTTGAGCAGACTGCCGCTGCGCATGCCCAGCAGCAGCCCCGCCAGCATGAAGGGAAACAGCGGCAGCGCGCTGCGCACGACGTCCGCCGTCAGGATACCCAGGGCCGCGTACATGCCCGCCCGCAGCGCGTTCTCCACCACGAACACCATGCACATGTTGGCCTTGAACGCATGGCTGTCGCGCGTGACGCGCCCGATGTACGCGCTCAGCAGCGCGCCCACGCCGTACAGCCCGCACAGCAGGCCCGACAGCAGGCCGATGAGCGTCAGAATCAGGCCGGATCCGCGCCCGTGCCGCGGGCGCAGCTCGCGCAGCAGCATCTCCAGCCCGACGGCCACGATCACGACGCCAAAGAGGATTTTGACGGCGTTCGTGTCCGCGTTTTTCAGAAAGATCGCGCCCGGGATGCTGCCTGCCACGACGAGCGCCGCCAGCGGCAGCCAGACGCGCCGCTCCAGCGAGGCGCGCTCGTGCCAGGCGAGGATCGCGTTGGTGGGGAAGCCCAGCAGCAGCTCAACCGGCGAGATCAGCGCGTTGCTGCTGGAGAAGCTCAGAACCGTCGTGAACACCAGCGTGTTGGCAAAGCCGCACAGGCCCTTGACGAAGTAGGCGCACAGCGCGGCGATGATCCATGGCAGCATACAAACAGATCCTTCCGTCGTGTGGATGAGATCAGCCGATCAGCAGGCCCAGCGCCGCGCTGATGCCGATGACCTTGGGAATGCTCATCTGCCGCCACACGGTGAGCAGGAGCGCCACCAGGCCGATGAGTACCGCGGGAATGGAGATGGCCCCGCCCAGAAAGTAGCTGTCCGGCGCCAGCGAGAAGACGACCGAGACGATCATGCCAAAGCACACCGCGCGGATGCCGTACATGCCGCGCTCCACCAGCGGATTGTCCTTGAACGCCGCCAGGAAATACGCGGCGACCATCGTCAGCGTGAGGGAGGGGAACATCGCGCCCACAGAGGCGATGATCGCGCCCGCGACGCCCGCGGTGCGCAGGCCCACGAACGTGGCGCAGTTGATGCCGAACGAGCCGGGCGTCATCTCGGCGATGGCGACGATGTCGGCCAGCTCCGCCGGCGTCAGCCAGCCGTGCGCGACCATCTCCGCGCGCACCAGGGGGATCATCGACTGGCCGCCAAAGCTGGAAAAGCCCACGCGCACATAGGCCAGGAAGAGCTCCAGAAAGATCACCGCGTCGCCCTCCTTCCCTGAATGATCAGGCCCGCCACGCCCGCGGCGAGCACCAGCAGCAGATTATTGATCCGGCCGCTCAGGCACAGCGCAAAGCCGATCGCGGCGATGACGATGGCGGTCTTATCCACGAGCGCGCCCTCGCGCAGCTTGAGCGCCGCGCCGATGACGATGGGCACCACGGATGCGCGCACGCCCACGAGCATCCGCTGCACGTAGGCGTTGTCCTTCACGCTGCCGTAGAAGAGCGCCACGACGCACAGCGTCACGATCGAGGGGATCGCGATGGCGAACGCCGCCAGCACGCCGCCCAGCACGCCGCCCACGTGGTGGCCGAACAGCACGCCGATGTTGATGATCATGATGCCCGGCAGCGAGCGCCCGACGGTGATGATGTCCAGCAGTTTTTCCTGCGAGAGATAGCCACGCTTTTTGACAAACTCCTGTTCCATCTGCGCGATGACGCTCCAGCCGCCGCCGAACGTCAGCGCGCCGATCTTGAGCAGGACGAGGAACATCGTCGCAAGCTTGCGCGCGGAACACGCGGCGCGCGGCGCAGGGGATGCGCTCATGATCCGGCCTCCTTTAGATGACGGCGCTGTTCTGGGACAGATGCGCAAAGGCGTCCGGCAGATGCGACATGTCGTTGAGCGTGATGACCTTGAAGCGGCCGCCCTCATAGAGCGCGGCGCTCACGCTCGCGTTGGCGATGTCGAACGTGTGGATCGCGGCCAGATCCATGCAGAGAAAATGGCATATCAGCGTCTTGAGCAGCGCGCCGTGGGAGACGACCGCGACGGTCTCCAGCCCGCTGGCGAGGGGGACCTCCAGCGCGCGCAGCGCGCGGCGCTGCAGCTCGGGGTAGGACTCGCCGCCCGGCGCGGGGCAGTCGGGCCGCTCGGAAAACAGGCGGGCGCGCTCCGGGTCCTCACGGCGCACGTCGGCAAACGACCGGCCCTGCCATTCGCCCATGCAGATCTCCTTCAGCTCCTCCACGGGCGTCAGCGGCGCGCCCGTGTGCGCATGCAGCGCCTGCGCCGTGCGCGCCGCGCGGGCGAGCGGGCTGTGATAGATGCGCTCGATGCGCACGCCCTCAAAGCGCAGGCCGACCTGTTCCGCCTGGCGCAGGCCCTGTTCGTTGAGCGGGACGTCCAACTGTCCCTGATACAGCCGCCTCACGTTCCAGTCGGTCTGGCCGTGACGAATGAAATAGATCAGCATGCGCGCACCTTCCTTGCGTAAAATGGGAATGGAAATGGATGGATGAACCGGCAAAAACCAGAAAGGGAAGGCCGAAGCGATTCGGCCTTCCCGCGAAGGGTTCGGCTTGCGTTACAGCGTGAAGCCCGCGGCCTGCAGGAAGCGCTTGGCGCCGGCCTTGCCGGCCTCGTCGAGCTTGTAGACGCCCGCGTCGTGCAGCACGCGCGCGCACTTCTTGGCCAGCTCCGCACGGATCGTCTCCCGGGCGGCGTCGGGCGAGAGCGCGCAGCCCGTCTGCGCGGCGATGGACTCGATCCACTCGGCGTGCGCCTTGAGGTGCTCGTCCGCGCGGACGGACTCGGCCGTGCGCGCGCCGGTGAGCACCTCCTCCAGCGCGGCCAGCTCGCGCTGCAGGCGGCCCGGCAGGATGAACAGGCCCATGACCTCGATCAGGCCGATGTTCTCCTTCTTGATGTGGTGCAGGTCCGGATGCGGATGGAAGATGCCCAGCGGCAGCTCCGGCGTGGTGCGGTTGTTGCGCAGCACCAGATCCAACACATAGCCCTCGCCCTCGCGGCGGGCGATGGGGGTGATGGTGTTGTGCGGCGTGTCGCCGCTGTGGGCGAGGATATCCAGCGAGGCGTCGCTGTAGCCGCGCCAGCAGGCCAGCACGCGCTCGGCCAGCGCGCACAGCGGCGCGGGGCTGGCGGCGCGCAGGCGCAGCGTCGTCAGCGGCCAGGCGACCAGCTCGGCGTCGACCTGTGGGAAGTCCGGATGGGTGGCCTTGGCATAGGCGGGCGCCTTCTCCATGGGGAAGTGATGGCGGCCGCCCTGGAAGTGGTCGTGGTTGAGGATGGAGCCGCCGACGATGGGCAGGTCCGCGTTGGAGCCCAGGAAGTAGTGCGGGAAGCGCGTGACGAACTCGAGCAGGCGCTCGAACGTGCCCCGGTTGATGGCCATGGGCGTGTGGCGGTCGTTGAAGACGATGCAGTGCTCGTTGTAGTACAGGTAGGGGGAGTACTGCATGTGCCACGGCGCGCCCGAGAGCGTGAGCGGGATGGCGCGCAGCGTCTGGCGCGCAGGGAAGTCGATGCGGCCCGCATAGCCGGTGTTTTCCAGGCAGAGCATGCACGGCGGATACTCGACGGACTTCTTCGTCAGCAGCGCCGCGATGTCGCGCGGATCCTTCTCCGGCTTGGACAGGTTGATCGTGATCTCCAGCTCGCCGTATTCGCTGGGCGCAAAGAAGCGCACGTTGCGCGCGATGGCGTCTACGCGGATGTAGTCGTTCATGCGGCACAGCTCGTAGAACCAGCTCGTGGCGCGCTCCACGCCCTCCTCGCGCGCGATGCGCTCAAAGCGCTCGGCGATGACGGACGGCGGCGCGGTAAACAGGCCCATCAGCCGGGCAGAGAACAGGTCGCGGCGCGTAGGCGTGTCCTCGATGATGCCGCGGCGCACGGCTTCGTCGCACAGCTCGCTCAGCAGCGGCGTGGCGGTCGGCGGCAGGGGCTGCACCTCGCCGCCTTCGGCGGGGGCGTCCATGCGGAGCGCATCCAGAAGGCCGTTCAGGGCGTAGTGGCGGTCTTCTGCGGCGATCAGGCCATGGGCAACGGCAAATTCGACCAGCGTTTCCATGGCGGAGGCGACGGAACAAGGCATCGGGCATCCCTCCAGATCAATGTCATGCTTTCATTATAGCGCATTCGCCCCCTGGAAACAAGCAGGAATTGCGGTAAAAATGCGTAATGTGCGGTAAAATTAACGCACAAAAAGTCGAGAAGGTCTTGACAAGTCGGAAAAATTTGAGATAATAGGGTCAGAAACCCGGATTACGGCATTTTATGGGGAGCGTGAATCACATGACGATGCAGGAAAAGTGGGCGGCCTACGCAAAGACGCCCGCAGGCATGGAGCGCCTGGAGACGCTCTACGGCAAGGATGAGGGCGAACTGGCGGCGCAGCGCGCGCGCTACGCGAAGCTGATCGAGCGCCACGAGGCGCGCTTTGGCGCCGGTTGCGGTGAGATCTGCTTCTTCTCCGCGCCGGGCCGCACGGAGATCGGCGGCAACCACACCGACCACAACCTGGGCCGCGTGCTGGCGGCGGCGGTGAACCTGGATACCGTGGCGGCGGTGACGAAGACCGACGACGGCGTGATCGTCGTGGATAGCGAGGGCTATCGTCCCATCACCGTGGACACGGCGGACCTGTCCGTGCACGAGGCGGAGCTGGGCACGACGGCGGCGCTGATCCGCGGTGTGGCGGCCCGGATGCAGGAGCTGGGTTACAAGGTGGGCGGCTTCAAGGCGACGGTCACCAGCAGCGTGCTGCGCGGGTCGGGCCTGTCCTCCTCGGCGGCGTTTGAGGTGCTGATCGGCGCGATCCTGGACGGCCTGTACAACGGTTGGGTGCTTGACGCCAAGGAGCGCGCGCAGATCGCTCAGCGCGCGGAGAACCTGCACTTTGGCAAGCCCTGCGGCCTGATGGACCAGATGGCCAGCTCCGTGGGCGGCCTGGTGACGATCGACTTCAAGGACCCCACGCCCGTCGTGGAGGCGCTGCCCTACGACTTCAAGGCCAAGGGCTTCTCGCTGGTCGTGGTGAACACCGGCGGCGACCACGGCGACCTGACGGACGACTATGCGGCCATCCCCGCGGAGATGAAGGCTGTGGCGGCGCACTTTGGCAAGCAGGTGCTGCGCGAGGTCGACCCCGCCGAGATGGAGGCCGGCATCCCGCAGCTGCGCGGCAAGGTGTCCGACCGCGCAATCCTGCGCGCGCTGCACTTCTATGACGACAACGCGCGCGTGCCCCAGCAGGTGGCCGCGCTGCGCGAAGACAGGCTGGAGGCCTTCCTCGCGCTGGTCATCGAGTCGGGCGAGAGCAGCTGGAAGCTGCTGCAGAACGTCTACGCCCGCCCAGGCGAGGAGCAGATGGCCCTGGCGCTGGAGATGAGCCGGCGCGTGCTGCAGGGCCGCGGCGCGTGGCGCGTGCACGGCGGCGGCTTTGCCGGCACCATCCAGGCGTTCGTGCCGGACGACCTGCTGGGGGCGTATGTGAGCCGCATCGAGGCCGCGTTCGGCAAGGGCGCCTGCACGGTGCTGTCCATCCGTCCCGAGGGCGCGGTCATGATGCCGGTGCGCTGAGCCCGGCCCGCAAAAAAGAGGGATTGACAGACGCCGCATGCGTGCTATAATAGGGACAACCGAATAGCGCATGGCGCGATTGAAGGATCTTCAGGGCGGGGTGCGATTCCCCACCGGCGGTATAGCCCGCGAGCCGTAAGGCAAGACCCGGTGCAATTCCGGGGCCGACAGTACAGTCTGGATGGAAGAAGAGCTTTTTCTCCTTGTGCATCAGCCGTTTACCGGCCCCTGATCGCTCTGCCTTCAGGGGCCGTGTGTTTCGGCAAAATGCAAGAGGGGGATTTTTTCATGCGCGGTCAACACGTCTTCAAGCTCACCCGTACGGCCATCCTGGCGGCCATCGCGACCATCCTGTTCTATATCGAGGTGCCGGTCGGCGTGCCGTTTTACAAGCTGGACTTCAGCACGCTGCCCTCGATCCTTGCGGGCTTTGCGATGGGCCCGCTCTACGGCCTGGCGACCGTGGCGATCAAGGACCTGCTGCACCTGCTTACCTCCACGTCCGGCGGCATCGGCCAGCTGGCGGATTTCCTGATGTCCGGCTCGCTGGTCGTCGTCTCGTCCCTGATCTATCGGCGCCACAAGACCCGCGCGCGCGCGCTGATCGGCCTGTGCGTCGGTACGCTCGTCATGGCGGCGCTGGGCGCGCTGGTCAATTACTACATCATGCTGCCGTTCTATACGGCGTTCATGCCGATGGAGGAGATCATCGCCGCGGGCACCGCGCTGATTCCGGCCATCGACAGCCAGTTCAAGTTCGTGCTGCTCATCACCGCGCCCTTCAACCTGTTCAAGGGCGTCGTGCTGAGCGCGGCGACGTTCCTGCTCTACAAGCGCGTGTCGCCGCTGCTGCACGCCAAGCATTGATTTGGAGGACATATGATCCGCATCGTCACCACCTGCGAGGAAGAGACGCTCCGCCTGGGCGAACGCCTGGGCGCGCGCCTGCTTCCGGGCGATACCGTGCTGCTGGAGGGGGAGATGGGCGCGGGCAAGAGCGTGCTCAGCCGCGGCGTCGCGCGGGGTCTCGGCGTCGAGGGTCCGATCCCCAGCCCGACGTTCACCATCGTGAACGTGCATGACGGCGCGCGCGGCCGGCTGTACCACTTCGACCTGTACCGGCTGGAGGATGCGGACGCCTTCTGGGAGGCGGGTCTGGACGAGATGATCGGCGCGGACGGCGTCGCGCTCATCGAATGGCCGTCGCGCGCGCCGGAGGCGATGCCCGAGCGGCGCCTGTGCGTGGAGATCGCCTATGTGCCGGGCGACCCGCAGCGGCGCGAGATCACCCTGCTGCCCCAGGGCGGGTTTGACGAGGCGCCGTTGGCTGCGCTGACGGAGGTGGAAGCATGAACATCCTGTGCGTCGATACGTCCGGTCCCTCGGCGGGCGTGGCCGTCCTTCGGGATGGACGCCTCGTGTTCGAGTGCTCGCTCATCCACGGCAGGACGCACTCGCAGTGCATCCTGCCCATGGTCGAGCAGGGGCTTGCGGGCGCGGGCCTGCAGGCGGGGGATGTCGACCTGTTCGCGGCCGTGGTGGGGCCGGGATCGTTTACCGGGGTGCGCATCGGCGTGTCGACCGTCAAGGCGCTGGCGCACGCGGCGCAGCGCCCCTGCATCGGCGTGGACGCGCTGGAGGCGCTGGCCGCCGGCATTCAGGACTTCGGCGGGCTGATCTGCCCAATCCTGGACGCGCGCGCGCAGCAGGTGTACGGCGCCGTGTTCCGCGCGGGCCTGCCGCCCGTGCGCGTGGCGGACGACGCGGCGGAAAAGCTCTCCGAATATTTGGCGCGCATCGACGCGACGGGCGAGCGGGCGCTGTTCCTGGGCGACGGGGCGCAGGCGTTTGCGCGCGAGATCCGAGAGGCGCTGGGCGAGCGCGCCGCGTTCGTGCCGGCGCACCTGTGCACGCTGCGCGCGGGCAGCGCGGCGGCGCTGGCGGCGCTGCGCGCGCACGAGGCGGTGGACTGCATGGCGCTCGCGCCGCTGTACCTGCGCGCGCCGCAGGCCGAGCGGGAGCGCGCCGCGAAGGAGGCGAAGGCGCATGCCTGACGTGCAGATCCGCGCGCTGACGGAGGCGGACGTGCCCGCCGTACATGAGATCGAGCGGCTGTGCTTTCCCATGCCCTGGTCGGAGGCGTCGATCCTGCACGACCTGACGGAAAATCCCGCCGCGCGCTGGCTGGCGCTGCTGGAGGACGGACGCCTGGCCGCCTATGCGGGCATGTGGCTGATCATCGACGAGGCGCACGTGACGAACGTCGCGGTGCATCCGGACTTTCGCAGGCGCGGCTACGGCGAGAAGATCCTGCGCGCGCTGATGGACTTGGCGCGGGAGACGTGCATGGGGCTCATCACGCTCGAGGTGCGCCGGTCCAACGAGGCGGCGCAGGCGCTGTACCACAAGGCGGGCTTTCTGGATGTCGGCTACCGCAAGCGGTACTATGAGGACAACAAAGAGGACGCGCTGATCATGTATTGCCAGCTGTAAGGCGCGCTGAGGTCCCCTTTCGCGCAAAGCGCGGCGGGGGGACTTTTCTTTTGGGGGAAAATCGGGTAAAATAGAGGGAACCTGTCCGTCATACAATGAAGACGGGGATGCTGTTTGGGAGGAAACGCCATGTTCCTGGAACTTTCGGGCGTCAAGATATACGTACAGCAGCGCGGCCAGGGGCCGGACGTGCTGCTGCTGCACGGGTGGGGCTGCTCCACCCAGCTCATGGATGGCGTGGCCGACGCGCTCGCGGGCGGCATGCGCGTGACGAGCTTCGACTTTCCGGGGCACGGCCAGTCCGGCAGGCCGCCCAGGCCCTGGGGCGTGCCCGAGTTTGCCGGGCTGACGCGCGAGCTGATCGAGCGGCTGGGCCTTGCGCCGTGCGACATCGTGGCGCATTCGTTCGGCGGACGTGTGACGCTGTGGCTGGCCAGCGAGCATCCCGAACTCGTGCGGCGTGTGGTGCTCACGGGCGGCGCGGGCCTGCGCGCCGAGCCGGATGAGAAGAGCAAGGCGCGCGCGCGCGCGTACAGGCGGCTGCGCACGGCGGCGGAGGCCTTGGGGCGCGTGCCCGGCCTGCGCGGCGCGTCGGAGCGCCTGCGCGAGGCGCTCGTGCAAAGGTATGGCTCGGCAGACTACCGCGCGCTCGACCCGGAGATGCGTAAGACGTTTGTACGCGTGGTAGGGCAGGACTTGCGCCCGTGCCTGCCTCGCGTACAGGCGCCGACGCTGCTGTACTGGGGCGAGTCGGACGAAGCCACGCCGCTGTGGATGGGCCGGATGATGGAGAAGGAGATCCCCGACGCGGGTCTGGTGACCGTGCCGGGCACGCACTTTGCCTATCTGGAGCGCCTGGGCGAGTTTACGCGCATCGTGCGCTGCTTTTTGGAGGACCGAAAGGAGGAGCGCCCGTGACCACGCTTCTTTCCGGCGCGCTTTGTGCGTTCGTGACGGCGCTCCTGTCCGCGCTGGGCTCGGCGCTGGCCGCGCGTCGCCTGCTGCACTTCGTGCAGCTGGAGAGCTACCAGCTGCCGGGCTATTTCAAGACGCTGCGGCGAAACGCGGCGCGGGCGTTTGCGCCGGGCCTGCTGCTCGCCGCTGCGGGTGCGGTCGCGTGCGCGCTCGCGCTGTGGCTGTCGGACAGCGCTCGCGGATGGGCGGCTGCAGGCGCGTGGCTGCTCGTGGCGGCCGCGGGCGCGGCCCTTCGCGCGGCGCAGCGCGGGACCAAGGCCAAAAAGCCGCTCGTCTTCACGCCGCGCATGAAGCGCCTGCAGGCTATGACGCTCGCCGTGTGCCTGGCGCTGGGCCTGCTGTGCCGGGCGCTGCTGGGGCCGGCCGGCCTGGCGGCGCTGCCGCTGCTGCTGCCCTTGCAGGTCGCGCTGGCGGCGCTGTGCGCGCAGCCCATCGAGCGGCACATCAACATGGGTTTCTTCCGCGACGCGCAGCGCAGGCTCGACGCGCGCCCCGGGCTCATCCGCATCGGCATCACGGGCAGCTACGGCAAGACGAGCACGAAGTTCCTGCTGGGCACGATCCTCTCCGAGCGGTATAACGTGCTGGTGACGCCGTCCAGCTTCAACACGCCCATGGGCGTCACGCGCGTCATCCGTGAGCGGCTGCAGGCCTATCACGAGGTCTTCATCGCGGAGATGGGCGCGCGCCACGTGGGCGACATCGCCGAGCTCGTGGAGCTGGTGCACCCGACCGTCGGCCTGCTGACCTCGGTCGGCCCGCAGCACCTGGACACGTTCGGCACGCTGGAAAACATCAAAAAGACCAAGTATGAGCTGATCGAGGGACTGCCGGCGGACGGCCTGGCGGTCTTCGCGCGCGACGGCGCGATCTGCGAGGAGCTGTACGCGCGCTGCACGCTTTCGCGCAAGCGCCTGGCCGGCGAGGGCGTGCGCGTGGAGAACCTGACGGTCGGCCCCTTTGGCAGCCGCTTTGAGCTGGTCGAGGGCGACGCGCGCGTTTCCTGCGAGACGAAGCTGCTGGGCGAGCACGCCATCGGCAACCTGCTGCTGTGCGCGGAGACGGCGCGCGGCCTGGGCCTGTCGCTGGAGGAGATCGCCCGCGGCGTGCGCAAGTGCAGTCCGGTCGAGCACCGGCTGCAGCTCATCGGGGGCAAGGGCGGCGTCACGGTCATCGACGACGCGTTCAACTCCAACCCGCGCGGCGCGCAGGCGGCGTTGCGGGTGCTCGCGCGCTTCCCGAAGCGGCGCATCATCGTCACGCCGGGCATGGTGGAACTGGGCGGCGAGGAGGATGCGTTCAACGAGGCGTTCGGGCGCGAGATGGCGGGCAGCGTGGACGTGGCGATCCTGGTGGGCCGCCGCCACACCGCGCCCATCCGCAAGGGCCTGCTGGAGGCTGGCTTTGACGAGCGCTGTCTGCACGTGGTGGGCAGCCTGGAGGAGAGCACGCAGGTGCTGGGCGCGCTCGTGCGCGCGGGGGACACGGTGCTCTATGAAAACGACCTGCCCGATCATTACAGCGAAAGCTGACGCGCAAGACGGAACAAGGAGGTCTTTGATATGAACAACCTGACGATGGCGGTCCTCTTCGGCAGCCGCGCCTGCGAGCACGACGTGTCGATCATCTCTGCCCTGCAGTTCATGGACGCGGCGGACAAGGCGGGCTATCGCGTGGTGCCGGTGTACATCACGCGCGAGGGCGTATGGTACACGGGCGAAGCGCTGCGCAAAATCGAGGCGTTCAAGGCGTTTTCGCCTGAGGCCGCGGGGCTTGTACGCGTGCAGCTGGATACGACCGCCAACGCGGGCGACCTGTGGGCCTGGCCGCCGCGTGCGCAGGGGGGACTCCTGCATCGCAGGGAGCCCAGGCCGCTGTGCCACATCGATGTGGCCGTGCCGGTGCTGCACGGCCTCAACGGTGAGGACGGCACCGTGCAGGGCATGCTGGAGCTGTGCAACATCCCCTATACGAGCGCGGGCCTGCTGGGCTCTGCGGTCGGCATGGACAAGATCGCCATGAAGCTGCTGCTGCACGGCGCGGGCTTCCCGGTGCTGGACGGCGAGTGGTTCCTGCGCGACGAGTGGCGTCAGGGCAGCGCGCAGATTTTGGACCGGCTGGAGGCGCGCTTTGGCTATCCGATGTTCGTCAAGCCCGCGAACCTGGGCTCGTCCATCGGCATCGCGCGGGCCACGGACCGCGCATCTTTGGAGGAGGCCGTCGAGGTGGCGATCTCCTACGACCGCCGCATTCTCGTCGAGCCGGGCATCGAGGAGCCGCGCGAGGTCAACTGCGCGGTGCTCGGCTATGGCGCAGACGTGCGCGCATCCGTGTGCGAGATGCCCGTCACCGGCGCGGACATGCTGGACTTCTCCGAAAAGTACCTGCGCAACGCCTCCAAGACCGGCGGGAGCAAGGGCATGCAGTCGCTCTCGCGCATCGTGCCCGCGCCCATCGCGCCGGAGATGACCGAACGCATCCAGAAGATGTCGTGCGAGGTGTTCCGCACGCTCGACTGCAAGGGCACTGTGCGCATCGACTACATGATCGACCCGAAGACGGACGCGCTGTATCTGGGCGAGATCAACACGATCCCCGGTTCGCTGGCGTTTTACCTGTGGAACGAATGCGGCTTGAACTATCCCGCGCTGGTGGAGCAGCTGGTCGAATACGCGTTCAAGGCGCATGCGGACAAAAACCACAGCGTCTATACGTTCGACTCGACCATTTTGCAGGGATATGTCAACGGCACCAAGGGCGTAAAGGCCTGAAAAAGGGGAACGAGCGATGAACAAATGGGAAGAGCAGCCCGACGGCGAGCGGGCCGAATATGCACAGGAGGTGGGCACACAGGACGGCTATGCTGATTACGTCCAGGAGCCGGACGCACAGGATGGCTACGACGCCTGCGTCCAGGAGCCGGACGATGAGGTGGACGGCGCCGTCTACGAGCAGCCGGTCTATGAGGAACCCTATGCGCCCTTTGGCGAGCCGGAACCGGAGCCGGCCAGGCGGCCGGTCATCCTCTCCACAAACATGACGGTCAATCTGACCTGTACGCTTGCGTCGATGCTGGGTGTGTTCGGCCTGTTTCTGTGCTTTGCGGATAAGCGTAGCCACGCCGTGCGCCGGTATGCGGTGCAGTCGACGGGGCTGATGGCGCTGTTTCTGTTCGCCTCGTTGCTGCTGTGGCTGCTCGCGGCCGTCCTGTCCTGGATTCCGCTGCTGGGCTGGATCTTCGCCGCCGCGGTGAATGCGGCGCGCGTGGCGGCCGTGTGTGCGGACATCGTGCTGCGGGTGCAGATGATGCTGCATGCCTATCGTGGCGAGGCGTACGTGCTGCCCGTCTGGGGCGAGCGGCTGCGCGCATTTGAGTGAGAAAGACAATACACACGAATCGGGGCGCTTCTCCTAAGGAGAGCGCTCCTTTTTGCATAAAAGAGGTGTGTATGCAAAAAATAATATAAAGAAAAACAGAAGAAACGATTGACAAAAGTGCCTGAATCGGTATAATGAAGTATGAACATTGAATAAAAAATGAGATGAAAAATATGAGATTTAGACGGTGACGATAAAAACAGAACTGCAAAATCAAAAAATGTTTGGATCTTTCTTCGCATTTTTGTTATTGGAAACACATAAAGATTAAGATGTAATGAATATGGGGCCTTATCTGGGATAAAGGAGGCCCTCGGCAAAAGGGTTCATTGCAGAGGCGTCGTGCGAAAGAGGACGCCCCTGAATGAAATAAAAACAAACTGGAGGAATGCCCATGAAAAAGTTCCTGTCTGTCCTTCTGACGGTCGTTCTGCTCGCCTCGTTTGCGGCGGTAGCGGGCGCGGAAGAAAAGACCACAATCACCGTGTGGTGCTGGGACCCCGCCTTCAACATCTATGCGATGAACGAGGCGGCCAAGGTCTACGCGCAGATCAACCCCGATGTGGAGATCGAAGTCATCGAAGTGGCATCCAACGACTGTGAGACGCGCCAGACGGCGGCATTCATCTCCGGTCAGATGGACGACCTGCCCGACATCGTCCTCATGCAGGACAACTCGGGCCAGAAGTTCCTGTCGACCTATCCGGGTATGTATTACGACCTGACCGACAAGATCGACTACTCGAACTTTGCGGATTTCAAGGTCAACTACTTCGTGTCCGAGGGGCGCAACTACGCCGTGCCGTTTGATAACGGCTGCGCCGCGATGTTCATCCGCACGGACATCCTGGAAGAGGCGGGCTACACCCTCGCAGACGTGACGGACATCACCTGGTCGCGCTTCATTGAGATCGGCAAAGACGTCAAGGAAAAGACCGGCGTGCCGATTCTGACGTGTGAAATGGGCTTTGCGGACTTCCTGATGATGATCCCGCAGTCTGCCGGCACCTGGTACTTTGACGAGGAGGGCAACCCCAACATCGCTGGCAACGAGGTGCTCAAGGCGACGCTGGAGACGATCAAGCAGATGGCCGATGCGGGCATCGTGTATGAGGCCGTCGACTGGGCCGAGTACATCAGCACGCTGAACACCGGCAAGGCCGCTTCGACGATCCAGGGCTGCTGGATCCTGGGCTCCGTCGTGCTGGCGGAGGATCAGGCCGGCAAGTGGGGCGTCACCAACATTCCGCGCCTGGACAACATCGAGGGCGCCACGAACTACTCCAACCAGGGCGGCTCTTCCTGGCTGGTGCTGGCCAACTCCGAGAATGCGGAGATCGCCGCGGACTTCCTGAACCAGACGTTCGCCGGCTCCACGGAGTTCTATCAGACGATCCTCAAGTCCTCCGGCGCGATCGCGACCTACCTGCCGGCGGCCGAGGGCGAAGCATACGCTGCGCCGCATGAATTCTTCGGTGGCCAGGCGGTCTTCGCGGACATCATGGAGTTCTCCGCCCAGATCCCCAAGGTTGAGCTGCGCCTGTACAACTACGAGGCGCGCGATGCCCTGCGCGACGCGCTGCAGGCCTATCGCGACGGCGGCGACCTGGACAGCCTGATGCAGGAGGCGCAGGATACTGTCGAGTTCCTGATGATGGAGTAAAAGCTCCCTTACGCATCCCCTGAAGGGATGGGGGGATGCCGGATGCGTCCGGCATCCCTCTTTTCAAAAAGTTGGAGGCGATCCGCATGACGACTACCCAACCGAAGCCGCTTCGGAAGAGCAAGGGGCTGATGCACCACATCAACCGCGTCGGCTGGCTGTTCATCCTGCCGGCGGTGGCGCTCATTCTGGTGCTGTGCTTCTATCCGATGATCGAGGCCTTCATCCTCTCCCTGCAAAAGGGCAAGGGGAATAACCTGAGCTGGAACGGACTGAACAACTACACGCGCCTTTTCAAGGACAAGGTCTACCTCCAGGCGGTTCAAAACACGTTCTTCTACCTGATCATCCAGGTGCCGATCATGCTGGGAATCGCCCTGCTGCTGGCGTCCATGCTCAACGACAAGACGCTCAGGTTCAAGGGCATCTTCAGAACGCTGATCTTTTTGCCCTGCGCGACGTCGCTGGTCTCCTGCTCGATCATCTTCAAGCAGCTGTTTTCGCCCTCGGGCCTGGTCAACACGCTGCTGCTCACCTGGGGCTGGATCTCGGAGCCGTATCCCTTCCTGACGGAGGCGACAAGCGCCCGGATCATCATCATCGTGACGATGCTTTGGCGCTGGACGGGCTACAACATGATCTTCTACCTCGCGGGCCTGCAGAACATCGACTATCAGGTGTACGAGGCCGCGCGCATCGACGGCGCTTCCGCCGTGCAGCAGTTTACCAAGATCACCGTGCCGCTGCTCAAGCCCATCATCCTGATGACGACGGTGCTCTCCACCAACGGCACGCTGCAGCTGTTCGACGAGGTGCGCAACATGACCAACGGCGGCCCCAACAATGCGACAACGACGATCTCGACCTACATCTACAAGCTGTCGTTTGAGCAGGTGCCGCAGTTTGGTTACGCCTCGGCCCTGGCCTATACGATATTCATCATGGTCGCGATCCTTGCGCTCATCCAGATGAAGGTAGGTGACAAGCAGTGAGTCAGATTCGGATACGGCGCGGCAAGCTCCGGCCTGCGCGCGTGGCGAAATATGCGTTTCTGGTGCTCGCGTCCTTCCTGTCGGCGTTCCCGTTTTACTGGATGCTCGTCTCGGCCACGAACTCCAACCAGGCCATCATGGAGATGCGCATGTTCCCGGGCGCAAATCTGATCGAGAACTGGAAGACGCTTACGGCCGGCTATGCGCTGGGCACCGCGTTCCTCAACAGCCTGCGCAACGCCACCGTGACGACGGTGTGCGCGCTGTTCATCAGCTCGCTGGCGGGCTATGGCTTCGTGGTCTATCGCGACAAGTACAAGAACCTGGTCATGAGCCTGCTGATGCTGTCCATGATGGTACCGGCAGCGGCGACGCTGATTCCGATGTTCCGCATGTTCAGCCGCATGGGGCTGAACAACACGCTGCTGGGCGTCATGCTGCCGTCGGTCTCCACGGCGTTTCTGATCTTCATGTTCCGCCAGGGTACACAGTCCTTCCCGGATGCGATCATCCAGGCGGCGCGGATCGACGGCCTGGGCGAGTTGCGCATCTTCCTGCAGATGTACATGCCCATCATGAAGCCGACCTACGCGGCAGCTGCTACAGTGACGTTCATGAATGCCTGGAACGCCTACCTGTGGCCGCTGGTCATCCTGCAAAGCCCCGACCAGATCACGATGCCGATGCTGATCTCCAACACGATGAACGTGTACGTGGTCGACTACGGCATGGTCATGCTGGCGGTTTCGATTTGCACCATTCCGACGCTGGTGCTCTTCTTCGCGCTGCAGCGCAGCTTCGTCGAGGGCATCCTCGGCTCCGTCAAGTGAGCAAGCCATCCATTCAAGCCGTTTCCCGCGCCCGGGAGGCGGCTTTTTTGCGCGCGGCGGCGAATTGCGGGGAATCCGCGCTTGATTTGTCAGAAAATATGCGTATAATAAGATCGTATGCTTTTGATGGGAGGAACCGAACATGGAAAGAACGTATGCGGCCCATGTCCGCGGCGCGGATTGCGTCAAGGTCTGCGGCTTTGTCGACACCATCCGCAACAAGAGCAAGATGGCCTTCATCGTGCTCAAGGATATCACCGGCCGGGTGCAGGTGACCGTTGAAAAGGGCGAAAACCCCGCGCTGGACGAGGCGGTCAACCAGCTGACGCCCGATTCGGTCATTACCGTGATCGGCAAGGCCGTGGAGAGCGAGTACGTCAAGCTCGGCGGCGTGGAGATCTATCCGCGCGAGATCGTCGTCGAGTCGGTCGCGGCGCCTCTGCCCATCGACCGCGAGGCGCGCAAGGGGCATGAGCGTTCCTCCATCGATCAGCGCATCGACTACCGCTGGATCGACCTGCGCACGGACGCCAACCAGCTGATCTTCAAGGTGCAGACCGTCCTGGTCGAGGCGATGCGCGAATACCTGCGCGCGCGCAACTTCCTGGAGATCCACACGCCCAAGCTGATCGGCGCGGCCAGCGAATCCGGCGCGGACGTGTTCGAGGTCAAGTATTTCGACCGCAACGCCTACCTGGCGCAGAGCCCGCAGTTCTACAAGCAGATGGCCATGGCTTCCGGCCTGGAGCGCATCTTCGAGGTGGGGCCGGTCTTCCGCGCGGAGAAGTCCTTCACCAGCAAGCATACGACGGAGTTCTCGGGCTTTGACCTGGAGATGAGCTTCATCGAGTCCTACGAGGACGTCATGCAGCTGGAGCAGGAGCTGCTCACCGCGGCGCTCAAAAAGGTCAAGGAGCAGTACGGCGAGGAGATCGCGCGCGTGTTTGGCAAGGAAGTGATCGTGCCGGAGGGCGCGTTCCCGGTGGTCAAGCTCGCGGATCTGTACGACGCGCTGGAGAAGGAGTTCGGCTATGCCTGCCCGGCGGAGGAGCGCGGCGACCTGACGACCGAGGCCGAGCACCTCTCCTATGACTGGGCGATGAAGCACTACGGGTGCGAGTTCCTCTTCGTGACCGACTATGACGCAGAGAAGCGCGCCTTCTACCACATGCGCAAGGACGGCGTGCCCCAGGGCTATGACCTGATCTGGCGCGGCGTGGAGATCACCACCGGCGCGCAGCGCGAGCACCGCTATGACGTGCTGTGCGCGCAGGCCGCCGAGAAGGGCCTGCAGGACGACGTGAAGTTCTACCTCGAGTTCTTCAAGTACGGCTGCCCGCCGCACGGCGGCTTCGGCCTGGGCATCGACCGGCTGACGATGCTGCTGCTGGGCCTGACAATCAAGGAGGTCATGTTCATCTTCCGCGGTCCGAACCGGCTGACGCCGTGATCCGGCCATTCCGATGCAAAGAGGCGGGGGCGGAACCCACTGGGTTCCGCCCCCGCTTTGGATTGGCCGCGCGTCAGTCGCCGATCACCTGTGCGGCGATGCGCGCGGACTCGGCCGCGTCCCGGGCGTAGAAGTCCGCGCCCACCATCCGGGCGTATTCCTCCGTCAGCACCGCGCCGCCGACCATCACGCGGCAGGGCGCGTTCGCCGCGCGCAGGGCCTCGATCGTGCGCTGCATGGAGCCGACGGTCGTCGTCATCAGCGCGCTGAGGCCGACCAGCGGCGCGCGTTCGCGCAGCGCGGCCTCGACGACGCGCTCCGGCGCGACATCCCGCCCCAGGTCGATCACGCGGTAGCCGTAGTTCTCCAGCAGCATGCGCACGATGTTCTTGCCGATGTCGTGGATGTCGTCCTTGACCGTGGCCAGAATGATCGGCCCCTTCGTCGCCACGGGCGCGGCGTCCAGCCCGCGCAGGTAGTCAAAGCCGGCCTTGACCGCATCGGCGCAGGCCATCAGCTGCGGAAGAAACAGCTCGCCGCGCTCAAAGCGCGCGCCGGCCTCGTCCAGCGCGGGGATGAATTCCCCGTCGATGATCTCCAGCGCCGACCGTCCGGGCAGCAGCGCCCGCAGCGCGGGCACGATCTCGCCCGCGCGTCCGCCCAGGATCAGGCCGCGCAACCCGGAAGCGGATGGAACGGCCGGGGCGGCCGCCTGTGCGGCGGGCGCAACGGGTGCGGAAGCGGGAAGGGAAGCGCAGTGCGCGATGTAATCCGCGGCGGCGGCGTCCTGGCCGCACAGCACGCGGAAGGCGCGCACGGTCTGCATGGCGGAGCCGAGCGGATTGAGGATCGGCAGATCCAGCCCGGCCTCGAGCGCGGCGGCGAGGAACGCGGCGTTGAGCGATTCGCGCGCAGGCAGGCCGAAGGAGATGTTGCTCACGCCCAGCACCGTGCGCAGCCCCAGGCGCTCCCTGATCAGCCGGACGGCGCGCAGCGTCTCCATCGCCTGCGCCTGATGGGTGGAGGCGGTCATCGTCAGACAGTCGATCAGCACGTCCTCGCGCGCGATGCCGCAGTCGAGCGCGCGCTGTAGGATGCGCCCGGCGATTGCCAGGCGGCCCTCGGCCGTGTCGGGGATGCCGTCCTCGTCGAGCGTGAGGGCGACGACCGCCGCGCCGTAGCGGCGCGCGATGGGCAGCACGGCGCGCAGGCTCTCCTCCTTGCCGCACACGGAGTTGATGATGGGCTTGCCGTTGCAGGCGCGCACGGCGGCCTCCAGGGCCTGGGGGTTGGCGGAGTCGATCTGCAGCGGCAGGGGAGAGACCGCCTGAATGGCGCGCACCAGGCGGGGCAGCACGGCGGCCTCGTCGATGTCCGGCAGGCCCGCGTTGACGTCCAGCAGGTCGGCGCCCGCGTCCTGCTGGTCGAGCGCCTCGCGCACCACATATGCGTCGTCGCCCGCGCGCAGCGCCTCCTTCAGGCGGCGCTTGCCCGTCGGGTTGATGCGCTCGCCGACGACCGCCGGACCGCCCTGCAGGATGACTGCGCGCTGGCCGCTCGCGAATGCGCACAGGTGCGGATCCGCGCGCCGCGCGGGCCGCAGCGTCGAAAGGCGCGCGCGCAGCGCCCGGATGTGCGCGGGCGTCGTGCCGCAGCAGCCGCCGAAGACCGTCACGCCCAGCGCGGCCATCTCCGCAGCGCACCCGGCAAACGCCTCGGGCGTCACGTCGTACAGGGTTCGTCCGTTTTCCATGCGCGGCATGCCGGCGTTGGGCTGCACGATGAGCGGGGTGCGCGTCACGGCCGCCATGCGCGCGACGATGGGCACCGTCTCGGCCGGGCCCAGCGAGCAGTTGACGCCCAGCGCATCCGCACCCAGCGCCTGCAGGGTGATGGCGGCGGTCTCGGGATCCGCCCCCAGGAAGGTGCGCCCGTCCTGAGAGAACGTCATCGTCGCCAGCACAGGCAGGCGGCAGTGCTCCTTTGCGGCCAGCAGCGCCGCGCGCATCTCGTACAGGTCGCTCATCGTCTCGATGAGCACCATGTCCGCGCCGGAGCGAGCACCGGCCTCCACCACCTGCGCAAAGAGCGCGTACGCCGAGTCAAAGGACAGCGTGCCCAGCGGCTCCATCAGCGCGCCGGTGGGGCCGATGTCCAGCGCGACGTACCGCGCGCCGGATTCGCGCGCCAGGCGCACGCCTGCCTCGACGACGGCATCCGTCTCCGCGCCGAATTTCAGCGCGTTTGCGCCGAAGGTGTTGGCGGTGATCACGTCGCTGCCGGCCTGCACGTATGCGCGATGGACGGCGCGGACCGCATCCGGCGCGGTCAGGTTCAGCCGCTCGGGCAGCTCGCCCGGCGCAAGGCCGGCGGCCTGCAGCATGGTGCCCATGCCGCCGTCAAAGAAGAGAAAGGCGTCTTGAAAGTGTGGCATCAGCATTCTCCTTCCCGGGAATCGGACCGCCTGGAGCGCGAACAGGCGCCGCCGGTACGGCGGTAGGCGCAGTTGTTCCGCGCGGGGCACAGGTCGCAGCCGCCCTCCGCGCGGGACGGCCGCTGCGGATAGAGCCCCACAAAGGCGGTAACGCTCTTTTGCGGGATCAGCAGGCAGCCGTCCGTCATCGAGATCCCCAGCGTCCGCCGCATGTCCAGCGCGCGCTCGAATGCGCGCTGCATCGAAAGCGGCAGATCGCCATAGCCGGGGCTGAACCGCGCGCCTACGTACAGGCCGGACGCGCCTGCGTCGTGCGCGATGTCGCGGCAGCAGGCGTCGGCGGCGCTCTCGACGCAGGCGCTCATCGCCGCGTCCAGCAGCAGCGCGTCCGCCATGCTGCGCTGCTGCATCGCGCGCAGGGCCCGCTCCGCACCCAGCCCAAGCGTCACGGCCATCATTGCGCAGCGCTGCGCGCCCTGCAGATGGCGGGCAATGTCCCGCCCGGGCAGCGGCGTGCCGTCCAGCACGGGCGTGCCGCCGTCGAAGGCGAGGTCGAGCAGCGCATAGCGCCAGGCGGGCCGGGCCTCGCGCAGACATACATCCGTCATCGCGCCGGCACGCCGCGCGGTCGCCTCATCCGGCTCGCCGCCTGCAAATCCCGCGTAGCGCAGCATCTCGCCGCGGTCGACCTCAGGCGCGTACATGTCCGCTCCTGCGCAGCAGGTCGAGCTCCCGCGCCGCGATGTCGGGGTGGTTCATCGTGTACAGGTGCACGCCGTCGACCCCGGCGTCCAGCAGCTGCGCCGTCTGGCGCGCGGCCAGTTCGATGCCCGCGCTGCGAAGCGACGCTGCGTCGGATTCATAGCGCCACAGCAGCCGCACGATCGACGCGGGCAGGGATACGCCGCACAGAAAGATCATGCGCGAGACCTGGCTCTTGCTCAGGATCGGCATGACCCCGGCCAGGATGGGCGCGCGCACGCCCGCGGCGCGTGCCTTTTCCAAAAATCGCAGGAAACACGCGTTGTCAAAGAAGAGTTGGCTGATGAAGAAGGACGCGCCCGCGTCCTCTTTTGCCTTCAGGTATTGCAGATCGCGCTGGAGCGAATCGCAGGCGATGTGCCCCTCCGGATAACAGGCTGCGCCCACACACAGCCCGGCGTCCCGCAGCGCAGGGATGAGGTCGCTGGCATGCGCGTAGGCCATGGGCGCGCCGTCGTCCGCGGCGTCACCGCGCAGCGCAAGGACGTTTTCCACGCCTGCATGCCTGAGACGCGCGGCGTTTTGCGCGATCTGCGCGCGCGTGAAGCCCGCGCAGGTCTGGTGCGCCAGCGCGGTCAGCCCGAAGCCGTCCTGCGCCTCGGCGGCGATGTCGATGGTGCGGGCGCTGCTGCCGCTGCCGCCAGCGGAGCAGGTGACGCTCACAAAGTCCGGCGAAAGCGGAGCCAGGCCCGCGAGCACGCCCCGGGCCAGCTCCAAGCTCAGATCGCCCTTGGGCGGAAAGATCTCGAAGGAGAGCGTGGGACGCCCCTGATGAAAGCATGAAGAGATCCGCATGGATGCGCCTCCTTGGCGCGGACATACGGCCCGCGCGGGAATGTAAGCATTATAGCACATCCTACGTCTGCGTTCACGTGAAATCTGCCTGTATAAAGATTTTAGTGTCATCCCGCGCGACGATGTGCTATAATGGATACGTTTGAGATGGACGGAACCGGTGGGCGGAGCGCCTGCCATGCGACTGCGTCTTTGCAAAAGTGGAGTGTGAGGCATGCGAATCGTGATCGTCGGCGACGGCAAGATCGGCCATACCCTGGCGGAAACCCTCTCGGGCGAGGGACATGACGTCGTCATCATCGACAAGAGCGGCGAGGCGCTGGGCAAGAGCATCGATACGCTCGATGTGCTGTGCATCAAGGGAAGCGGCGCGAACATCCCCACGCTTATCGAGGCGGATGCCCGCCATGCAGACATCATCATCGCCACGACGGCCAGCGATGAGACGAACATGGTCTGCTGCCTGATCGCCAAGCACTTGGGCGCGCAGTACGCCATCGCGCGCATCCGCGATCCGGAGTACAACAACAGCCTTTCGCTCATCAAGAAGGAACTGAGCATCGACCTGGCCGTCAATCCGGAGCGGACCACCGCCATGGAGATCAGCCGCCTGCTGCGCTATCCGTTCGCATCAAAGGTGGAGATCTTCGCGCGTGGGCGCGTGGAGATGGTCGAATTTCGCGCGCAGGCGGGCGACAGGGTCGTCGGCGTGCCGCTGTCCAGGCTCAGCGCCAGCCTGCCGCAAGTGCTTTACTGTGCCATCGAACGATTCGGCGAGGCGATCATCCCTGACGGATCGACGGTCATCGAGCCGGGCGACCGCGTACATGTAGCCGCAGACATCCCCACGATCACCGGATTTTTCCGCCATCTGGGCAAGCACGACCTGCGCGTGCAGAGCGTCATGGTGCTCGGCGGCGGGCGCATCAGCTTCTACCTGACCCGGTTGCTCGCCTCGCTGGGCATGCGCGTGTCGGTCGTGGAGATCGACCGGCGCAAGGCCGAGCTGCTGGCCGAGCAGCTGCCCGAGGCGGACATCATCTGCGGCGACGGCACCGACCAGGAGCTGCTCGTCTCCGAGGGCATTGCGGACATGGACGCCTTCATCGCGCTGACCGACCGCGACGAGGAAAACCTGCTCACCGGCATCTACGCGCAGCGGATGGGCGTCAAGAAGGTCGTCGTCAAGATCAACCGCGGCAACTACGCCGACATCGTCGCCTCCATGGGCATCGACAGCGTCGTCACGCCCCGGCAGATCACCTGCGATACGCTGCTGCGCTACGTGCGCGCGCGCTCCAACAGCCGCGGCACGGTCATCGAACGCATGTACCGCATCCTGGACGGGCATGCGGAGGCGCTGGAGTTCATCGCCCAGCCGGACGATCCCTACATCCGCGTGCCGCTGCGGGATCTGGCCATCGCCCGTGAGACGCTGGTGGCGGTCATCGTGCGGGATGGGCAGATCATCGTGCCCTTCGGCGACGATTACGTCGAGGGCGGCGACTTCGTCATCATCATCACCAAGCGGCCGGGCGTCACGGATCTGAAGGATGTCCTGAAAGCGCATGGAGGCAAAGCGTGAACATACGGCTGGTCGGAAATCTGCTGGGCAAGCTGCTCCTGCTGGAAGCGGGGCTCATGTTCCCGTCGTTTATCGTGTCGCTCGCATGCGCGGGCACGGACCGGATGGCCTTTGTCGCCACCATTGCGCTGCTCGCATGCGTGGGTGGTGCGCTGAACCTGGCGGCGCGTCCGCGCGTTCACGACCTGCGCGCGAGGGAAGCCTTCATCGTCGTCAGTACAGGCTGGATCCTGCTCAGCGCCTTCGGCGCGCTGCCGTTTCGCTTCAGCGGCGCCATCCCCGCCTATGTCGACGCGTTCTTTGAGACGGTCAGCGGGTTTACGACCACCGGCGCGTCCATCCTGCCGCAGGTCGAGACGCTGCCGCGCGGCGTGCTCTTCTGGCGCAGCTTCACCCACTGGATCGGCGGCATGGGTGTGCTGGTGCTCACGCTGGCGATCACGCCCAAAGTGACGGGCCGCACGTCCCACCTGATGCGCGCCGAGTCGCCCGGCCCCGAGCTGAGCCGCCTGGTGCCGCGCATGGGCGAGACGGCGAAGATCCTGTATCTCATCTATGTGGCGCTGACGCTGGCCAACATCGTCGCGCTGCTGCTGGCGGGCCTTCCCGCCTACGACGCGTGCATCCATGCCTTCGGCACGGCGGGCACGGGCGGCTTCTCCTGCCGCAACCTGTCCGTGGGCTCGTATGATTCCGCGGCCGTGGACGTCATCACGACGGTGTTCATGCTGATGTTCGGCCTGAACTTTGCGTTCTATTTTCACGTGCTCACGTCGGGCCTGCGCAAGGCGGCGCGCAATGAGGAGATCATCGCCTATTTGTGCATCGTGGGCGCAGCGATCCTGATCGTCACGCTCAACATCCTGCCCATGGTTGAAGGCGGCTTTTTCCGCTCGCTGCGCTACGCGTCGTTTCAGGTGGCCAGCATCGTCTCCACGACGGGCTACTTCACTGCGGATTTCAACGCCTGGCCGCAGCTGAGCCGCGCCATCCTGGTGGGTCTGATGCTCATGGGCTCCTGCGCGGGCTCGACGGCCGGCGGCGTCAAGACGATCCGCGTGCTGCTGCTGTGCAAGAACGTGCGCCGCCAGGTGAGAAATACGTTCATGCCCCGGCGCGTGTCGCTCGTCAAGCTCGACGGCAAGACGGTCGAGGAGGCCACGCTCAGCCAGGTAGGACTGTTCTTCTTCGCCTACATCGGGCTGCTGCTCGTGGCGATGGTCTTCGTGTCGGCGGACGGATTCAGCCTGACGACCAACCTGACGGCGGTGCTCTCCATGCTCTCCAACGTCGGCCCCTGCCTGGGCGACGAGGTGGGCGTGCTGGGCAACTACGGCGTGTACGGCGCGCCCTCGAAGCTCGTGCTCTCCTTTTGCATGCTGGCCGGGCGGTTGGAGATCTTCCCGATGTTCGTGCTGCTCAGCCCGCGCGCATGGGGGCTTTGCAGGGCGGGGCGGCCTCGCGGCAAAGCGCGCGCATAACCGGACGGAGACCGTCCGGTTTTTTTATGCGTGCCCGTCGCGGCGCAGCAGATGAAAGCGATGGCGCTGAAATTGCAGCGCGCCCTCGTCGCGCAGCGCGCACAGCACGGCGGAGAGCGCGCTTCGGTCCACGGAGAGGTAGTCGGCCAGCTCCTGGCGGGTGAACGGGATGTCAAACTGCGCGTTCCCGGCAAGCCGCGCCTGCTCGGACAGATAGGACAGCACCTTTTCACGCGTGCCGCGCCGCGTGAGGTGCGAGATCTTGCGGGTGAGCGACACATTCTTTTGCGCGAGCAGCGCAAGCAGATTTTGCATCAGGCGCGCGTGCCCCGGACAGACGGCGGGGCAGGGCGCGCAGAGCTTGTCCGCGCGCAGCAGCCGCACGTCGCAGCGCCCGGCGGCCACGACGCTTACGGGCAGCGACGCGGCCCCCGCGCATGCAAACGCCTCGCCAAAGAGGTCGCCGGGCCCCAGGTGCGTCAGCAGCGAACGGTTGCCCCAGAAGTCCTCCTGCACGACGTGCGCGCTTCCCGCGCACACGATGCCGACCCATGCGCAGGGATTGCCCGCGCGCAGCACGTATTCGCCCCTCTCATACGCGTGCGCGCCGCCGTCCAGGCAGACGATCAGGCGGCGCAGATCGGGCCCGTCAATGCCGTCAAACAGCGGATGCGATTGCGGGAAATTTTGCATCGTATTTTTCCTCTTTTCGTTGCAATTCCAACAGACAGAAGCGCTGTAACATCGTATCATCAAGGCGTCGGATTCAAACCGGCGGACGAGAAAAAGGAGTTTTGAGCTATGATTCGCAGGATCATCAGGATCGATTCGGACAAGTGCAACGGCTGCGGGCTGTGCGCGCAGGCGTGCCATGAGGGCGCCATCGGCATGGTGAACGGCAAGGCGGCGCTGCTGCGCGAGGACCATTGCGACGGCCTGGGCGACTGCCTGCCGGCCTGCCCGGTGGGCGCGATCTCGTTTGAGGAGCGGGAGGCGCCGGCCTACGACGAGGCGGCGGTGCGCGCGAGCAGGGCGCAGGACGGATGCACGGGAGGCGGGTGCCCGGGCGCACGGACGCAGACGATCCGGCGCGCGCCGGACGCGGCGGTTGCGCGCAGCGAGGAGGCCGTACCGGCCAGCCGCCTTGGGCAGTGGCCGGTGCAGATCAAGCTCGCGCCGGTGAACGCGCCGTTTTTGCAGGGGGCGGACCTGCTCATCGCGGCGGACTGCACGGCCTATGCGTTTGCGGACATGCACGAGCGGTTCATGCGGGGGCGCGTCACGCTCATCGGATGCCCCAAGCTGGATGCGACCGACTATGCGGACAAGCTGGCCGCCATGCTGCAAAACGCGGACGTGCGCAGCATCACCGTCGTGCGCATGGAGGTGCCCTGCTGCGGCGGCATCGTGAATGCGGTCAAGGCGGCGATGCAGCGCAGCGGCAAGCTCATTCCGTGGCAGGTGGTCACGCTTTCGACGGACGGGCGCATTCTGTAAGCGCAGCCGCATCCTCTTCCCTGTCGGGGGGCGCTTCGCCGCGAAGCGCCCCCCGCAGCAGGCTCAGGTTGTACAGCAGCGTGAGCGCGTGTCCTGCCATCGTGGCCAGCGCGTAGCCGTAGAGGCGCAGCTGGGGACGCGCGGTCAGCGCATAGGCGAGCGCGAGCGAGCACAGCGACCCGGCAAGCTGGCCGTACAGCGCGCGGCGCTGGATGCCCAGCCCTGCGAGCAGGGCGTTGACGACCTGATGCACCCCCAACAGCGCAACCATCGGGGCCATGAAGCGCAGCAGCGGCAGCAGCTCCATCTGCCGGTAGACGCGCTGCGCGATGGCCGGCGAAAGCGCCCATACCAGGCCGGCGCACGGGATGCAAAGGCCCAGCGCGCCCAGCAGGGCCAGGCGCGCCAGCGGGCGCAACGGCGCGCCGTCCCGCTGACGCCGGGCGATCGCGGGGGAGACCACCATGGCCAGCGCGCCCGTGAAGACGGAGGGCATCATCAGCACGGGCATCGCCATGCCCTGCAGCATGCCAAAGCGCGCGATGGCCTCCGATGCGGGCAGTCCCGACAGCTGGAGCCGCGCGGGCACGAGCGCGGCGCACACGGTGCGCATGGCGGAGGAGACCAGGCGCATCGCGGTCATGGGCAGCGCCAGGCGCACGAGCATGCGCTCCGTCTGCGGGGCGCGGGGCGTGCGGCGCGCGAGCGCGAGCTCCCGGCGCGCCAGCAGCAGCATCAGCGCGAGTCCGGCCCCCTCGCCCAGGAGCGTCGCAAGCGCCGGAACGGCCGCGCGCATGGGGAGCGCCAGCGCGGGGAGCGCCAGCAGCAGCGACACCGTCAGCGCCAGGCGCAGCAGCTGTTCGCACAGCTCCGACAGCGCGGGCGGGAGCGCGTTTTCGCGCCCGTAGAAGTAGCCGTTCAGCGCGGCGGATACGCCCAGCACCGGGATGCAGGGCAAAAACGCTGCCAGCGCGGGGAACGTGCGCGCGTCGCCGAGCAGGCGCGCCGTCAGCGGCGAGAGCAGCGCCGCGAGCGCGAACACCGGCAGCGAGACCAGCAGCGCCAGGCGCAGACCGCTGTGAAGCGTGCGCGGGGCCTGGCCGCCCTCCCGCGCGCACAGGCGCGACATGGCCATGGGCAGGCCGGATGTGACGGGCGCGATGCACAGCATGTGCGTGCTGGAGGCCAGCTCCATCACGCCAACGGCCTGTGCGCCCAGCAGGCGCGAGGTGAGGATGCGCAGCAGAAAGCCCATCGCCCGCACGGCGACGTTCGCCGCGGACAGAAGCGCGGTCTGCCGGATGAGAGCATGCTTTGCCAAATTCATCACCGGCACAGCGTATGCGGCTTGGTGGCAAACCTGAACCGCTTGACGCGCGGGCGAACGCTTTGTATAATGGTTCCAACGAGAGGTGGGTGACCGGCATGTTTGACAAGTGGGACAAGCGCTTCATCGAGATGGCGCGCCTGATCTCCGGCTGGGCGAGCTGCTACCAGCCTGAGCGCAAGATCGGCGCCGTCATCGTCCGGGACAAGCGCATCATGACGACGGGCTACAACGGCGCGCCTGCTGGCATCCGCACGTGCGTGGAGCGCGGCGAGTGCCTGCGCAAGAAGTTGGGCATCGCGTCGGGCACGCGCCACGAGCTGTGCTATGCCGTACACGCGGAGCAGAACGCGATCATCCAGGCGGCCAAGCTGGGCATCACGATCCAGGGCGCAACGCTGTACTGCACGCACCAGCCGTGCATCCTGTGCGCGAAGATGATCGTCAACGCCGGCATCCGCCGCGTCGTCTATGAAAAGGGCTATCCCGACCCCTTCTCGCTGGAGATTCTCAGCGAGGGCGGCGTCGTGGTGGAGCGCTACGAGGAACCGGACGGACCAAAGGAGGATGAACGATGAACGCGATTCTTGAAAACATCATGACGCGCCGCAGCTGCCGCGCCTTTGAAAAGCGGCGCATTCCGGACGCAGACCTGGAGCAGATCCTGACCGCCGCCGTCTATGCGCCCACGGCAATGAACCGTCAGACCTGGCGCTTTACCGTGCTGCGCGACGCGGACAAGATCGCGCAGCTGGCGCGCGCCGTCGGCACGGCCATCGGGCGCGAAGGGTATGACTTCTACCAGCCCGACACGCTGGTGATCGTTTCGAACGTCAGGACCAACGCCAACGCCATCGCCGACGCGGGCTGCGCGATGCAGAACATCATGCTCATGGCCCACTCGCTGGGCGTCGCGTCCTGCTGGATCAACCAGATGAAGGACACGAACGGCGACCCGGCCGTGCGCGCGCTGCTGGACGGCTACGGCGTGCCGGCCGACCACGACGTGCAGTGCTGCGCGGCGCTGGGATATGGCAGCCCCGCCCGCGAGATCGAGCACAGCATGGCCGCGGTGCACTACGTCTGACGGAAGAACCAAAGCGCTTCACGGTTTTACCGTGAAGCGTGTTTGTTTGTCCGATGATTTTACCGTCCATACGCCGACCTCTGACGATTGAACCATGCCGATATGCCGATAGAATGCCTGATCTGACAGTACAATGGCTCTTTTTGCGCCTCGCGACCTTGCTCGGCCTACAGCCTCATAAACCACTGCTTTCCCCAGCCCCTTTCCGCGATGTTCCGGAACCGTTACGACAGGCTCTATATAGGCCGTATCACCGCCGTCATACCACACGCCGCAATGCGCGGCGTATTCGCCGTCCTTGACGGCAAAAACCTTGATGTAATCCGGCGCTTCCAGGCGCTTTTCCGCCCGCGCGGCCTCTTCGCCCGGTGCTTCGGGCAGGCCGTCCCCGCCAAAGCCGCGGTGTATCACGAGCCGCCACTGCCAGTCGTCGATTTTCGCGCCCGGGGGATTCAGCGCAAACCCCTGCGGCAGCGGGGCTGTAATCCGGTCCGACAGGGACAGCGCGAGCACGATTTCCGAACGCTGCATTTCAAAGCCCAGCTTTTCCAGCAGCGCACAAAGCTGCTGATCGTCGAGATTCGCTTTTACAGTCGCCGTATTTGCATCAGCTGCGCAGCCAATCATCTTGCGCAAAAGCATCTCATCCGAAATGGAATGGAGGATATACCATCTGTCGTCGTAGCTTGTGTCAAACAAGATCATTCCGACAAGCGTGCCATGTTCATCGCGAAACATGGCAATTTGGGATAACTTATCCGTTTCAAGACAGGAATGCGCCATCATCCAGTCAAAGCGCCCCCAATGAAAATGCTCATTGAATCCTCTGTCGGCGTTTTGACACAGAAAGGTCCGTATTTCTTCGCACTGCTCATTGAACCTTGTGCTGTCTTGATAGTTTTCGATGGCGTACATTTCAACGCTCTCCCATCGCAATAAAAAATGCCGTTTTGCCATCACTCCAAAAGGATGGAAACGTCTTCTTTCTCCAGACCGATTTCGACCTTTCGAACCATACGGCAAAGGCGGCCTGAAGCGTGTAAGCCGGGGATGACGCGCCGGTGGACGACGCCTTACGCCTCGCCGCCGTGCACGCACGCGCCCTGCAGCTTGTTGATCGCGCGCTCGAGCGCATCGCGGCTGTTGCCCCAGGGCTTATCCTGGTTGCGGTAGTCGAACTTGAGCGTGAACCACTCCAGCTCCTTTTCCACGCGCTCCAGGTTTTTCTGCTGCACGTCGCGCACGGCCCTGAAGAACGCCGTGCGCTCCCTGCCTGAGAGCATCTCGCACGCCATGTCCAACACGAGCGCCGTGTCCTGCAGGCACAGCCCCTGCGAGTCGAGGAAGGCCCGTTGAAACTCGCGGTCGTGCGTGAACAGGTGCACGAGCGTGTAGGCGTAGCGGCGCATCGTGTAGTCCAGCCGCTCGCACAGCACGCACTTGCCCGTGCGCGCGCGCACGGCCGCGCCGGGGTTCTCCTTGGCGGACGGCTTGCCGCCCAGCCGGCGCAGCAGGCCGCCGCCCTCCGCCCCTGCGGCGCCCTCCAGGATGGCGTCGACGGAGGCGATGACATCCTTCATGTATGTGTGCGTGATGAGCGCCAGGCCCAGGCGGTTCTTCTGCGCGAACATCTGGCGGAAGTGCTCCGGGCAAAACCCCTTTTCGTTGACCTCCACGCGGGTGTCCGGCTCCATGACGGACGCGCCCAGAAAGCTGTCGACGTACATGGCCTCGTTTTGCTGGCGCAGCGCGCACAGGGGACATTCGCCCCCCGCCTTATATGCATCCCATACGGGAATGGTGTCGAGCTGATAGCGCATGACGGCTTCCTCCATCGCTTTTTTTCTATTCTACCATCGCGTGCGCGGCGAATCAAGGAACGACATAAAGAATTTTCCCCGCGCATACGTTCGGACGACCGCAAAGGGGAGGGAAGAACATGCGCAGAAGATTGAGGAGCAGACGGTACCCGCTGGCGCGCGGCCTGCGGCGCGCCCTGGGCCTGGTGGTCCTGACGGCGCTGCTGTACGGCCTGACGGCGGGCGTGCGGGGGCTGATCTTCCGGCGGGCGTCCGCGCCCGAGCCGGGCGGAACCACGGAAACGCCCGCGCAGACGCCCGCGCCCGACGCGCAGGTCAGCGACACGCTCTCGCTGCCCGAGCGCGCCTTTTACGCCATTCAGCTGGGCGCCTATTCCGGGCTGGAGGCCGCGCGCGCCGAGGCGCGGCTGTATACCGGGCGCGGCGCGGCAGGCTACATCCTGGAGGACGACAAGTTCCGCGTGCTGGCCGCCGTCTATACGGACCCAGACGATGCCGAGACCATCCGCGCGCGTCTGGAGGCGCAGGACATCCCGGCATACGTCTACACGCTGCACGCACAGCAGGTGGAGCTGCGCGTCACCGCGTCGCCTGAGCAGCGGGCGGCGCTGTTCGAGGCCTTCGCCTTTGTCGAGGAGGCCATGGGCGAGATCGACGCGTGCTCGCTCGCGCTGGACCGCCAGGAGATGACGCCCCAGGCCGTGCAGGACCGCATGCAGTCGCTCTACGACCACGGCGAGACGGTGCGCCGCACGCTGCGCGAGCAGGTCCCGCAGGGGGCGGACGCGGTCGCGGACGCGCTGCACGCGCTCCTGGAGGCGACGCAAAACGCGATTTCTGCGGTAAAATCACAAAATTCACAGGATTCTATAGCCATGGCGTCGCAAATCAAGTATAATTATTTAGACGTAGTGTGCAACTATGTCCGCTTTAACCAGACGATTCTGGCCGCAATGGCCTGACATACGAAGGGACGGTATGCCATGAAGACACGGGAGATCGCCCAGATCCTGTCGGCGGAGTTTCTCACGGAGGACAACCCCGCCATTGACATCCGCTCCGCATGCGGATCGGATATGATGAGCGACGTGCTCGCGTTCGTCAAGGATCAGACGGTGCTGGTGACGGGCCTGACCAATCCGCACGTCATCCGCACGGCTGAAATGCTGGATGTGAGCTGCATCGTATTCTGCCGCGGCAAGAAGCCGGACGAGGAGATGCTCGAGATGGCGCGCGAGCGCGACATCGTGGTGCTGTCCACGCGCCACACGATGTACGTCGCCTGCGGACTGCTCTATACCAACGGGATTGTCGGATGCGAATCCGCCAGGAGGTAACCATGGCTGACGTGAGCATTCTGGAGACCTTTGACGTCGAGCGCGGCGCGTTTGAAACGGCCGGCGAGGCCTCTGCAACGATCAAGCGCACGCTCAAGCGCCTGGGCGTGGATGCGGGCATCCTGCGACGGGTGGCCGTGGCGACCTATGAGGTCGAACTCAACCTGATCATCCACAGCCTCGGCGGACGGCTGGAACTGGCCGTCGACGAAAACTGGGTGCGCGTGACCTCGAGCGACCGCGGGCCCGGCATCCCGGACATCGACAAGGCGATGACGGAGGGCTATTCCACCGCGCCGGAGGACGTGCGCACCCTCGGCTTTGGCGCGGGCATGGGCCTGCCCAATATGAAGCGCAATGCGGACGATTTTTCCATCGCGTCCGAGGTTGGGGTGGGGACGACGATCTGCATGGGCTTTAAGCTGCGCTGAACGCGCGGGACGGAGAGGGACGAGCCATGAACAGAGCGTATCATTCGGTCCGGCTGGAAAAAGAGCGGTGCATGGGCTGCACCACGTGCCTCAAGCGCTGCCCGACGGAGGCCATCCGCGTGCGCGACGGCCGCGCGCACATCATCGACGAGCTGTGCATCGACTGCGGCGAATGCATCCGCGTCTGCCCGCACCACGCCAAGGTGGCGCTCACGGATCCGTTCGATTCCATCCGGCGCTTTCCCTACAGGATCGCGCTGCCGGCGCCCTCGCTATATGGGCAATTCAAGAGCCTGGGCAGCATCAACCGTGCGCTGACGGGCCTGCGCCGATTGGGCTTTGACGCGGTGTTCGAGGTCGCGCGCGGCGCGGATGTCGTCTCTCGCGCGCTGATCGAGCGCCTGAAGCGCCCGGACGTGCCCAAGCCGCTCATCTCCGCAGCGTGCCCGGCAATCGTGCGGCTGATTCAGGCGCGCTTTCCGGACCTGATCGACCATGTCGTGGACATCCGCCAGCCGATGGAGGTCGCGGCCCTGATGGCCAGGCAGGAGTTTTGCCAGCAGCATGGCGTCGCGCCCGAGGAGGTCGGCTGCTTCTTCATCACGCCCTGTCCGGCGAAGATGACCGCCATCCGTTCGCCCATCGGCCATGAGAAGTCGGCGCTGGACGGCGCGATCTCGATCATGGAGATCTACGGCCGCCTGGCCGCGCAACTGCGAAAGGGCGGCGAAGAGGAGCCGATTGCCGACGCCACGCCCTACGGGGTGGGCTGGGCCAACAGCGGCGGCGAGGCGGCGGCCATTCACAGCGAGAACAGCATGGCGGTCGACGGCATCGAAAACGTCATCCGTGTGCTGGAGGAGATCGAGAACAACCGCCTGAACGACCTGGACTTTTTCGAGGGACAGGCCTGTACGGGCGGATGCGTCGGCGGGCCGCTGACGTTCGAAAACGGCTATGTGGCCAAGAACACCATCCGCAAGCTGACCGAGCGCATGGAGCATACCCGTCCCGAGACAGCAGTGGACGTCTCTGCACTCAACAAGTATCCGATCTACAATACGCTGCCGATTCAGCCCTCCAACGGCATGCGCCTGGACGACAACATCGTGGAGGCCATGCGCAAGATGGAGCGGATTGAACAGATCGCCAAAGAACTGCCCGGATACGACTGCGGCTCCTGCGGCTCGCCCACCTGCCGCACGCTTGCCGAGGACATCGCCAATGGCTATGCGGGAGAAATGGACTGCATCTACCGCCTCAAGAGCCGCCTGCAGGTGATGGCCCAGCAGATGGTGGAGCTGTCCGAGCGCACGCGCAAGTAGTCTCAGAATGTAGAGAAAGGAAGAAGCATATGACGCTCAAGGATCTGATGGACAAGACCGGCATGCGCCTTCTGACGAAGGAGGCGCCGCTTCAGCGCGAGGTGACGACCGGCTACAGCTGCGACCTGCTCAGCTGGGTGCTCGCCCACGGCCAGGCTGGCATGGCCTGGATCACCGTGCAGACGCACCTGAACGTCATCGCCGTGGCGATGCTCATGGACATGGCCTGCGTGATCATCCCCGAGGGGATTGTGCTGGAGGAGGCGACGCTGCAAAAGGCGGAGGAAGAGGGCGTGCCCGTCTTTGCTTCGGACAAGACCGCCTATGAGCTGTGCGGGCAGATGTTCGCGCTGGGCGTGGGGCAGGCGGAGCGCACGTGAAGCTCAACGTCGATCTGCACATGCACTCCTGTCTGTCGCCCTGTGCGGACGACGACATGACGCCCAACAACCTCGTCAATATGGCGTGGCTGAACGGGCTGGACGCCATCGCCGTGAGCGACCACAACACGGCGCGCAATCTCCCCGCCGTACGCGAGGTCGCCCGGGAGCGGGGCATCGCGCTGCTGCCGGCACTGGAGGTGACCACGCGCGAGGAAGTGCATGTGCTGTGCTACTTCCGGACGGTTGAGGAGGCGCTGGCCTTCGATGCCTGGGTGTACGAGCGCCTGCCGGCGATCCCCAACGCGCCCGCCTTCTTCGGACGCCAGCTGCTGATGAACGCGCGCGACGAGGTCATTGGCCAGGAGGAGCGGCTGCTCCTTTCCGCCATCTCGGCGGGTCTGGAGGAGGTCGCCCGCGCTGCGCGCGCCATGGGCGGCCTGGCCGTGCCCGCGCACATCAACCGCGGCGCCAACGGCATCCTGACCAACCTGGGCTTCATTCCGCCCGGCGCGGGCTTTACGGCGGTGGAGGTGTCGCGCCGCTCACCGCCTCCGGCGATCGATCTCACGCCTTACACGGTTTTGTATGCTTCGGATGCACACAGATTGGAGGATATCCCGGAGGAAGGGCACGCGTTGGAATGCGCGGACTGCGACGAAATTGCCATTTTTGCGTCAATTGCGAGGGCGTAGCATGCAAAGAAGGGGCAAAATATTGCGAAAATTGAGAAAGAATGTCGCAATTTTCGTTAAAAAACTGTGAAAATCGGAAAAGTATGCGTTGGATGGTGAAAAACCATCGCTTTTTTTGATGCAATCCGATGAACGGTATGATATAATGAATTTGTATGAATTCTGGCGTTTCCGACATTCCCCCGCTCAAAGCATTGCAAGGAGGTTATGTTTTTCATGGCGGACAAGAACGTGACGGAACAGTACGCGGCGCTGCGCGCGGCGATCGCCGAGCACAAGGGCGAGCAGGGCGCGCTCATGCCTGTCCTGCAGGCTGCGCAGAACATCTTCGGCTATGTGCCTGAAGACGTGCAGAAGACCATCGCCGAGGGCCTGGGCGTGACGCTCAGCGAGGTGTACGGCGTGGCGACCTTTTACTCCCAGTTCTCCCTGGAGCCCAACGGCGAGCACGTGATCGGCGTCTGTCTGGGCACGGCGTGCTACGTCAAGGGCTCGCAGAAGGTACTCGACCGCCTGGCCGAGGAGCTGGAGGTTGAGGTCGGCAAGACGACCAAGGACGGCAAGTTTACGCTCAACGCGACCCGCTGCCTGGGCGCGTGCGGCCTGGCGCCCGTCATGATGATCGGCGACGAGGTGTACGGCCGCCTCGTGCCCGACGACATCCCCGGCATCTTGGACAAGTACAGGAGCTGATTCCATGCGCGACCTGTCGCTGCACATTCTGGATCTGACGCAAAACAGCGTCAAGGCGGGCGCGTCGCTCGTGCAGGTACTCATCCGCGACAGCGAGCAGGACGATCTGATCCGCATCGAGATCGTGGACGACGGGTGCGGTATGGACACAGACCTGCTTGAGCGTGTGACCAGCCCCTTTACCACCACGCGCACCACGCGCAAGGTGGGCTTGGGCATCCCGATGTTCAAAGCCAACGCGGAGGGGAGCGGCGGTACGTTCTCTATCGCCTCCACGGTGGGCGAGGGCACGCGCGTGTGCGGCACATTCGGGCGCTCCAACATCGACCGTCCGCCGATGGGCGACATTCAGGGCACGATGCTCACCCTCGTGCTGGGCACGCCGGAATTTCCGGACTACCTGCTGCGCTACGAGACGGACGACGCTGCCTTTACGTTTGACACGCGCGAGGTGCGCGCCGCGCTGGACGGGCTGCCGCTCGACCTGCCCGACGTCGTCGCCTGGATGCGCGATTACCTGAAGGAAGGTTTCGAACAACTTAGCGGAGGTGCTACGTCATGAAAACCATCGCAGAGCTTGAGGCCATTCGCCAGCGCGCGAAGGGCCAGGTCGGGGTTCGCAAGGATCGGGAAGGCACGCGCGTCGTCGTCGGCATGGCGACCTGCGGCATCGCGGCGGGCGCACGCCCGGTGATGCTCGCCTTTGTCGAAGAGGTCAACAAGCGCGGGCTGCAGCATGTCACTGTATCGCAGACCGGCTGCATCGGCATGTGCCGCCTGGAGCCCATCGTCGAGGTCTTTGTGCCCGGGAAGGACAAGGTCACCTACGTGCACATGACGCCCGAAAAGGTCGGCCGCGTCATCGCTGAGCACATCGTCAATGGCCGTCCGGTGGACGAATACACCATCGGCGCCGCCGAGGAACAGTAATCACGCGGGCGGCGCTCCCGCCTGAATTGTAGGAGGAGTCACGATGGAGTTCTATCGCGCACACGTGCTGATCTGCGGCGGCACCGGCTGCACGTCTTCCGGTTCGCATGAGCTGATCAGCCTGTTTGAGCAGAAGCTCAAGGAAAAGCATCTCGACAAGGAAATCAAGGTCGTGCGCACGGGCTGCTTTGGCCTGTGCGCTGCCGGCCCCGTGGTCATCGTCTATCCGGACGGCACGTTCTACAGCCGCGTCAAGCCCGAAAATGTCGAGGAGATCATCGAAGAACACCTCATCAAGGGCCGCCAGGTGCAGCACCTGATCTACGTCGATCACACCGCCGAGGAGGCGCACCACCGCTCCCTGGACGAGATCGGCTTTTACAAGAAGCAGCACCGCGTCGCGCTGCGCAACTGCGGCGTCATCGACCCGGAGAACATCGACGAGTACATCGCCGTGGACGGCTACAAGGCGCTGGAGAAGGTCCTCACCGAGATGAGCCGCGAGGCCGTCATCGACGAGATCAAGCGCTCCGGCCTGCGCGGCCGCGGCGGCGGAGGATTCCCCACCGGCACGAAGTGGCAGTTCGCGTACAACTCGCCCGGCGAAAAGAAATACGTCGCCTGTAACGCCGACGAGGGCGACCCCGGCGCGTTTATGGACCGCAGCGTGCTCGAGGGCGACCCGCACGCCATCATCGAGGCCATGGCCATCGCCGGCTATGCCATCGGCGCGGACGAGGGCTACGTCTACGTGCGCGCGGAGTACCCCATCGCCGTGCAGCGCCTGCAGATCGCCATCGACCAGGCGCGCGAGTACGGTCTGCTGGGCGACAACATCCTGGGCACGGGCTTCAAGTTCGACCTGCACATCCGCCTGGGCGCCGGCGCCTTCGTCTGCGGCGAGGAGACCGCGCTGATGGAGTCCATCGAGGGCCGCCGCGGCGAACCGCGTCCCCGTCCGCCGTTCCCGGCGGTCAAGGGCCTGTTCGGCAAGCCCACCGTGCTCAACAACGTCGAGACGTACGCCAACGTCTGTCAGATCATCCTCAACGGCGCGGACTGGTTCGCCTCCATGGGTACCGAGCGCTCCAAGGGCACCAAGGTCTTCGCGCTGGGCGGCAAGATCGTCAACACCGGCCTGGTCGAGATTCCCATGGGCACGCCGCTGCGCGAGATCATCTACGACATCGGCGGCGGCATCCCGAACGGCAAGGCCTTCAAGGCCGTGCAGACCGGCGGCCCCTCCGGCGGCTGCATCCCCGCCAAGTACCTGGACATTCCCATCGAGTACGACTCGCTGATCGAGATCGGCTCCATGATGGGCTCCGGCGGCATGATCGTCATGGACGAGGACAACTGCATGGTCGACA
>MHCFR05601__coassemble_633_pt1 | contig 85726 bp, 74 predicted proteins | sample MHCFR05601__metabat2_low_PE_030 | metagenome-assembled genome bin MHCFR05601
TGCCGGTGCCCGGCGGGCCCACGAGCAGCACGCCCTTGGGGATGCGCGCGCCCAAGTCCGTAAATCGCTTGGGGCTGCGCAAGAAGTCGACGATCTCGGCGAGCTCTTCCTTCTCCTCATCGGCGCCCGCCACGTCGGCGAAGGTGATCTTGTTCTTGTCCGGGTCAAAGACGCGCGCGCGGCTGCGGCCGAAGGACATGACCTTGTTGCCGCCGCCGGACTGCTGGCGCATGATGAGGATCCAGAACACGAACACCAGGCCCATCATGAGCAGGAAGGGCACGAACTCCAAAAACCACGGCGTCTGCGGCTGCGGCAGGTACGTGACGTCAAACGCGAAATCGACCTCGCTGATCTCATCCACGGGCTTGCCCAGCTTCCGGGCATAGATCTGGCGGACGGTGGCGAAGAAATTGTCCTTGTCGATGGTCGTCTCAAAGTCGTAAGCGCGGGCCGGGAAGTCGACCTGCGCGATGCTCGTCTCGCGCAGCAGGCCCACGAGCGTCTCGTCCAGAATGGCGACGGCGGCCACCCTGTCCTCCTCGACGTATTGCAGCAGCGTATTGTAATCGATCTTGACGCTGCGGGTCTGCCCCATGGCGCCGAACATCTGGCTGACGATGATGATCGCCAGAATGATGACGGCATAGAGCAGGAATCCCCTGTATGACTTCTTCAAGCGCTGACCTCCCTAACCCAAAGCAGTGATGATCGTTTAATTATAGCACACCTTCCGTTTGCTTGCAACGATTCCTCATTTTTCATAGATTTCGGGGCGAAGCACGCCGATATCGGGCAGATTGCGGTAGATCTCGGCATGGTCCAACCCATAACCGACGACGAACTCATCCGGGATCTGAAAGCCCGCGTAATCGACGTGCAGGTCGACCTTGCGCCGGTCGGGCTTGTCCAGCAGCGTGCAGATCTTCAGGGACGCCGCGCCGCGGGAGAGCAGATTCTCCCGCAGGAACGAGAGCGTCAGCCCGCTGTCGATGATGTCCTCGACGACGAGCACATGCTTGCCGACGATGTCCTTGTCCAGATCCTTGAGGATGCGCACCACGCCGGACGACTTCGTCGCGCTGCCGTAGCTGGAGATGGCCATAAAGTCCGTCTGAACGGGCAGGTCAATCTCGCGGATCAGGTCGGCGAAGAAGATCACCGCGCCCTTGAGGATGCACACCAGCACCAGGCCGGCCTGCTCCGCGCGGTAATCCCGCGTGATCTGCGCGCCCATCTCCCGCACGCGCCGGGCGATCTGCTCCTTCGTCAGCAGCAGCTCGTCCTTGAGGTCCCTGTACATCTCGCGTTCCTGTTGCATAAACCTTCTCCTCATCTGTTATGTCGGTCGTTATGTCGTTTCGCCCATCCAGGGCAGTTCCCCGTCGAATGTGAGACATATGTTCGCGCCATCTGCACGGACGGCGGACTGCTCTGCGGCGCGCACGCCCACGGCCCAGAGCACGTCGCTCCCGCGCGCGATCAGCGGCGCCAGCGCCCGGAACGGACGGTCCAGCCGCCGGTCGATCATCGTCTGCTTGAGCTTTTGCGTCCCGCCGCCGCCGAACGGACGGATGACATCCCCCGGCCTTCGGTAGCGCACGACCGCGCCCGCAAGCGCATCCGCCGCAAAGGCCTGCGCCAGCAGCCCGTCGCCCGTACGCCCCGTGAAGGGCGATGGAACAAGCCGACCGCCCCACGGCAGGCACGCCCCGGAAAGCGCCGCCTGCAGCGGCAGCTCAAAGGCCGGGTCCGGCGCGAAGTCCGGGCGCAGCAGGTGCAGGTGGGTCCAGCCCGCCTCCATGCGCCAGCCGCCCCACAGCCCACACGCGCCGCCCGCGCAAAGCACGCGATCCGCCGCCTCCACGCGCTCGCAAGGCGTCTGTCCGATCCCTGCCTGGCGCAGCATGCGCAGCAGCGCCCGCGAGCGCAGCGCCGGATGCATTCCGCGAAGGGGCGCAAGGCGCGCGCACAGCCCGTAGGGGGCCTGCCGCACCGGCGGCATTAGGCTGTCCAGCGCCGCGTCGAAATACGCCTCGTCCCGCTGTGCGGCGCGCGCCACGCGGCACAGCGCCTCGTCCGCGCGCGGATTGACCGTGCGCAGCGCGGGCATCGCCTGCAGGCGCACGCGATTGCGCGCGGGCTCCTCGGACGCGTTGGTCGAATCCTCGCAAAAGGCCTCGTCCAGCGCCCGCAAATAGTCCCGGATCTCCTCCCTGCGCGTCTCGAGCATCGGCCGGACGAACAGCCCGTTCCGCGCCCGCATTGCGCAAAGGCCGCGTCCGTCGCTGCCGCGCACGGCGTGCAGCAGCACCGTCTCCGCCTGATCCTGCATGTGATGCGCCAGCGCCACCGAACGTGCGCCGGCCGCACGGGCGCATTCCTGCAAAAAGGCAAAGCGCGCCCTGCGCGCGGCATCCTCCAGGCCGGTCTTCCACGACTGTGAAAGACGGGGGACGTCCGCGTTCCCCTCGCGCAGCGGCACGTTCAGCCGGGCGCACAGGGACCGGACAAAGCGCGCATCCGACAGCGACTCCTCGCCGCGGATGCCATGCTCGAAGTGCGCGGCCTCCACGCGCAGGCCGCAATCGCCGGCGATGCGCACGAGCGCATGCAGCAGCGCGGTTGAGTCCGCCCCGCCGCTGACCGCGACGATCACGGTTTCGCCTGGCGACACGCCGCAAGGGCCCATCAACGCGTCGCGGACGCGCCGCTCCAGTGTTTGCATGGATATTTCCCCCATCTTACTACAGCGTATATTGTACCCGCTAAACGCGGGAAGCGCAAGGAGAAAAAGCAAAAAAAGACCGCCGCATTGCCGCGGCAGTCTCCGCCGTCTCATAGCGCCCTGCGCCGTTCGCGCGCTCCGGTTGGAACGATGCGCACGCACATTACGGTCATGTCGTCGCCTGCCGCGCCGCGCTGCGCGCGCAGCGCACGCTCGATCAACGACCGGCACAGCGCCCGCGGTTCCTGTGCGCGCGCCGACAGGATGGCCTGGCGAACGCCCTCCATGCCGCCCGGAATGGCGTCGGCCACGCCGTCGGTCATCATGACGATCAGATCGCCCGTCTCCAGCTCGATCTGGCGGGAACAGGGCTGCACGTCGGGCAGCATGCCCAGCGGCAGCGCGTCCGCCTCGAACGCCTCGCATTCATCCCCGCGCAGCAGGAACGAGGTGCAGGCCCCCAGCTTGTCCAGCGTCGCCCGCCCCTCATACAGGTCCAGCAGGCACAGGTCCAGCGTCGCAAAGACGTCCTCCCCCGCGCAGGCGAGCATCAGGCTGTTGACGGCCTTGAGCGCCTGCGCGCGCGAATACCCCGTGCGCAGGCAGCGCTCCAGCAGGCGCAGCGTGGCCTGGCTCTCGCGCCGGGCCGCGCCGCCGCTGCCCATGCCGTCGCTGAGCGCCGCAAAGCACCGGCCGCCGCGCAGGCGTCCCGTCCGGCTGCCATCGCCCGTGACCTCCTCGCCCGCCTTGCGCACGCTCTGTACCGTCACCTCCGCATCCAGCGGCGCATCTTCCTCAAAATACAGCTCCTCCTGCGACAGTTCCTCCATCAGGCAGCGCATGGGCCGGCCGGCGCCCGCCTCCGCCGCAGCCCGCAGCCGGTCCGCCGTCGCGCCGTCCGCGCGTTCGATCAGCGCCCGCACGCGTCCGCCGCTGCGCGCGGCGTAGGCGACCCGCGCGCGCAGTCCAGCCCAGGCCAGCGCCCGGTCGATCGCCGCGCCGAGCTGGGCGTCCGCTCCGTCCAGCATATCGCCCGACAGCCGCGATACCGCCTGCGAAACCGCCCCCAGTTGCCGGCGGATCGCCGCGCGCTGTTCCACGCACCGCGCATAAACGGCGTGCTCGTGCCGCTCCTGTTGCAGCTGTTCGCGCCTCGCCTGCGCAAAGCGCTCCGGCTGCAGGCAGCCCATCTCCCGCGCGACGCGCTCTGTCTCCTCGTCCGTCCGCTCCGGCAACGGCCGAAGCAGCCGCAGCACGCGCCGTCGGGTCCGCTCGTAGCGCTCGTTCCAGCATCGCTCCCGCCGCTCGCAGCGCGCGCACAGGTTCTGCGCGAACCGCTCCACGCGCGCCGCCTCCGTCTCATCCGGCGCGTCGGGCGCTGGCAGCGCGTCCGTCATCTCGCGGATCCCGTTCGCCATGTCGCGCACGCTGTGGAAGGCGAGACTGCGCACCGCATCCGCGGCCGTCTCGCGGTCCAGCAGCGGCTCCACGCGCGCGCAGAGGCGGTCCAGCCATGCGGGCGGACAGAGCGCTGGCGCGCACGCCGCCGCCAGGACTGACGCCATCGGTCCCGGGCGAAACAGCGAGGGATCGACCGTCGCCCCCGCGCAGAGCGCCGCTGCGCCCATGGCGCCCGCCACACCCCACCGCCCCCAGCGCCGCGCGACGCCGCACAGCAGGCCGGCCACCAGCAACAGCACGCCCTCCGCAGGCGTACGGCCCAGCAGCGTGAGCGTCAGTCCCGTCGCGCCGCCGAACGCCACGCCTGCGCCGGGCCCGCAGGCAAGGGCGATGCATGCCGTGCCCACGGCGGCCAGCATCCGCGCCAGAAAGCCCGCGTTCATGCCGCAAAGCCCGCACAGCACGCACAGGATGAACAGCAGCGCGCACAGCACGTCATCCGCGCGCGCGTCCGCACGGTCCGACAGCAGGTGCAGCAGACGGCCGAACACGGGCGTCAGGATCAGCACGCATGCCGCCAGCTCCAGGCAGCGCAGCGCCGGCAGAAAGCGGGCGCTCTCGACGAAGAGTGTCGGAAGGGACGCCGCAAGCGCGCTCAGCGCAAAGACTGCGCCATGCCACCTGGGCGCACAAAGCCGGCGCGCGACGGGCATCGCCAGCGAGATGGCGATGCAGACCGGCAGCTGCCAGCCCTGCATCATCGCGCCGCGCCAGACGCCGGCCAGCGCGCCCGCCACGACGCCCGCCATGCCCCACACCGCCGCCTCGTCAAACGCGAGCAGCGCCGCAAAGAACGCCGGCGCTGCGGGCATGCTGCCAAAGGGCATCTGCGCAAAGGAAAAGAGCAGCGTGCAGCTAAACAGAAAGGCCGCCTGCGGCAGCCCGGCCTGCAGCCCGACCCGGCGCGCGGCGCGCCTGCGTCCCTCCGGGCGGCGATCCCGCCGGCCCGTGCTTGTCCTCTGTGCCCGCGTGCGCCTGAGCACCATAAGCAAAACTCCCGCCCCTTTATTTGCGCACCATTATAGCCGCAGCGCGCCGCGTTTCGTGTCGTTCCCGCGCGCGAAACGCGGCGCGCATGCGCCGAAAAGGGGCAGGGTTCGTCAGCTGAGGCGCGCGTCGATCTCGTCCGCGACGCGCTCACGCAGTCGCAGCAGAAAGTCCGCCCCGCGCGGATAGCGCGCAAACGTCATCTCCCGCATGCCGGCCGTCTCCAGCACCAGGCGCACCGTGAACGCGCGCCCCGCCAGGCGCTCCAGCTGCCGCAGCGCGCGCAGGTCCACCAGCGCGTCGGCCTGCGCCTCGGCGCGCAGGCTCGAGAGGGGTTCGCCGTTCGGGCCCGGATAGACCAGGTATGCGTCCCCGGACGGGAAGGCATAGTTCGCATGCGTCTCAAAGAATGGATCGACGGGCCGCAGGGAGTACTGGGTGTTGTAGAAGTTGTATCCCCAGTGCAAAAATCCCTCGATGCGGTACAGGTAGAGCAGCACGCCCAGCACGCGGCACCGCGAAAGCGGCATCGCCAGAAAGCGGTTGGGCACATCCGCGCACTGCGCGCAGCAGTAGTACGCCCACAGCCCCGGCACGCCCGCCTGCACGAACGGCTCAATGTGATCCACCGCGACAACCGGGTGTTCCACAAGGCCCTGCTGATAAAACGTCAGGTCGCTGAGCGCGTCGACGACGCGGCATCCCGCCAGCAGATCCGCTGCCTGCGCGCGCGCAGCGCGATAGCTTGGCTCATGCCCGCGCGAGGGCTCGTCGGAGATGTGGTAGATCACGTGCGCGTCGTCATAGCCCAGGGAGGCGAGACGCGCGCGCAGCGCGGGCAGCAGCGCGCACAGCAGCCGCCGGTATTCCGGGCTCGTTGCGGGCACATCCCAGCCAAACGCCCGAACGCGCCGTCCGCCCTCCCACACGTAGACGTTGGGCGTCGCCTCCGCGCCCCACTGGGTGAACAGGTGCGCGATCTCCAGCGCCTTGACGCCATGCCGGCGGCAGATCGCCGCCCAGCGGTCCAGGCGCGCAAAGTCGAAGCTGTACGCGCCCTCCTCCCTGAAGATGTCGACCAGCTGCACGCACAGGCGCTCGCCGCCGACGGCCGTATCCAGCGGCGGCGTGAAGACGGGCGTGAGCAGCGCGTTCACGCCGTGCTCGCGCGCAGCGGCTTCAATGAACTGCTCCAGGATCGCCCAGTGCGCCTCGCTGTAGGGCTCCACGCCATAGTACTGCGCCAGGCAGTCCGCATGAAACCACTCGGTATGCCACAGCGTCTGCGCGTCCAGCTCGGCGGCGCGCACGCGCAGCGTGAAGCGCAGCACGCGCACATCGTCCCCGCCGCCCTGCGCGGGCCGGATCTCCACCTGTACTGCATAGTCGCCCGTCCGCGCGTCCTGCGGCACGTCAAACGTCAGCAGCACGCTGCGGTATTGGCCCGGGAGCGCCAGGATCTGCGGGCGCTCCATCGGCATCAGCGGATCCGGGAACAGGCCCGGCGTATCGCGCAGATAGTCGCCGTCGCGCCGCTCGTAGCAGGGGAAATCCGACGGCACGCAGCCCACAGCGCGAACCCGGGGCGCGCAGGGCGCGCCCAGCACCCGCACGTCAAACCTTGCCGGATCGCCGCCCCGGCACGCCAGCTGCACGGACGCGCGCGTGCCGCGCCAGGCGGAGAGCACGGCCCCCTGCGCCAGCGGCCTGGGCGGCTCGTCCCAGAAGACCTTTTCCAATGGGGAAACAAGGCAGAATGCGTAAGACATGTCGCTCCCTCCGTACAAAAAGGCGGCGGGATCCCCGCCGCCATAATTACCGCGCCCGCGGCGCGCGCCGCAGGTATTTCATGACCGTCTGCGCCACCGTGCCGGTCAATATGCCCGTGAGAATGCCCACGAGCAACAGCACGGGCAGATAGAACGTGAACAGTTCGGGCAGGTTGAGCTGCCAGGCCGCCACGAGCACCTGACCCACGTTGTGAAAAGCCGCGCCCGCCACGCTTGCGCCCACGACGCTCAGCCCCTTGACGCGCCGGCAAAGCAGCATTGCCAGCACGCTCAGCAGGCCGCCGGCGAAGCTGTAGAGCATCACCTGCGGGTTGCCAAAGAGAAAGCCCGTGACCAGCACCTTGAGCGCCATGAGCAGCAGCGTCTGCCCGGCGGGCAGCATGTACACGGCGTAGAGCAGCACGGAGTTGGCCAGGCCCAGCTTGATGCCCGGCACCGGAATCGGCAGCTGGATCACACTGTCGAAATAGCCCAGCACCACCATCATCGCCGTCAAAAGGCCCGAAAGCGCCACGCGCCTGGTCCGCTCGCTCATGCCGCATCCTCCGTCTTACGCTTCTGTGTCCGCAAAGGCGACGCCGTTCGTTCCATCCGACCAGAGGCGCTCCAGCTGATAGTACGCGCGCTCCTGCTCATGGAAGATGTGGATCATCATCTCGCCGTAGTCCAGCACGATCCACCGTCCGTCGCCCACGCCTTCCTTGCGGCGCGGGAAGCACGCCTGCTCGGCGAGCTTTTCCTCCACGTGCTCGCACAGCGCCTTCACCTGCGGCACCGAGCGTCCCGAGCAGATCAGCATGTAGTCGGTGATGACCGTCATGCCCTCCACGTCCAGCAGCAGGATGTCCTGCGCCTTTTTTTCGTCCAACAGCCGCGCCGCGTAGACGGCCCTCTGCCTGCTTGTCATCCGTTGGGTCCCTCCTGTCGTGTGAGCGTCTCAAGCGCCCTTTGCGTGTCCGCGTGCAATGTCTGCCGGTTTGCCTTGACGTGCTCGGCGCTGCTTTGCAGCGCCATGCGCATGGCCGCATCCAGATCCGTTTCGCACAGCGCGCGCAGCTCGGCCAGGCCCGGAAAGCTGCGCCGGCCAGGCTCCACCATGTCGGCCAGGTAGATGATCTTATCCAGCGTGGACATGTCCGCGCAGCCCGTCGTGTGGTAGCGGATGGCGTGCAGCACTTCGGGGTCCTCCACGCCATACTCCTGGCGCGCCCGCGCGGCGCCGGCCGGCCCGTGCATCAGCGCGCCGGAGGCGCGCATGCTCATGTCCACCGTCTGCGCTACGCTATCATTCTGGATGTAGGCGTGCATTTCCTGCAAGCTGCAGCATTTCGCGCAGTCGTGCAGCAGCGCGGCCACGGAGGCCTTGCCCTCGTCCGCGCCCAGCGCGCGCGCCATGCGCACGGCCGTCTCCTCGACGCCCAGCGTATGCGCATAGCGCTGCGACGTGAGCGTCTTTTTCAGGCGGCGCAGCATCTCCTCGCGCGTCATCGCCCCGCCCCCTTCTGCGGCGCGTACAGCCCGCGGCTTTGGATGTACGCCGCGACCGGCTCCGTGACGACGTCCGTCAGGTCCTTTCCCCTTGCGGCCATCTCCCGCACCATGGTCGAGGAAATATCCATTGGGGGCATATCGAGCCAGCACATGTCCGCGCCTTTTCGGCGCATGCCCTCCATGCATGAAATCACTTCTTTCCCCGCGCAGCCCCGTCGGCCGAAGACGGCGAAACTGCAAAGATGGAGCACCTTGTCCGCGCGGTGCCACGTGTGCAGCTCCAGCAGCGTGTCCGCGCCGATGAGGTAGCAAAACGCCGCCCCCGGCAGGCGCGCCCGCAGCAGGTTGAGCGTATCGAACGTGTAGATGACGCCCGCGCGCGTCACCTCCAGGTCGCAGGCCTCAAAGCGCGGGTTTTCCCGCTCGCACAGCCGCACCATCGCCAGACGGTCCCACTTGTCCGCCAGGCCCTCGTGCTTGTGCGGCGGATTCCCGGTGGGCAGCAGCAGCATCCGGTCCAGCGACAGCGCGTCCAGCGCGAAGGCCGCCATCGCCAGATGCCCGCGGTGGATCGGGTTGAAGCTGCCGCCCAGCACGCCGATTCTGTCCATCGCGCCTCCACGCCCCTTCAATTGGTATTATACCCCATTTGCCGCCGTACGCAAAGAGGGGATTTGCCTCATTCGCCCACTTCGATGCATTCCATGCCCTGCAGCGCCGCATCGGTCAGCGCAGCCACGTCCAGCGCCTCCTCCGCCTTGCGGATGAGCTCCGGCCTGGGGTGCGTGGTCGGGTGGCGCGGGGTGAAGATCGTGCAGCAGTCCTCATAGGGCAGCGACGAGGTCTCGTACGTGCCGATCTGCTCCGCGCGCTCGACGATCTCGATCTTGTCAAAGCCGATGCACGGGCGGAAGACCGGCATGCCGACCACCTCGTCTGTGCAAACGAGCGCCTCCATCGTCTGGCTGGCGACCTGGCCGACGCTCTCGCCCGTGATGAGCGCCTGCGCGCCGTCCATGCGCGCCACGCGCTCGGCGATGCGCATCATGAACCGGCGCATGATCAGCGTGGTGTAGTGATCGGGGCACTTCTGGTGGATCTCCATCTGGATCTGCGTAAAGGGCACGACGTACAGCCGGATCTTCCCACAGTATTCGCTCAGGATGCGCGCCAGCTCGACGACCTTTTCCTTGGCGCGCTCGCTCGTATACGGGAAGGAGTGATAGTGTACGCAGCAGATCTCCACGCCGCGCTTGGCGATCATGAAGCCCGCGACCGGGCTGTCGATGCCGCCGGAGAGCAGCAGGCACGCGCGGCCGTTGGTGCCCAAGGGCATGCCGTTGACCGCCGGGATGCAGCGCACGTACAGATACGCCTTGTCGCGGATCTCGACGCTGAGCACGTGGTCCGGGCTGTGCACGTCCACGCGCAGGCCGGGCAGCGCCTCCAGCACGCGCTCGCCCATGCGGCGGTTGATCTCGGGCGAGTCGATCGGATAGCGCTTGTCCGAGCGGCGGGCGTTGACCTTGAACGTGCCCGAGAGCGGGCGCATCATCTGCACCGCCTGCGCGCAGACCGCGTCGAAGTCGTCCTTTTCCATCTCAATCGCCGGGCACACCGAGTGCACGCCGAAGACCTTCGTCACGCGCCGGATGCATTCATCCATGTTCTGCGCGTCGGACACGAAGATGCGGCTGTCCGAGATCCAGACGTTGCCGCCGATTTCGCGCACGGCGCGGCGCACGGCGTTGACCAGCGTGCGCAGGAAATACGGGCGGTTCTGCCCCTTGAGGTGTACCTCGCCGTAGCGGACGAGCAGCAGTTCTCTCATGCGTCAGCGCCTCCTGAATTGACTGAGCTGGGCGTGGGCGGCGATGGCCGCATCCGCCGCGCGTTCGATTTCCTGCGGGGTGTTCATGGGCGAAAGACTGAAGCGAATGGCCCCCTCGGCCTGCTGGGGCGAAAGCCCCATCGCGCGCAGGCCCTGGCTGACCTTCCGGCCGTGGCTGGAGCATGCGGAACCTGTGGAGACGTAAATCCCCTGCCCCTCCAGCGCGTGCAGCAGCACCTCGCCGCGCACGTTCGGAAACGAGACGTTCAGGATGTGCGGCGCGGCGTCCGGCTCGCCCGGCAGCGGTCCGTTGATTCGCGCGCCGGGCACGCCCGCCAGCAGCCGCTGCGCGAGCGCGTCCTTGAGCCGCGCCATGCGTCCGCAGGGGTCCTCCAGCGCCGAAAACGCCTCCACCGCCGCGCCCATGCCGGCGATACCCGGCGTGTTGTACGTGCCCGAGCGCAACCCGCCCTCCTGACCGCCGCCGAGCAGGACCGGCGCCAGGCGCGTGCCCTTGCGAACGACCAGCGCGCCGACACCCTTGGGGCCGTGGATCTTGTGCGCACTGAGGGCGTACAGATCCACGCGCAGCGCGCTCAGCGACACAGGCACGCGCAGAAAGCCCTGCACGCCGTCCACGTGCAGGCGCGCGCCGGGGCAAAGGCGGTCCATCAGCGCGCGCAGGGCGGCGATGGGCTGCACCGCGCCGGTCTCGTTGTTCACCTGCATGACGCTCACCAGCGCGGTATCCGGCGAGAGCAGCGCCGCGGCCGCGTCCAGGTCGAGCACGCCCCGGGGCGTGACGGGCAGCGTGCGCACGTCGTGGCCCATGTCCTTCACGCGCGCCATGGCCTCCAGCACGGCCGGATGCTCGACTGCGCTGCAAAGGAAGCGCATGGGCTTTCGCTGCAGCGCCGCCGTGCCGAGGATGGCGAGGTTGTCCGCCTCGGTGCCGCCGCTGACGAAGACGACCTCGTCCTCCCGTGCGCCCAGTGCGCGCGCGATCTGCCCGCGCACCGCGCGCATGCGCCGCTCGGCGTCGACAGCGGGCCCGTAGGCGGCGGAGGCGTTGTAGAACGTGTCGCGCATGCAGGCGCAGACCGCGTCGACCACCGCGTCAAAGGGGCGCGTCGTCGCGCTGTTGTCCAGATAGATTTCCATGATCGCCCTCCGAAAGACGGCCCTCCGATGAAAAGCCTCCGGCGGTGCTGCCGGAGGCGGACGGTTCTGCTCAGCCCTGGAATGCGCCGTGCGCGGCGTATTGGCGGATGAGGTCGGCCATCTCCTTGGAGGGCTCTATGACGATGATCCGCTTGGCGCTGTCCTTGACGAAGTAGAAGTAGAACAGGTTCGCGTCGCGGTTGAGGAACCAGTTGTCCTTGCGAACGCCCGGCATGTTGATGTAGCGCTGGAAGCTCTGATGCGTCACCCAGCCGCATGCGTCGACGTTCTTGACGCGCATGCTGCCCAGCTCCTTGCGCTTGTTGTTGCCGTACACGCGCGCGAAGTCGAGCTCGCCGTTGGTGAACGTATATTCATACTCCGTGCGCAGCACGTCCTTTTTGAGGAAGAGCAGCACGGCCAGACCGCCCGTGACCAGCATGACGGCGATCATCGGCAGGTTGAAGTTCAGCACCATGATCGTGCCCTGCAGCAGCATCAACGCGATCAGTCCGAAAATGACGATGCCCACCCACGCGAGCGCGTAGAGCAGGTCGTTGAGCAGTCGATTGCGCCGGACCACGACTTCTTCGCGAAAATTGTCCATGAACGTTCCTCCATTGCTATAGCCAGTATAGCATAGTATAACACGAAAGTCCACGCGCGGCTAGTGTCTCGTCGGACTTTTCGCGGTTGTGCTTCAAATTTCTCGGCAGCGGCAGGATTTTGCCGGCTGCGTTTCGAATAAATTCTATTTACGGTCATCCCCAAATGCGCCGGCAAATCCACCCACATCGTATCGGAGGTCGAACGCCATGAAATGTCCGTCCTGCGGATATTGGAATAAATCCGAATTCCCCCGCTGCTTCCGCTGCGGCGCGCCGCTGTCCCCGCCCGCGCAGGAGCCCGCGGACCGGCCCTGGGAACAGTCGCTGCGCGACGCCGAGCCGGACGTCTCCTATGAGCGCTATGACGACGACGAAAACGTGGACGTGCTCGACGCGCGCCCGGCCGAGGAGGAGGCGCCGTCCGACGACGCCACGCAGCTGGCCGGCGAGATCGAGCAGCTCAAGGAGCGGCGCGTGCGCGGCGAGATGTACCTGGACAAGATGCGCCGGCGCGCGCGCGCGGCGCAGGAGAGCCTGCGCACCGCCACAGTCATCCGTCCGCTGCCGGAAGAGCCTGACGATGCGCCGCCGCAGGAGGAGGAGCCTCTGGAGGAGCGGCGCGCGCGCAAAGAGCGCGCCTACGCCCGCGCAATGTCGGGGGGCGACCTGCCGCCGGAGGAGGAGCCCGAGCGCCATGGCGTGACGGACGACGACTTCGACTTTGACGATGCGGACGAGAGCGCGCCCATCTTCTACGATGGCTATGAGAGCCCGGCGGACGAGACAGACCCCGGCGCCTACACCGACTATCAGCCCACGCGCAACTACCGCGACACGCGCACCTACTCGAGCACGGCGATCCGCAACTACGCCGCCGCCGGCGCGCGCAACAGGCGTCCGCACAGCAGGCGCCGCCTGTGGCCGAAGGTGCTCGTCTGGCTGGGCGCGTGCCTGGCGGTGATGGCGACCAGCTACTTCGGCGTGTCGCTCTTCCTCAGCCTGTCGGGCCTGTCCGTGCAGCAGGAGATCGCCTCGCAGGTCACCATCGAGGAGGGCACGGTGCAGGAACAGCCGGGGCACATCATCACGATCTCGGGCCGCGAGGGCGCGCAGATCTATGTGCGCGAGCTGCAAAATTCCTACGTCGTCACCGACGGCGTGGCGACGATCGCCATTCCGGACTACTACTGGTACGAGAATGCCGAGGGCGTCACCGGCGATACGATGGACGTGGAGCTGACCCCGTTCATCAAGTACAACGACGGCGATCAGGACGCGCTCTCGCCCATCCGCTATACGATCAGCGTGCCGCTCTCGCCCATCACGCTCGTGCGGCCGGAGACGACGTATGCCGAGGTCTCCACCTCCATCTACGAGATCCGCCTGCAGGTGGAAAAGGGCAGCACCGTCATCATCGACGGCACGAACGTGTCCGACCAGATCAACAACAACGGCATCGTCTCCAGCAACGTGCAGGTGCAGCCCACGGGCGAAAACCGCATCCAGGTGTCCGTGCGCAGCCGCTACTGCCGGGAGAACAACATCGAGCTCATCCTCAACCGGCCCGAGCAGGACATCTCCCTGGAATTCGCGGTCGACACGCTCGTGGAGTCGAGCAGCGCCTATACGCGCATCTACGCCACCACCTTCCCCGGCGCGACGGTGACGGTGGAATCGCCCTACAGCATCCAGAGTGACGACGAGATCACCCGGGTCAAAAACGGCGAGGCCTCCTTCGTCCAGGGCGGCGACATCGTCGTGGATGAGAGCGGTTCGTTCTCGTTCGTGGCCTACTTCCCCGAGATCGGCGACAACACCATCACCATCCGCGCGCAGTACCCCGGCCGGCAGGACGCCGTGGTCACGCACGTCATGTACTACATGCCGCCCGTGGACGTCTATTCGCGCAAGGCCTGGCCCTTCACCGCGTCGGACTACCGCGACCTGATCAACAACATCGCCAACCGGCAGGGGCAGATCTACGTCTGCAAGGGCACAATCACCCGCATCGTCAGCACGCAGCCGCAGCTGGCCATCATGGATACGGGCACGGACGGCGTGGAGCAGCTGGTCATGCTGGAGAACAGCTCCGCCACGCAGTGGGAGCTGGGCACGTGGTACCGCATCTACGGCGACGCCAACGGCATGTACAGCAACATGCCGCGCATCACCGCGCGCTATACCTACACGGACTGAGATACGCATGCCGCGCACGGCGCCCGGGCACCCTATGCGGGGAGGCGAAGGGATATGCTCACGCCGTTTGAGGAAAAGAGCGCGCTGGCCGGCCTGCTGGACCGCATCGGGCTGCGCGCGCTGCTCTTCCTGCTGTCGATTCTGTGGTTTTACCGGCTCTGGCTCAGCCTGTCCGCCGCGCTGCTGGCGGGCTGCGCGCTGGGCCTGATGCTCTGCCTCGCCCTGACGCTTTGGCAGCGGCGCACGCTGCGCGCGCGGGAGGACGCGCTTCGCGCGCGGCTGGGCGGCATGCTCGCGCTGGAGGACATCGCCCTGCTGACCGCGGAGGGGGCCGCCGCGCGCGCTGCGCATCTGTTGCAGCGCGTCTACCCGCTGGACATACAAAAGAGGACGCCGGAAGGCGTCCTCGCGCTGTTTCAGGGAGAAAAGTTACTCATTCGCTGCCTGCGCGCGCATGCAAGCGAGCGCGTGTCCTGTGGGGACGTCCTCGCAGCGCAGCGCGCGCGCATCGCGCAGGGCGCGGACCGCTGCGTGCTGTGTGCGACGTGCGCGTTCTCCACGCAGGCGCAGCGCCTGTGCGAGACGCTGGAGCCGCCCGTGCGCGCCGTCGATGCGGACGCGTTGGCCGCGCTCGCGGGCCGGGACGCCCCGGCGACAGACGAACAGCTCGTCGCCCTGGGCCGCAGGCGCAGGCGTCCCTTTGCCTGGCGTCAGCTGCAGGCCGTCGTGTTTGCGCCGGAGAAGATCCGCCGCTATCTGCTCTACGGCTTCTATCTCTACGTGCTCTATGTGCTCACCGGCCGGCTCTATGCCCTGCTGCCCGCGCTGCTGTGCCTGGTTCTGGCCGCCGTCAGCCGCATGCGCGGCACACGGCGCAGCGCGCTGTGACGCTCAGTCCATCCGGTAGATGCGCCGCACCTCCGCCGTCGGCGCGCCGTCCTCACCCTCCATGAGGAGCGGCGGCTCCACGCGCAGCAGGGGCCGCACGTTTCTGGCGCACTCGAGCAGCATCAGCTTGGGCGCCTTGTCCGCGCGCGCATAGACCAGGCGCATCCGCTTGGGCTCCAGGCGATGCGCGCGCACGCAGTCCATGAGTTCGAGCATGCGCGCCACGGGAAACACGACGCACATGCGCCCGCCGCTACGCAGCACCTGCGCGGCGCTTTGCGCGATCTCATCCAGCGTGCAGGCCGCCTCGTGGCGCGCGAGCGCCTTCTCCTGCCGCGGGTTGACGAGCCCAGCGCCCGCCTTGCCATAGGGCGGATTGCACACGAGCAGATCCGTCCGCCCGTGGCCCAGCAGGGAGGCCGCGTCGCGCAGGTCCGCGCAGTGCACGCGGATGCGGTCCGACAGGCCGTTCATCGCGACGCTGCGCGCGGCCATATCGGCCATGTCCGGCTGGATCTCCAGCGCGTCGAACGTCGTGCCGCGCGCGCGGGAGGCGATGAGCAACGGCAAAATGCCCGTGCCCGTGCCAAAGTCGACGACATGCTCGCCCGGCCGGGCCGCGGCAAAATCCGCCAGCAGCACGGCGTCCGTCCCAAAGCGGAACGCGCCGGGCCGCTGCAGGATGCGCAGGCCGTCGTGCTGCAGGTCGTCGATGCGCTCGCCCTCGCGCGCCCATTCCTCCATGCCGATCCCCTTTCCCGAATGCCTACAGGATGTTGAGCCACGTCTGCGGACAGTACCCCTCCTGCCCGGCGGTCGTGCGCAGGTATGCCCAGCCGTCGGAGAGGCGCTTTACGGTGACGATCTGCGCATCCGACAGCGTGCCGACGGTCGCCGCCTCCTCGCTGGGCTGCGCATAGAGCGGCGCGCCCGCCTCATCCAGATAGCAGGTGGCGATCCAGTAGTCGAGGTAGAGCTCGTCCACGGCCGCATAGCCGTACACGCCGCGCGCCTCCGCGCGCACCCAGCGGACCGAATCGTAGTCGATGATGCGCACGTCCTCACCCTGCTGCAGCGACAGCACGGACGCCGCGTCGGACTGCGGCTGTGCGCGCAGCACGGCGTTCGCGCGCGCCTCGCCCGTGTTCACCACGTCCTCCAGGCGCGCCGTCGGGCCCGGCGTGGCCGTCGGCGCAGGCGTCTGCTCGGGCGCGGGCGTCGGCCCGGGCGTGGACGTCTGTTCCGGCGCGGGCGTCTGTTCGGGCGCAGGCGTCGGCGATGGAGTGGGCGTGGACGCGTCGCCATAGACCGTGTAGACGTAATCCGCGCTCACCCAGCCGATGACTTCGCCCTTGCGCACCTGATACCAGCCCACGCCCTGATCGACGACCGTCAGGCGCTCGCCGTCATACAGGCGGGCGACGATGCATCCCCGCGTGCTCGGTTCGCTGCGCATGTTCAGGCTCGTGGACACGCGCACGATCACGGCGTCGGGCAGCGGCGGCAGCCAGGTGGCGGACGGCGCAGGCGTCGGCTGTGGCGTCGCAGTCGGGACCGTCTGCACGGGCCGCTCCTCCAGCACGAGGTACTGCGAGGACACATAGCCCGTGAGCGAGCCGTACGCCACGCGGCTCCAGGACGGGTCGTAAGAGAGCACCTGTACGTACGTGCCATGCGGAATGCTCGTCAGCACGCCCGCCCACGTGCCGGCCGCCGCGCGCAGGTTGAGGCGGCTGGAGGCGCTGGACAGCGCGATGCGTGCGACCAGCTCCGTCTGCACGTCCGTTGGCGCAGGCGTCGGGGTGATCGTGGCAGCCGGGGTGGGCGTGGGTTCGACGGTCGTCCCCGGCACATACGTCTCAAAGCGCAGGTAGTCGTTGCTGACATACCCCTCCTGGCCTGCGGCGCGCACACGGCTCCAGTTCTGGTAGCGCTCGATCACGTCCAGCACCATGCCATCGGGCAGCAGTGCAATCACGCGCGCCTCCAGTGTCGGCGCCTCGCGCAGGTTCAGCGTCTCGTCTGCATCGGAGAGCGACACCACCGCGCGCAGCGCCGTCTGCGGCGTGGGCGTCGGGACAGTCGTGGCCGTCGGCGCGGGCGTGGCCGTGGGCGCCGCGTCCTCCTCAAAGCGAAGGTAGGCGTTGTAGGCATAGCCCACGTAGCCGGAGACGCTCACCAGGCTCCAGGTCTGGTAGCGGTCCAGCACCTGCACGCGGATGCCGTTGGGCAGCAGCACCAGCACCTGCGCGTCCTCCTTGGGATCCGCACGCAGGTTCAGCATCTCGCCGTCGCTCGAGAGCGTCACCACGGCGTAGCGCTCCGAACCCGGCGTCGCAGTCGGCACGGGCGTCGCGGTCGGCGCAGGCGTCGCGGTCGGCGAAACCTCCACGCCGCCCACGTCGATGAGCTGCACATACTGGCGCGAGACGTAGCCGATCACGCCGTCGCGCGCCACTTTCACCCAGCCGGCGGTGGAGGTGTCCAGCACCGGCAGCATCTCGCCGCTGTAGACGTAGGCAAGCACTTTGGCGCCCAGGTACGGCTCCGCGCGCAGGTTCAGGTATCCGCCGCTGAGCACGACATAGGCCAGCGTGTCCGTCTGGATCTCCGGGGCAGGCGTTTGCTGCGGAGCGGGCGTCTGCTGCGCGCCGGCAAACGTCAGATAGCTGCGCACCACATACCCCGTCTGCACGCCGTAGCGCACGCGACACCAGGCCCCGTCGTCCTCCAGCACGTCCAGGATCGTCCCGTGCGGGATGCGCGCGATGACGCCCGCGTCCGTGCTCTTGTCCATGCGCAGGTTGAGCACGTCGTAGACCGTCGAGAGGGTGACCGTCGCCTGCGCGATGGCGTCCTCTCCACCGGCGGGCGTCTGGGTGGGCTCGGACTCCGGCCAGGAGGAGCCGTCCAGCGCCGGCAGCAGGCTGTCGCGCGTGAAGCTGATCTGCACGCGCGAGGTCCCCGGATAGTAAAAGTCGAGGATCTGCTCGTAGCTCATGTCCTCGGAGGCCATCTGCTGCGCGCCGCGCTGGCTCATGCCGATGCCATGCCCGTAGCGACGGGCGGTCAGGCGGAACGTCAGCTCCGTCTCCTCTACCTCGATCAGCTCGTTCTTCGTCGTGTTCAGGCTCATGCTCAGCGCCTGCTCCAGCTCCGAAAAGTAGTCGAACGTCACGGTCACGGGCGAGGGGACGCCCGCGATGCGCACGGTCACGTCGACCTTCTGATACAGGCGGGAGGGCGAGGCGTACATGGGATCGCGCGCCGTGACGTCGACGTACTCCGTGATCGTCGTCGCATCCTCGGACAGACCCACCGCCGCCGCGGCCTTGCTGCGGATCAGCCGTTCAAATGTCTGGCTGCTCGTGCCCGTGCCCGGCGCCTTGTACAGCGTCACCGAGCGGGTGGGCGACATGCTGTTGCGCAGGTCGTACGGGTCGTCCTTGACCGTCAGGTATGGGTAGCCGCTGGTGCCCCACGCGTTCTTGACCGACTCGGTCTGTCCGCCGTTGCTGGCCGTGTAGTACGCGCCGATGTACGCCCCGCCGTACATCGCCACGATGCCCGCCGTCTCCTGCACCGCCTGCTTGCACGTCGCGTTGCCGCTGGGCGTGCCGCGGTACACCTGGTCGCTCGTGGTGTCGACCACGTCGTAGGTCGAACGGTTCTGGGCCATCTTGGCCGCCACGTATGTGCGCGCCGCAACGGCCTGCGCCTTGAGCGCCTCCAATGGGAAGCCGTTGCTCATCTCATAGGGCAGCACGCCGTCCATATAGTCCTCAATGTACACGTGCACGATGGCCTGGATCTTGCCGCCATTGGCGCGCAACTCGATGTCGCCCTCGTACAGGTTGGCGCTGTTGCGCGCCTGGGCGATGCGCACGCCGTTCTCGCCGCTCGTCTGGTGCCGCCGCAGCGTGAAGCTGGAACCCATGTTCTGCACGGATCCATCCTTCTCCAGGGTGAGCGTGCTGCCCGAGCAGCGCACCGTCACCTGATCTCCGCGCGCAAACGAGCGAGACGTGTCGCCGTTCACGCTGTAGCTGCCCGCGATCGTCAGATCCAGCGTGGAGAGCGAGGAGAGCGAGGACAGATACACGCGCACCGTGCCGGACTCCGACGCGCCCTGCGCACGGACGACCGGCCAAAACGTCAGCACCAGCGCCAGCGCAAGCAGGCGCTTCCCCCAGGCCGTCCAGTTTCGCATCATCCGCGTTCCCCCTCCGTTGTTTCTGCGCGCTTCGCCCTCTTTCGCGTCCGCGCAGGTGTTCCGCAAAAATTGTAACACATTCTTAATATTTTGTCCACGTTCACTTTGCCCAAAGGGCCGCACAATATTTGGAACGCACACCTTGCCCTTTACGGGCGCGCCCGCTTCTGATATAATAACCCCTACGAGAAAACGGATGGAGCGATGTTCATGAAACGTTGGATCTCCCTGCTGCTCTCCCTGCTGCTGATCGTAGGCGCGGCGTCCGGCTGCGCCGAGACGGGCGGTGTGAAGGAGCGCTTTTCAATTCTGTATTTCGACACGTTCGACACGCTGATCAGCCTGATCGGCTATGCGGACGACCAGGAGACGTTCAACCGCATCGCCGAGGAAGCGCACCAGACGTTCCTGAAGCTGCACCGGCTCTTCGATGCCTACAACGAATACGAGGGCATCGCGAACATCTGCACGCTGAACCGGACGGCCGCGCAGGCGCCGGTCGAGGTGGACCCCGCGCTGATGGATCTGCTCGTGCTGTGCAAGGAGCAACAGCCGGGCCTGCACGGCACGGTGAACATCGCGATGGGCAGCGTGCTGCTGCTCTGGCACGACTATCGCGAAGCCGGGCTGGACGATCCCGCCGGCGCACAGTTGCCGCCGATGAAGGCGCTGCAGGCGGCCGCCGCGCATACGAACATGGACGACCTGGTGCTCGACACGCAGAACATGACGGTCTTCTTCGCCGACCCGGAGCTCAAGCTCGACGTCGGCGCGGTCGCCAAGGGCTTCGCGACAGAGCGCGTCGCCCGGCAACTGGAGGCATCCGACATGCCCTCGTTCATCATCAGCGCCGGTGGAAACGTACGCGCGGGCGCCGCGCCGGCGGACGGGCGCGCAGCTTGGGGCATCGGCATCCAGCGACCGGAGGGGGCCGTACTCAGCGCGTCGGAGGACGACCTGATCGAGATCGTCTATCTCAGCGACATGTCCGTCGTCACCAGCGGCGACTACCAGCGCTACTACACGGTAGACGGCGTGCGCTATCATCACCTGATCGATCCCACGACGCTGATGCCTGCCACGCACTACCGCTCGGTGAGCATCCTCACGCACGATTCGGGCATGGCGGACCTGCTCTCCACAGCGGCTTTCCTGCTGCCCTACGAGGAGAGCCGCGCGCTGGTCGAGTCGCTCGAGGGCGTGGAGGCCATCTGGGTCATGCCGGATGAGAGCGTGCGCATGACCGACGGCGCGGCGGCAGTGGCCGCCTCGCAGGGCGCGGGCCAGTAAAAACGTCAAATATTGAAAGCGCCGCCCCGGGACAACTCCCGGGGCGGCCTTTGTATCATCTGATACCGCTGTCAGCGATGGTACAACCGCTTCGTCTCGTAGTTGGGCTCGCTGGTCAGGTTGACCTTGAGCCGGCGGAAGATCGTCTCGTCAACGCTGGCGAGGATGACCGACGCGTGCGCCTCGCAGTCCTCGAGCATTGACAGGCACGAGAGCGCGCGGGCGGCACGCTCATCGGTGGCCGCGCAGATGGACAGCGCGATGAGCACCTCGTCCATGTGCAGGCGTGGATTGCGGTTGCCAAAATACCGAACCTTGAGCGCCTGCACGGGCTCGATGATCTCGGCGCTGATCAGCTGCACGCTGTCCGGGATGCCGCTGAGCGCCTTGAGCGCGTTGAGCAGCATCGCGGAGGACGCGCCGAGCAGCTCCTTCGTCTTGCCGGTGACGATGCGTCCATCGGGCAGCTGCAGCGCGACGGCGGGCGCGTCGGTCTTCTTGGCCACGCTTTGCGCGGCGGCCACGACGGCGCGCTCCTTGATGTCGATGTGCTCCTGGTTCATCAGCAGTTCAATCTTGTAGACGGCGTCCGCCTCGCCCGTGCCCCGGCGCTGGGCGCACAGCGCCTCGTAGTAGCGGCGGATGATCTCCTGGCGCGACGCCTCGCACACGGCCTCGTCGTCAATGATGCAGTTGCCCACCATGTTGACGCCCATGTCTGTGGGCGACTTGTAGGGCGACTGGCCGTAGATCTTTTCGAAGATGGCGTTGAGCACCGGGAAGATCTCGACGTCGCGGTTGTAGTTGACCGCGATCTTGCCATAGGCCTGCAGGTGGAACGGGTCGATCATGTTCACGTCGTTCAGGTCCGCCGTCGCGGCCTCGTAGGCGAGGTTGACCGGGTGCTTGAGCGGCAGGTTCCAGATGGGGAAGGTCTCGAACTTGGCATAGCCCGCCTTCACGCCGCGCTTGTGCTCGTGGTACAGCTGCGAAAGGCACGTCGCCATCTTGCCGCTGCCCGGGCCGGGCGCGGTGACGACGATGAGCGAGCGCTCTGTCTCGATGTAGTCATTCCTTCCATAGCCCTGCTCGCTGACGATGACGGGCACGTTGGAGGGATAGCCTTCGATGACGTAATGGCGGAAGACCTTGATGCCCTGCGCGCGCAGGCGCTTTCGGAAGGCGTCGGCCGTGCGCTGGCCCTTGTACTGCGTGATGACCACACTGCCCACGTACAGCCCGATCTCGCGGAAGGCGTCGATCAGGCGCATCACGTCCTCGTCGTAGGTGATGCCCAGGTCGCCGCGCCGCTTGTTGCTGTCGATCGCCGCGGCGCTGATCGTGATGACGATCTCCGCCTGATCCTTGAGCTTGAGCAGCATGTTCATCTTGCTGTCCGGCTTGAAGCCCGGCAGCACGCGCGAGGCGTGGAAGTCGTCAAAGAGCTTGCCGCCAAACTCCAGGTACAGCTTGCCGCCAAACTCCGAGATGCGCTTTCGAATCTGCTCGGACTGCATGGCGATGTACTTGTCGTTGTCAAAACCGATCTTGGCCAATTCGATTCCTCCTCCGGGCAGTGCCCGTGCTTGCGTCTGATGCGTCATTCACAAACCGACAGCAGGTCGGCAAACCCGTTCAGGTCATAGGTCGCAGTGTGCAGTCGCGCAGCATCCCCAATCGCCGCGCTGTCAAACCCGCCCGCCGCGGCGGCCTCCACGCCCGCCTTTGCATCCTCCACGACCAGGCATGCGCGCGGGGGCAGGTTCAGAAACTGCGCCGCCTTGAGGAAGACCTCCGGGTCGGGCTTCGAATGCGTGATGTTGTTGCCGTCGGACACGGCGTCGAAGAAATCCTCCAGCCCGATGCGCGAGAGGATCAGCCCCGCGTTGCGCGAGGAGGAGCCGATCGCCAGGCGGATGCCGCGCGCGCGCAGGCCCTTCAGCGTCCGGCGGACCTCGTCGGACAGGTCCGCGGGCGTCATGCCCGCCAGCAGCTGCCGGTAGATCTCGTTTTTCTCCGCGGCCAGCGCCTCCATCTCTCCCTCGGCGAGCGTGCCGTCGTAGCGCTCCAGGATGATCTTGAGGCTCTCCATGCGCGACACGCCGCGCAGGCGGTTGTTGATCGTCTCGTCAAAGTAGATGCCCATCCGGTCCGCGACCGCCTTCCACGCCCGATAGTGGTACTTGTCCGTGTGGCAGATCACGCCGTCCAGATCGAACACGATGCCTTCGTATCGCTTTCCCATGCCGACTTCCCTCCGTTTTCTCCACACAGTTTAGCAAAAAGCGCGGGGTCTGTACAGCCCCCGCGTGGCATTTCTTGCGCCGTTTTGGGTTTTTCGTCACTGCGTGCGCCGCAGGATGTCGCTTTTCGAGAAAATCGACTAATTTAGTCGGAATTATTCTTGCCTATGCGCGCCGCGTATGCTATACTGTCCTGGCGACCCGCGAAGGCCGTCCCGCAAGGGGGCGCAGACCGCGCGGCGCAGGAAGGAAGGAAGCCCATGCTGGAGCTCAAGCGCATCTCCTGGGATCTGCCGGACGGCGGCGAGATCCTTCGACATATCGACCTGACCGTGCCCGACGGCAAGCTGATCGTCGTCACGGGCCCCAACGGCGGCGGCAAGACGACGCTCGCCAAGATCATCGCCGGCCTGGAGACGCCCTCCGGCGGCAGCATCTGGCTGGATGGCCAGGACATCACCGGCCTGGACGTCACGCAGCGCGCGCGGCTGGGCATCGCCTACGCATTCCAGCAGCCGGTGCGGTTCAAGGGCATCACCGTGCGCATGCTGCTGGAGTTGGCGGCAGGCGGCAGCCTGAAGGAGAACGAGGCGTGCGCCTTTCTGGCCAAGGTGGGCCTGTGCGCGCGCGAATACATCGACCGCGAGGTCAACGCCAGCCTGTCCGGCGGCGAGATCAAGCGCATCGAGATCGCGACCGTGCTTGCGCGCGGCGCGCGGCTGTCGATCTTCGACGAGCCGGAAGCCGGCATCGACCTGTGGAGCTTCTCCAGCCTGATCGACGCGTTCGGCGAGCTGCGCGGCAAGCTGTCCGGTTCGCTGCTCATCATTTCGCACCAGGAGCGTATCCTGAACATTGCCGATGAAATCATCGTCATCGCCGACGGCGGCGTGCGCGTCAGCGGGCCGCGCGAGGACGTGCTGCCCAAACTGCTGAGCGGCGAGTCCTTCGCGGGCTGCCCCGTCATGGAAGGAGTGGGCTGCAAATGAACAAGATCACCGAGATGCTGCTGGGCATCGTCTCCGACTGGAAGGGCGGCTTTACCGGCGCCTTCAACATCCGCGAGGACGGCGCGTGCGCCGGCCGTCAGTCGAGCCAGAACATCAAGATCGACAGCAAAAAGGATGCGCCGGGCCTGGTCATCCATGTACTGCCCGGCACGAAGGGCGAGACCGTCTACATCCCCGCGTGCGTCACGCACGGCGACGTGGACGACCTGGTCTACAACGACTTTTACATCGGCGAGGGCGCGGACGTGGTCGTGACGGCCGGCTGCGGCGTGCACACCGACAGCGAGGAAGAGGCGCGCCACAACGGCATCCACCGCTTCTTCCTCGACCGCGGCGCGCGCGTCGTATACCGCGAAAAGCACGTGGGCACCGGCAGCGGCACGGGCGCCAAGCGCATCGACCCCGTGACGGACATCACCCTCGCGGAGGACGCGACGCTGGAGATGGACACCATCCAGCTCGGCGGCGTGGACTCCACCGTGCGCACCACGCGCGCCAAGCTGGCCGCGCGCGCCCGTCTGCTGATCCGCGAGCGCCTGCTCACGGACGGGGACGAGCAGGCCAAGACCGAATTCGAGGTCGACATCGACGGCGAGGACGCGGGCGTCGACCTGATCTCCCGCTCCGTGGCCAAGGGCCGCTCGCATCAGGAATACCACTCCGTCATCCGCGGGAACAACCGCTGCACCGGTCACTCCGAGTGCGACGCCATCCTTGTGGGCGGCGGCACGGTCAACGCCGCGCCGGAACTGTGGGCCGGCCATACGGACGCCGCGCTCATTCACGAGGCGGCCATCGGCAAGATCGCGGGCGAGCAGATCCTCAAGCTGCGCACGCTCGGCCTGACCGAGCAGGAGGCCGAGGAGAAGATCATCGCGGGCTTTCTGAAGTAAACACAGGGAGGGCTTGTTATGCTGGCTTCGCTTTCCTGGGCCGCGACCGGCACGGGGTTCACGTTTCTGATGACGGCGTTGGGCTCGGCGCTGGTGTTTCTGTTCCGCGGCAGCATCCGCCCCGGCGTGCAGCGCATCTTTCTGGGCCTGGCCGCGGGCATCATGATCGCGGCGTCCGTCTGGTCGCTGCTCATCCCCGCCATTGAGGAGGCGCAGGCGCTGGGCGGCTCCGGCCTCGTGCCCGCCGCGGGCGGGTTTGCGCTGGGCGTCGGCTTTCTGATGCTGATGGACTGCCTGCTCCCCCACCTGCACCCCGGTTCCGCCACGCCCGAGGGCCTCCCCTCTTCGCTTCAGCGCACGACGCTGCTTGTCCTGGCCGTCACGCTGCACAACATTCCCGAGGGCATGGCCGTGGGCCTGTCGTTTGCGCGCGCGGCGCAGCACAGCGGCAGCGTTGCGATGAACGCGGGCGCGCTCGCGCTGGCCCTCGGCATCGGCCTGCAGAATTTCCCCGAGGGCGCGGCGATCTCCCTGCCGCTGCGACAGGAGGGGCTTCCGGCCGGACGCGCGTTTCTGCTGGGCGCGATGTCCGGCGTCGTCGAGCCGATCTTCGGCATTCTGGTGGTGCTGGCCGCCGGCGGCATCGAGCCGCTGATGCCCTGGCTGCTCTCGTTTGCGGCCGGCGCGATGATGTACGTCGTCGTCGAGGAGCTCATCCCCGAGGCGCACCTGGGCGAGCACTCCAACGCCGGCACGCTGGGCGTGATGGCGGGCTTTGTGCTCATGATGATCCTGGACGTCGCGCTGGGCGCGTGAGGCCAATCTTTCCGATTCCATGCAAGGGACGCATCTTCCGATGCGTCCTCTTTTATTGCGCTCACGGCGTCACGCCGCGCCGGTAGCGCCCGGGCGTCATGCCGTTCACCTCGCGGAAGCGCTGGATGAAGTAGCTCGCCGTCGAAAAGCCGGTCTGCATGGCGATCTCGGTCGTCGAGAGCTCGGTCGTCAGCAGCAGAAACATCGCCTTCTTGAGGCGCACCTGCAACAGCGTCTGCGCGAATCCCTGGCGCGCATAGCGCGAGAAAAAGCGCGAAAACGCCGTGTAGGACATGTCGCACGCGCGCGCCGCGTCGCGCATGGTGATCTCCTGCGCGTAGTTGCGCTCGATGAAGACAAACGCGCGCTCCAGCAGCCGCGCGGACGTCTCGCTGAGCGCCTCGACCGCGTTGCGCTCGTGCCAGCGACGCAGCACCCACACGAACAGCCGGCCGATGCCAGCGCGCGCCGCCAGCGCGTAGCCGTAGCCGCGCTGCGCAAATTCCCGATAGATTTCCCAAAACGTCGCGTCCATGCCCGCCTCGCGCACCGCCTGCGCGGGAAAGAGCTTTTCGTGCGTATCGCCAAAGCGCAAGTACGGCAGCAGCGTGCCCATCTCGTGCAGCGGCTGCTCCGCGCTGTAGAGCACCTGCGGCATGAATTTGAGCACGATGTAGGCGTTTTCGCCCGCGCCGGCGGCCTGCGTCTGGTGCGCTTCCATGGGATCGATGAGCGCCATATCGCCCGTATGCAGGTCAAATGGCCTTCCGCCGATGCGCAGGTGAAAGCCGCCCTGCGTGCAGTACAGCGCCTCGAAACACTCATGGATGTGCGGACGCGCCACCGTCGCCCGCCCCATGCGCCGCTGCAGCGTGCATTCGTAGAGGTACTGCTCGCTCTCGATGGGCTTTCTCGTCTCGTGATAGATGTCCATGGGATCGCCTGCCTGCAAAAAAGTGATATTTCTCGTCAAACTTATTATATCAAACGCCGCGCGATTGTGCTATCCTGTAAGCAGATCAAAATTTTTTCGGGAGGTTTTTTCATGGCCAAGAGACTTCGCATCGGCATCATCGGCTGCGGCGGCATCGCCAACGGCAAGCACATGCCCTCCATCAAGGCGGTCGACCGCGCGGATATGGTCGCCTTCTGCGACCTGATCCCCGAGCGCGCCGAGAAGGCCGCCAAGGAGTACGGCACGCCCGACGCCAAGGTCTACACGGACTACCAGGAGCTGCTCAAGGACCCGACCATCGACGTCGTGCACGTGCTCACGCCCAACCGCTCGCACGCGCAGCTGACCATTGACGCGCTGCACGCGGGCAAGCACGTCATGTGCGAAAAGCCCATGGCCAAGACGGCCGAGGACGCGCGCCGCATGGTGCAGGCCGCCAAGGAGACCGGCAAGAAGCTGACCATCGGCTACCAGCACCGCCACAAGCCCGAGAGCCGCTTCCTCAAGAGCGTCATCGAGCGCGGCGACCTGGGCGACATCTACTACGCCAAGGCGCTGGCCATCCGCCGCCGCGGCACGCCGAACTGGGGCGTCTTCCTCAACGAGTACGAGCAGGGCGGCGGCCCGCTGATCGACATCGGCACGCACTCGCTGGATCTGACGCTCTACCTGATGAACAACTACAAGCCGCGCATGGTCGTGGGCACGAAGTACAAGAAGCTGGAGCATCCCGAGTGCGGCAATCCCTGGGGCGGCTGGCCCGAGGGCGCCAACACGCTGGAGGACGCGGCGTTCGGCTTCATCGTCATGGAGGACGGCGCCACCATCACGCTGGACGCGACCTGGGCGCTGAACACCATCGAGCCCATCCAGGAGGGCAGCGTGCAGCTGTGCGGCTCCAAGGCCGGCGCGCAGATCAAGAACGGCCTGTCGATCAACAAGGCCGAGTTTGACCGCCTGGTCGAGATCAAGCCGGACATGGCCGCGGGCGGCGTCGCGTTCTACGACGGCGTCAAGGAGACCCCGGGCATCACCGAGCAGCGCCGCTGGCTGGACGCCATCGAGAACGACACCGATCCCGTCGTGCTGCCCGAGCAGGCCTGCGTCGTCTCCGAGATTCTGGAGGCCATCTACACCTCCGCCCGCACCGGCGAGCCCGTGTACTTTAACAAGTAAAAAAGGAGCGGCAAGATCATGTTGAAGGTAGCGATGATCAGCAGGTGGCACGTGCATGCCAAGGGATATGCCCAGGAGCTGGCCGCCACCCCCGGCTGCCAGGTCGCCGGCGTGTGGGATGCGGATCCGCAGGTCCGCAGCGAGTGGGCCGAGGAGCTCGGCTGCCGCGCCTATGAGCGCTACGAGGACGTGCTGGCCGATCCGCAGATCGGCGGCGTGGCCATCTGCACCTCGACCGACCAGCACCCGGACGTCATCATCCGCGCGTGCGACGCGGGCAAGGCCGTCTTCACCGAAAAGGTGCTGGCCCTGACGACCGCCGACGCGCTGCGGATTCGCGACGCCGTGCTGCGCAACCACACGCGCTTCGTCATCTCCTTCCCCCACAAGTGCAACCCCGCGATCCTGCGCGCCAAGGAGCTGGTCGACGCGGGCGAGCTGGGCCAGATCACCTATGCCCGCGTGCGCAACGTGCACAACGGCAGCATCGCCGACTGGCTGCCCCCGCACTTCTATGACCGCGCGCTGTGCGGCGGCGGCGCGATGATCGACCTGGGCGCGCATCCGATGTACACGCTGTGCTGGCTGCTGGGCGAGCCCGAGTCGGTGCAGTCCACGTTCACGAGCTTCACCCATCGCCCGGTGGAGGACAACGCGGTCAGCGTGCTGCGCTTCCCGGGCGGCGTGATCGGCGTGTCGGAGACCGGCTTCGTCTCCCAGAACAATCCCTATACGCTGGAGGTCAGCGGCACCAAGGGCGCGCTCATGGTCCATAACACCCTGCAGGCCTGCTGTGAGGCGACCGGCAACGAGTGGAAGGAGATCGCCGACCTGCCCGAAAAGCCCGACCTGCCTGTGCGCCAGTGGGTCAGGGCTGTCAACGACGGCGTCGATCTGCCGGAATTCGGCATCGATCAGGCCGTGCTGCTCACCCGCGTCATGGAGGCCGCCTACCGGCCCGAGGCTGCGCAGGGCGCGCCCATGCGCTGAGTTTTCCTCTCCCCATTCCGGACGGGCCGGCGCATCGCGCGGCCCGTCCCCTTTTGGGGAGGATTCCGGGGCAAACGGCGCCGGGGGATGGATTTTCCGGCGAAAACGTGGTACAATGGGGAGCATCCTGAAGCCGCAAAGGAGGATTGTACCATGGATTACAAGTGGCGGGCGCGCAAGCGCACGATTTTTGGGCTTCCCTGGTCATTCACCGTCTATAAGCTGACGGACGAAAAGCTGCTGATCGAGACGGGCCTGCTCAACAAAAAGGAAGAGGAAATTCGCCTCTACCGCATCATGGACATGACGCTGCACCGCTCGCTGGAGGAGCGCATCTTTGGCCTGGGCACCATCCACTGCTGCTCGGCAGACAAGTCGACGCCGGAGTTCAACATCGCGCGCATTCGCGATGCCGCGCGCGTGAAGGAGATGCTCTCCGACATGGTGGAGAGCCAGCGCGAGCTCAAGCGCGTCAGCAGCCGCGAGTTCATGACCGGCGACGACTTCGACGCGTTCGACCAGGAAGAGCATTCCCTCTGACCTGATGCAAGACGCCCGCGGGCCGTATGGCCCGCGGGCGTTGCTGTCTCGGCCGGTCAACCCAGCAGCGAGAAGCCGACCCGTTTCAGGTCGTTGATGATGCGCTCGGCATGTTCGCGATCCTGCGTCTCCACGGAGACCTCAAGCAGCGCGTGATTGATCCCCATCTCCACACACTCGCGGTCGTGGTGCACCTGCACGACGTTGCCGCCGCTCTCCGCGATGACGCGAGAGGCGAGCGTCAGCTGGCCGGGCTTGTCCTCCATGACGATGCGCAGCTTGATCATGCGCCCCGCCTTGAGCATGCCCTTTTCGATGATGCGCGAGAGCATCGTCACGTCGATGTTGCCGCCGGAGAGGACCGCGGCGATCTTGCCCTTGCAGTCGAACTTGTGGCCCATGATCGCCGCAACCGCCGCGGCGCCCGCGCCCTCGGTGACGATCTTGCAGCGCTCCATGAGGTAGAGCACGGTCTGGGCGATCTCGTCGTCGTCGACGATCACGATGTCGTCCAGGTACCTGTTGCAGATCTCGAACGTCTCCACACCGGGCGTCATGACGGCGATGCCGTCGGCGATCGTCTTGGCCGAGTCGAGCGTGACGATGTGCCCGGCCTCGCGCGAGGCCTTCATGCAGGCGGCGCCGGCCGCCTCCACGCCGATGACGCGGATGCCCGGATGCAGCGTCTTGACCGCGACGGCGATGCCGGCCGCCAGGCCGCCGCCGCCGATGGGCACGACAATCGCGTCCACGTCGGGCATGTCGTCGACGATCTCCAGGCCGATGGTGCCCTGACCGGCGATGACCATGGGATCGTCAAACGGATGGATGAACGTCGCGCCGCTCTCCTCCTGCAGCTTGCGTGCATGGGCATACGCGTCGTCGTAGACCGCGCCGTGCAGCACCACCGTCGCGCCCAGCTCGCGCGTGGCCTTCACCTTGGCGATGGGCGCTCCCTCCGGCATGACGATCGTCGCCGGTACGCCGAACGCCTTGGCCGCCAGCGCCACGCCCTGCGCGTGGTTGCCCGCCGAAGACGCGATGACGCCTGCCGCGCGCTCCTCGGGCGAGAGGCTGGCGATCTTGATGTATGCGCCGCGCACCTTGAACGAGCCCGTATCCTGCAGGCTTTCCGACTTGAGGTAGACCTGGTATTCGCCATTGCTCAGCGGCTTGGAGGGCACCAGGCTCGTGCGGTGCACGATGCCCTTGAGGTGCTCCCTGGCCTCCAGAACCATGCCCAACGTGACGTTCATCTGTTATCTCCTTCCTGATTTGCCGGAACCGGCCGCGTCAGCTCATAGAGCATGATGCCCGCCGCCACGGCCGCGTTCAGCGACTCCGCGCCGCCGCGCATCGGCAGCTTCAGCCGGTGCGTGGCCTCCTGCGAGACCTGCGGCGAGACGCCGCGCGCCTCGCTGCCGATGACGAGGACGAACCGCTCCCCCACGCCGCTGCGCTCGTAGAACGGGGAGCCGTTCAGCTCGCTGGTGATGATCGAATAGCCCGCCGCGCGGCAGTCCGCCAGCGCCTGCGCCAGCGCGTCCGTGCGCCACAGCGGCACGCGAAAGATCGAGCCCATCGTCGCGCGCAGCGCCTTGGGTCCGAAGGCGTCCGCGCAGCCCGCGCCCAGCAGCGCGCCGTCAAAGCCCGCTGCATCCGCCGTGCGCAGGATCGTCCCGACGTTGCCCGGATCCTGCACGCCGTCCAGCGCGACCAGACGCGCGCCCTTCGGGCGTCCCCCGGGCGCCGGCATGCGCACGGCGGCCAGGATCCCCTGCGGCGTCTTGGCGTCGCTGACGGACCTGAACACGTGCGGCGCGGCAAAGAGCACCTGCGCGCCGGCCTCCTGCAGGCGCGCCGTGAGCGGCGCAAGCGCCTGCGCCTGTTCGGCGTCGACCAGCGCGGTCTCCACGCGCACGCACCCGGCCGCCTCGCGCACCATCTTCACGCCCTCGACCAGAAACAGGCCGGTCCGGTCCCGCTCGCGCTTGTCCGACAGCGCGCGCAGCGCGGCGATGCGTTCGTTGTGCGTGCTCGTGATCTGCTGCATGGCCATTTCCCCTTTGCGCCCAAAGGATTCAAAAATTCCCCGCTTCGCTTGCGGCGAAGCAGGGAAGGGTGATCGAACCTTACGCCTTCTTGGCCAGCTCGACGATCTTGGCGAACGCCGCCGCGTCGTTGACGGCCAGGTCGGCCAGCATCTTGCGGTTGACCTCGACGTTCTGCTTCTTCAGACCGTTGATGAAGGTCGAGTAGGACATGCCGTTCATGCGGGCCGCGGCGTTGATGCGGGCGATCCACAGGGAGCGGAAGTCGCGCTTGCGCAGCTTGCGGCCGATGTAGGCATAGCGCAGGGAGCGGCGGACCTGCTCGCTCGCGGCGCGGTACTGCTTGGACTTGGAGCCATAGTAGCCCTTCGCCAGCTTCATGATCTTCCTGCGCTTCTTATGGGCGTTGACAGCCCCTTTGATTCTTGCCATGATGATTCACTCCTTTGCTGACGAATGACTCACTTGTAGGGGATGAGCTTCTTCATCGTCTTCATTTCGGTGGTATCGACGTAGCCCGTCTTGCGCAGGTTGCGCTTGCGCTTGGTGGACTTCTTGTTGAGGATGTGGCTCTTGAAAGCCTTGGCGCGCTTGATCAGGCCGCTCTTGGTCAGAGACAGGCGCTTGGCCGCGCCGCGATGCGTCTTCTGCTTGGGCATGATGGGGGTCCTCCTCTCCGGTAGATCATTGTTTAGGAGCCGATTGCTTGGTTTCCTTTCCGGGGTCGCGGGGTGCGAGGATCATGATCATGTGGCGGCCCTCGACGATCGGCTTGCGCTCGACCACGGCGGCCTCCTTGACACGCTCGACGAAATCCTGCATCACGCGCATGCCGATTTCGGTATGCGTAATCTGCCTGCCGCGGAAGCGAATCGATACCTTGACCTTGTCCCCGTCGGAGAGGAAACGCAGCGCGTTCTTCGCCTTGGTCTGGATGTCGTTTTCCTCGATCGTGGCGGAGAGCTGCACCTCCTTCAGGGAGATGACCTTTTGATTCTTGCGGATCTCGCGCTCGCGCTTGGCCTGCTCATAGCGGTACTTGTCGTAATCCATCAGCTTGCAGACCGGCGGCTTCGCGTTGGGGACGATTTTGACCAGGTCGAGCGTTGCCTGCTCGGCCAGCTCCAGCGCCTTGCGCGTCAGCATGACGCCCAGCTGTTCGCCGTTTTGATCGATTACGCGCACTTCGCGGTCGCGAATCTCCTCGTTGATCATCAGATCCATGTTGATATCGACACACCTCCGTGTTGCGCTTTCGCGCATCCTCCCGGACAGCCCGGGGACAGACAACCCCTGCCCGCATCTTTCACAAAGAAAAGAGCGGGCGAAACCACCCGCTCTTGCATGACAAAACGATGCCGAAACCGCGGCAACGGCGTCGCCGGGTGAGAAGCGGGCAGCTTCTACTTCATACGAACGATATCATACCACACCGTTCCATCCGTGTCAAGGCCTTATTTGGCCTTCGTGCGGATTTCCTCCTCGATCCGGGCGACGGCGTCCGCCAGGGACATGGCGCCCAGGTCGCCCTTGCGGCCGCGAACGGCCACGGCGCGGTCCTCGACCTCCTTGTCGCCCAGCACGAACATGTACGGCGTCTTCTCCATCTGCGCCTCGCGGATCTTGAAGCCGATCTTCTCGTTGCGCAGGTCCAGCTCCGTGCGGATGCCGCGGCTCTCCAGCTCGCGCTCGATCTCGCGCGCCCAGTCGTCCGCGCGGTCGGTGATGGTCAGCACCTTCACCTGCACCGGCGACAGCCACGTCGGGAACGCGCCCGCGTACTGCTCCGTCAGAATGCCGATGAAGCGCTCGATGGAGCCAAACACCACGCGGTGGATCATGATCGGGCGATGCTCCTTGCCGTCTGCGCCCGTGTAGGTCAGGTCAAAGCGCTCCGGCAGCTGGAAATCCAGCTGGATCGTGCCGCACTGCCAGGTGCGGCCCAGGCAATCGGTGAGATGGAAGTCGATCTTCGGGCCGTAGAACGCGCCGTCCCCCTCGTTGACGACATAGGGCTTGCCCTTCTTGTCCAGCGCCTTGCGCAGGGCGCTCGTCGCCGTCTCCCACTGCTCGTCCGTTCCCATGGAATCCTCCGGGCGCGTGGAGAGCTCCACGTGATATTGGAACCCAAAGACGCTGTACACCTCGTCAATCAGGTCGTACACGCCCAGAATCTCCTGCTCAATCTGGTCCTCCGTCATGAAGATGTGGGCGTCGTCCTGCGTGAAGCAGCGCACGCGCATCAGGCCGTGCAGGGCGCCGGACATCTCGTGGCGGTGCACCAGGCCCAGCTCGCCGCAGCGCATCGGCAGGTCGCGGTAGCTCCACTTGCGCCGCTTGTACACGAGCATGCCGCCCGGGCAGTTCATCGGCTTGATGGCAAAATCCGTGTCGTCAATCCGCGTGGTGTACATGTTCTCGCGGTAGTGATCCCAGTGGCCGGAACGCTCCCACAGCGCGCGGTTGAGCATCATCGGCGTCTTGATCTCCTCGTAGCCGTGCTCGCGGTGGATCTTGCGCCAGTAGTCCTCCAGCGTGTTGCGCAGGATCATGCCCTTGGGGAAGAAGAACGGGAAGCCGGGTCCCTCGTCCATGATATCGAACAGGTCGAGCTGGCGGCCGAGCTTGCGGTGGTCGCGCTTCTTGGCCTCCTCGATGCGCGCCAGGTGCTCGGCAAGCGCCTCCTTCGTGTCGAAGGCCGTGCCGTAAATGCGGCTGAGCATCTTGTTCTTCTCGCTGCCGCGCCAGTACGCGCCCGCGATGCTGGTGAGCTTGAAGGCCTTGACCTTGCCCGTGGAGGGCAGGTGCGGGCCGGCGCACAGGTCGGTGAAGTCGCCCTGCGTGTAGAAGGAGATCGTCTCGCCCTCGGGCAGGTCGTCGATCAGCTCGACCTTGTAGGGCTCGCCCTTCTCCTCCATGAGCCGGCGCGCCTCCTCGCGCGGCAGCTCAAAGCGCTGCAGGCGCTCATTCTTCTTGATGATGCGCTGCATCTCCTTTTCGATGCCCTGCAGGTCCTCCGGCGTGAAGGGCGTCTCCACGTCAAAGTCGTAGTAAAAGCCGTTGTCAATGGCCGGGCCGATGGCCAGCTTCGCCTGCGGGAACAGGCGCTTGACCGCCTGCGCAAGCACGTGCGAGGCCGTATGGCGCAGCACGCGCTGCCCGTCCGGATCGGCGAACGTCAGAAACTCGAGCTGCGCGCCGTCGGGCACGGCCTCCGGCAGCGAGCGGACCTGGCCGTTGACGCGGACCGCCACCGCCTCCTTGTACAGCTGCGCGTCCAGCTGCTTGAGCATGTCCAGCGCGTTCATGCCATCCTGAAATTCATGCGTCTGACCCTGATAGATGATCTTCATGCGTCTCATCCTTTCTGGCTGCATAAAAAACGCCCGTCCCGCCTAGGGACGAGCGTGAATGCCCGTGGTTCCACCCCGATTGAGCGCCAAAGCGCCCGCTCTTGTGGGGCTGTATCGCGCCCCGCGCGCACGCAGTCGGGAGGTGGTCTTCGCCCGCCCTCCGCCCCGCGCGCTTCCAGCCGACGGCGCGCGTTCTCTGGTGGGGTTCAAAGCGGGGTACTCTTCTTCGTCATCCTGCGTTGAATTTTTTACGATTATACACCCGTCCGGGCCGCGCGTCAAGCCCTCTTTTCACGCGCGCAAAAATTTCCCATCCGGACGCCTGCCGCCGGGCTTGACGCGGCGCGCAAAACCTGTTATATTTCAATGAGGTGTTTCCCTGCCGTTCCGGGAGCGGTGCCTCGTGCAGACCGCATTCGCCCGCTCGCGCAGGGATTTTATCTGCGATGACAGACAGAGAGGATGCGTTTTATGCTCAAGCAACGATATGACGTCATCATCATCGGCGCGGGACCGGCCGGCATCTTCACGGCCCTGGAGCTCACCGAGCGCTGCCCGGACAAGCAGGTGCTCATGGTCGACACGGGACGCGAGATCGCCAAGCGCGTTTGCCCCGCGCGCACGACGGGCAAGTGCGTGCACTGCACGCCCTGCGCCATCGTCCACGGCTGGGCCGGCGCGGGCGCCTTCTCCGACGGCAAGCTCTCGCTTTCGGAGGAGGTCGGCGGCCACATCGCCGACTACATGTCCCACGAGGAGGCCCAGGCGCTCATCCGCCGCGCGGACGAGACCTACCTGCGCTTTGGCGCGCCTGAAGCGGTGCACGGCCTGGACGACCGCAAGGTGGACGAGATCGCCTACGAGGCCTCGCGCCACAACATCCGCCTCGTGCCCTGTCCCGTGCGCCACCTGGGCACGGAGCATGCCGGCGAGGTGCTGCGCGCGATGCACGACTACCTCGTGCAGAAGACAAACACGACGTTTGCGGAGCTGACGACCGCCCAGCGCATCCTCGTGCGCGACGGACGCGCCGACGGCGTCGTGCTGCAGGGGCCGGACGGACAGACGCAGGAGGTGCACGCGCCCTATGTCGTGGCCGCGCCCGGCCGCGGCGGCGCGGACTGGCTCAGCGAGCAGGTCAAGGCGCTGGGGCTGAAGACGCGCAACAACGAGGTCGACATCGGCGTGCGCGTGGAGGTGCCCAACTCCATCATGGATCACCTGACCCGCTACCTGTACGAGGCCAAGCTCGTCTACTATGCGGACACATACGAGAACAAGGTGCGCACCTTCTGCATGAACCCCGGCGGCGTCGTCTCCGAGGAGCACTATGAGGGCGGCATTGCCGTCGTCAACGGCCACAGCTACGGCGACGCCAGCCTGCGCACGGGCAACACGAACTTTGCGATGCTCGTCTCCACGAGCTTTACGGAGCCGTTTGACCAGCCGATCCGCTACGGCCGCTACATCGCCCAGCTGGGCAACATGCTGACCGGCGGACCGATCATGGTGCAGCGCCTGGGCGACCTGCTCAAGGGCCGGCGCACGACCGTCAGCCGCCTCGCGCGCTCCACGACCATCCCCACGCTCAAGACCGCCGTGCCGGGCGACCTGTCGTTCGTGCTGCCGCCCCGCCACCTGACGAGCATCATCGAGGCGCTGCGCGCGTTCGATCACGTCGCGCCCGGCCTGTTCTCCAAGAACACGCTGCTCTACGGCGTGGAGGTCAAGTTCTACTCCTCCAAGGTGCTCGTTGACGAGCACTTCGAGACGCCCATTCAGGGCCTGTATACGATCGGCGACGGCGCGGGCATCACGCGCGGGCTGATGCAGGCCTCGGTGACGGGCATCAAGGTCGCAGACCACATCGCGGAGCGCTGACGCCCGCGGAAAGGAGACTCCATGTCGCGATCGCTCTTCCCGCCCACGACGCCGCAGGACTGCCATGCGCGCGGCTGGGACGTGCCGGACTTTGTCTATGTCAGCGGCGACGCCTACGTGGACCATCCGTCGTTCGGCAGCGCAGTCATCGTACGCACGCTGGAGCGCGCGGGCTATCGCGTGGCCGTGCTCGCCCAGCCGGACTGGCATACGGCGGACGACTTTCGGCGCTTCGGGCGGCCCTATCTGGGCTTTCTGGTCTCCTCGGGCGTCATCGACAGCATGGTCAACCACTACACGGCCGCCAAGAAGCGGCGCAGCGAGGACGTCTACACCCCCGGCGGCAGGGCGGGCAAGCGCCCCGACCGCGCGGTGATCGTCTACTGCAACCGCATCCGGGAGGCATACGGCGACGTTCCGATCGTCATCGGCGGCGTGGAGGCGTCGCTGCGCCGGTTCGCGCACTACGACTACTGGGACGACCGTGTGCGTGCCTCCATCCTGCAGGACAGCGGCGCGGACCTGCTGCTCTACGGCATGGGCGAGCGCGCCATCCTCGCCGCGGCGGACTGGATTGCCCGCGGCGCGCAGGCCTGGGAGCTGCCCTCCATGCGCGGCGCATGCTTCATGACCGATCAGCCGCCGCGCGGCTGCCTGCAGGTGCCCTCGTTTGAATCGTGCGCGGCTGACAAGCGCGCCTATGCCGAGGCGTTCCTCGTGCAGTACCGCGAGCAGGATCCCATCCGCGGGCGACCCATCGCGCAGGCGCACGGCCGCCGCTACCTCGTGCAGAACGTGCCCGACCTGCCGCTCACCCGCGAGGAGCTGGATGCCGCCCACGCACTGCCCTATCAGCGCACCTGGCACCCGGATTACGACGCCGCAGGCGGCGTTCCCGCGATCGAGGAGGTGCAGTTCTCCATCGCGCACACGCGCGGCTGCTTCGGCTCGTGCAGCTTCTGCGCCATCACCTTCCATCAGGGGCGCATCATCACCTCGCGCAGCCACGAATCCGTGCTGGACGAGGCGCGCCGCATCACGCAGATGCCGGACTTCAAGGGCTATATCCACGACGTGGGCGGCCCCACGGCCAACTTCCGCCAGCCCGCCTGCGCAGAGCAGCTCCAGCGCGGCGCCTGCGCCGGCCGGCAGTGCCTCTTCCCCGCGCCCTGTCCCCACCTGCGCGTGGACCACAGCGACTACATCGCGCTGCTGCGCGAGCTGCGCGCGCTGCCGGGGGTCAAGAAGGTCTTCATCCGCTCCGGCCTGCGCTACGACTACATCATGGCCGACCGAAGCGACGCGTTCCTGCGCGAGATCATCGAGCACCACGTCAGCGGCCAGCTCAAGGTCGCGCCCGAACACGTGAGTCCCCGGGTGCTCGCCTGCATGGGAAAGCCCGGCCGCGATGTATACGATGCATTCGTGCAAAAGTATGAGCGGCTCAATCAGCGCCTGGGCAAAAAGCAGTACCTTGTGCCCTATCTGATGAGCAGCCATCCCGGCAGCGATCTGAACGCGGCCATCGAGCTGGCGGAATATCTGCGCGACACCGGCCACCAGCCCGAGCAGGTGCAGGACTTCTACCCCACGCCCGGCACGCTGTCGACCTGCATGTTCTACACCGGGCTGGACCCGCGCACGATGAAGCCCGTGTATGTGCCGCGCACGGCGCACGAAAAGGCGCTGCAACGCGCGCTGCTCCAGTATCGCCGCCCGCAGAACCACGCGCTCGTACGCGAGGCGCTGCGCGCCGCCGGGCGCGAGGACCTGATCGGCTTTTCCCGCCATTGTCTCGTGCCGCCGGAGGGCGCGCGTCCGGCTCCCTACCGGCGTGAAAGGAAAAAAGAAACGTCGGCCAGCCACGCCGCACGGCCCAGGGGTGCGCGCCAGGCCGGTACGCCGGTCTCGAAGGCCTCTCCGCGGGCAAAGGGACGCCCGGGCGGCAAACGGTCGCCTCGATGACGCGCAAAAGCGCCGCAACCGGTCTGCAACCGGTGCGGCGCCTTTTTTGTATGCGACGGGAAATCAGTCGGCGTAGCCGTTAGGGTTCTGCGACTGCCATCTCCAGGAGTCGCGGCACATGTCCTCCAGGTTCTTTTCGGCCTGCCAGCCCAGCAGCTCCTTGGCCTTCTTCGGATCGGCCCAGCACTCGGCGATGTCGCCCGGGCGGCGCGGTACGATCTGGTAGGGCACCTTCACGCCGTTGACGCGCTCGAACGCGTGCACGATGTCCAGCACGCTGTAGCCCGTGCCGGTGCCCAGGTTGATGACCTCCACGCCCGTGTGCGTCTGGGCGTAGGCGGCGGCCGCGACGTGACCCTTGGCCAGGTCGACCACGTGGATGTAGTCGCGCACGCCCGTGCCGTCGTGCGTCGGATAGTCGTTGCCGAACACGCTCAGGTGATCCAGCTTACCCGCCGCCACCTGCGTGATGTAGGGCAGCAGGTTGTTCGGGATGCCGTTGGGCATCTCGCCGATGCGGCCGCTCTCGTGCGCGCCGATGGGGTTGAAGTAGCGCAGCAGCACGACCGACCATTCCGGATTCGCCTTGGCGATATCGGTCAGGATGCGCTCGTTCATGTACTTCGTCCAGCCGTAGGGATTGGTGCAGCTCGTGGGCATGGTCTCGTCCAGCGGCATGTGGTCGGGGATGCCATACACCGTGGCGGAGGAGCTGAAGATGAAGCGCTTGACGCCGTGGCGGCGCATGGCCTCGCAGACGGTCAACGTGCAGTCCAGGTTGTTGCGGTAGTACTCCAGCGGCTTGGAGACGGACTCGCCCACCGCCTTGTAGGCCGCAAAGTGAATCACCGCGTCGATCTGATTCTCCGCAAAGAGCGCGTCGACCTTGGCCGGATCGCACACGTCGATGTCGTAGAGCTTGACGCTGCGCCCGGTGATCTCCTCCACGCGGCGCACCGCCTCGGGGCTGCTGTTATAGAAGTTGTCCGCGATGACGACGTCATGGCCGCTGGAAAGCAGCTCGACGCACGTATGGGTCCCAATGAAACCGGCTCCGCCTGTCAGCAAGATGTTCACGATCATTTCCTCCTCGTGTCTGTCCGTGTTCCCCGTAGCTGGGCGCGATGCGTAAATGCGTTAATTGCGTTAATTTCACGCATCTTTATTATAGCACAATTTCAGGAAAATTCAAGAGCGTTTGCCCATCATTTGTCGATTTCCTGCAAGAGCATCCGGCAGGGTGCGCCGTCGCTATCCTGCACGAGGATTGGCAACGCAATCAGATTGTACATGCCGGCCGGAACGGACGACACGTCGTATCCCTCGTAGACGACGATGCCGCCCTCGAGCAGCGCGCGGTGTGTCTGTCCGTCCTGCCCGTAAGGCTCTACGGACAGGTAGTCGATGCCGACCGCCGCGACGCCTCGCTCGGCGAGCCGCCGCGCGGCCGCCGGCGTCAGGGCGACATAGTCGGGGTTGAAATCATCCCGGCGCATGCCGTCCGCGTTGTCCGTCTTGAACAGCAGCCGCTCGCCGGGCTGCGGATCGACCGCGTCCACGTCCGCCGCGTCGATGACGGGCTGGCCGCGCAGGTCCACCACGCGGCATACGCCCATGAACCGCTCGGGCGGCAGGGCGTCCAGCGTCACACCATCCTGCAAAAAGTGGAACGGCGCGTCCATGTGCGTACCCGTGTGCGCGCACAGGTGCAGCAGGGACACATTGCAGTTCTTCCCCTCGTCCATGCGGTACCACCAGTCCCGCCGGTAGGCCGGATCTCCGGGATATTGCAACATGCCGTTATGCAGGGGTACGGAAATATCGATCATCTGGGGTCACGCTCCTCATATGGATTGTCGATGACATAGCGCACGCGCGAGCGCGCGCCGCTCTGGTACATCTCGCAGTCGGGCGGCACGGCGACTTCGTCGAGCAGGCGCGCGCCCAGGCGCTCGCAGGTGCGGCGTGAGGCGGCGTTTTCGGGCGCGGCGGTGATGAGTACGCGCTCCATGCCGTGCCGCCAGGCGAGCGGCAGCAGCAGGCGAACGGCATGCTCGGCGTAGTGCCGGCCGCGAAACGCCGGCTCGACGGCATAACCGATATGCCCCGCATAGGCGATCAGCGGGCTGTCCCCCACGCGCAAGCACGCCATGCCGGCGGGCTCGCGCCCGTGCGGCGGGTAGATGTCAAAGGTGTAGCAGGGCACGCGCTGCGCGCCCGGCAGGGCCGGCAGCGTGGCGCGCAGGTGCAGCTCGACCGTCCCGTCGTGCGGCACGCCAACAGCGAGGAATCTTTCAAAGCCCATCACACGCGCCCCACGTCGACGCGCGAAAGCAGCTGTTCGTAGGCCGAACGCTCAAACAGGCATCCCCGCTCGCTGGAGACCGCCGCGGCCGCGGCCGCAACGCCGCAGCGCAGCGCCTCCTTCAGGTCCATGCCCTCGCCGAATCCGCAGATCAGCCCCGCGACCATCGCGTCGCCCGCGCCGACGGTGGAATGAACGCCCACGGGCAGGGACGGCGCATACAGCGTGGTTCTGCCGTCTGTCAGCAGCGCGCCGCCTGCGCCCATGGAGACGACGACAATCTGCACGCCCCGCGCGATGAAGTCCAGCGCCTGCGCGCGGATCTCGCGCAGCGTCGTCAGCTTGCAGCCAGCGGCCTGCTCCAGCTCCTGCAAGTTGGGCTTGACCAGAAAGGGCCGGCCTAAGATGCCGTCGGTCAGGCTCGCTCCGCTGGCGTCGAGCACGCAGCGGCACTTCGATCCGGCCACGCGCAGCATGAGCATGCGATAGATGGAGGCGGGGCATCCCGGCGGCAGGCTGCCCGTGAGCACGAGGTACTCGCTCTTTTGCGCCAGCTCCTCGACCTGTGCGGCGACGGCGACGAGCCCCTCCTCCTGCACGGGCGCGCCGGGCTCGTTGAGCTCGGTGATGGTGCGGTGCTCCACATCCTGGATCTTGAGGTTGGTGCGCACCGCACCGCGCTGGCGCACGAAACGCTCGCGCACGCCCAGGCGTTCGAGCGGCTCGAGGATCAGACGCGCGTTGTCCTCGCCCAGGAGGCCGGTACAGCAGGTCTGCAGGCCCAGCGCGCTGGCGGTCAGCGCGACGTTGACGCCTTTGCCGCGCCCCTCGCTCTGCTCGCGGAGAATGCGGTTGGTCGCGCCGACCGCAAAGCCCTGCACCTGCACGGTCCGGTCGATGCTCGGGTTCAGGCATACCGATGTAATCATCCTATTCCTCCCGGGTATGGTCTTGGCGCCTCTATTTTACCACATTTGGCGATCGACAACAACGAAAAAGATGTAAAGGGGCCGAAGCAATCGCTTCGGCCCAAAGGCAATCTTATTCGTCGTCGTCATCCGAGCCGCTCTGCTTGTGCTCCTCGATGATCTTGGCGGCGATCATCTGCGGCACTTCTTCGTAGCGCTCGAAGTTCATGGTGTAGGAGCCCTTCGCCTGCGTCATGGAGCGCAGGTCCGTGGCGTACTTGGTCATCTCGGCCAGCGGCACCTCCGCGACGATCTGCTGCATGCCGTCCTCCGGGTTCATACCCAGGATGCGGCCGCGGCGTTTGTTCATGTCGCCGATGATATCGCCCATGTACTCGTCGGGCACGAGCACCTCGACGTGATAGATCGGCTCCAGCAGCACGGGGCTGGCGTCAATGCACTTCTTATAGGCCAGGCGGGCCGCCGTCTTGAACGCCATTTCAGAGGAGTCAACCGCGTGATAGGAGCCGTCGTACAGCTTGGCGCGCAGGCCGACCATCGGGTAGCCCGCCAGGACGCCCTTGGTGAGGTTCTCGCGCAGGCCCTTCTCGACGGACGGGATGAAGTTGCGCGGCACGACACCGCCGACGACCGCGTCGACGAACTCGAAGTCCTTCGAGCTGTCCTCCAGCGGGGAGAACTCGATCCAGACGTGGCCGTACTGGCCGTGGCCGCCGGACTGCTTCTTGTGGCGGCCCTCCGCCTTGATGGTCTTGCGGATGGACTCACGGTACGGAATGCGCGGCTCGCGCAGCACGGCCTCCGCGCCGAACTTGCTGGCCAGCTTCTGACGGGTGACCTCCAGGTGCAGCTCACCCTGGCCGCACAACAGGCTCTCAGTCGTCTCGACATTCTTTTCCAGGCGCAGGGAGGGATCTTCCTCCATCAGGCGGGACAGGCCGGAGAAGACCTTGTCCTCCTCGCCCGCCTTCTTGGCGGCGATGGCCATGGACATCTGCGTGTGCGGGAACTCGAGCGGGTCATACTTGACGACCTTGTTGACCTCGCACAGGCTGTCGCCGGTGTTGGTGTATTGCAGCTTGGACAGCGCGCCGATGTCGCCTGCGTAGAGCATGTTGACGGGCGTCTGCTTCTTGCCGCGCACGGTGAAGATGCTCGCCGCCTTTTCCAGCTTTTCGCTGTTGGCGTTGAACAGCGCCGCGCCGGCGGACAGCGTGCCGGAGATGACCTTGATGAGCGACAGCTTGCCGACGAACGGGTCGGCGATGGTCTTGAAGACCTGCGCGGTGAACGACTCGTTCAGGTCGCAGTGGCGCACGTGCACGGAACCGGTCTTGGGGTTGACGCCATGGAACGAATGGCCCAGCGGCGAGGGCATGTACATCGCCAGCGCGTGTAGCAGCGGCGCCACGCCGATGCCCGTCGTCGCCGAGACCGGCGCGACCGGCACCACGGAGCCGTCGTAGATGCCGGCGGACAGGCCGCGCATCATCTCCTCGTCCGTCAGCTCGCCCTCGGAGAAGTACTTCTCCATCAGGTCCTCCGCCGTGGACGCCGCGGCCTCGCGGCAGGCCTCGATGGCCTCCTCGACGTCCGCCTTCATGTTTTCGGGCACGGGGATTTCATGCATGTTCTTGCCGCTGCCCTCAAACGCCTTGCCGCTGAGCACGTCGACGATGCCCTTGAAGTTCGGGCCTTCGCCGATGGGCAGCACCATGGGGATGATGCACGAGCCGTACTTCTCGCGCAGCGCGTCGAGCGTCTTGCGGAAGTCGACATGCTCGCGGTCCATCTGGTTGACGGCGATAAACTTGGCCAGGCCGTTGCGCTTGGCGTTGTTCCAGGCCTTCTCCGCGCCGGTGGTGATGCCGGACGGCGCGCCGATGACGATCAGCACGCCCTCGACCGCGCGCAGCGGGCCCACGGCCTCGCCGATGAAGTCGAAGTAGCCGGGCACGTCGATGAAGTTGACTTTCTTCTTGGAGAACTCGACCGGCACGACGGACGCGCTGATCGAGATGTGGCGCTTGATCTCCTCGGGATCGTAGTCGGATGCCGTCGTACCGTCCTCCACGCGCCCCTGACGGTCGATGGCGCCGGAGGCAAACAGCATCGCCTCTACCAGCGTCGTCTTGCCCTCGCTGCCATGACCGAGTACCGCAATGTTCCGAATGTCCTTAGCCAAGTAGTCCTGCATGCTCCATCCTCCTATTTTCTGCATTCTGCCCACGCGGGGCGGATGCCGATGAATGTTTCGGCCAAGCCGATTCATCCGGCGCGCCGCATTTTCGTCCTGCTGTGCGCCAACTGTATTCCATTATACCGTAAACGCACAAAAAAGCAAAGTTTTTTTGTCCAAACGTGAATTTTTTCTCATAATGCAGGATTCTTTTTTCACACAAAGCCAGGAAAGTTCGTTGTATTGCAGATTTTTGTTGCCCATTTTCACAGATCATTCGGTTCTTTGAAGACATCAAAACGCGCCCCGAACGCGCTTGGCGTCCAGGGCGCACAACCCGCCGTCACATCCAGAGCAGACGGCGCATCTGCCCGATCACTTCCGGGCGGTCGCAGGAGGTCTCCAGCGTCACGCTCCCCTCGCCCGCTTCGCGCAGCAGGCCGGTCTCCTCCAGCCGCCTGCGCAGCTGGCGCACCGTGCCCTCGTTGCCGTCGACGAGGACGGTTCCTGCCGGAAAATGCCGTGCGATCTGCTCGCGCAGGAAGGCGTAGTGCGTGCAGCCGAGCACGACGCTGTCGACCTGACGCGCCCTGAACGGCTGGAACAGGCGCTGCAGATAGTCCTCCAGCGCCGGGCTGTCCGTCTCGCCGCGCTCGACAAACTCCATCAGGCCCGGACAGGGCAGTGCCACGGCGCCCTCGCCATAGCGGGCCATGAGACTGAGGAACTTCTCCTGCGAGAGCGTGACGGGTGTGGCCATCACCAGCACGCAGCCGCCGTGGCGCAACAGCGAGGCTGGCTTGAGCGCGGGCTCCATGCCGATGACGGGGATGTCCAGGCGATCGCGCAATGCCTGGGCCGCCACGCCAGTGGCGGTGTTGCAGGCGATGACGAGCGCCTTGATGCCGCGCGCAAGGAGAAGATCCACGACCTCCTGCACGCGCTGCAGAACCTGCTGGGGCGTCTTGGTGCCATAGGGGGCGTATGCCGTGTCGCCATAATACAGGAAGCGCTCGCGGGGCAGCAGCCGTACGGCCTCCCGCAGCACGCTGATGCCGCCGACGCCCGAGTCGAAGATGCCCACGGGCGCGTCTTTATCCCAGTTCATATCGGTGCTCCTCATCTGTGATGATTCCCATTATAGCGCACTTTGCGCCGGTTGCCAACCCGGCGTTTACGGACGCGTCGCCTCGTCGATGGCGCGCGCGAGGTAGGGCATGGCGTCCAGCGCCTCGCGCAGCGTGTTCATGTTGTTGCCCACCTCGATGAGCACCGCGCCCTCCGAGACGTGCTGGTTGAACCGGCCGGTCTTCGTCTTGACCGGGTAGGCCAGCCCCTCGACCTGCGCGTTCAGCGCGTCGGTGATTTTCTGGGCGAGCACGATGTTGACCTGCCAGTTGGGCTTCTGTGCAAACGCCTCGCCGCCCGAGGCGCCCGTGCCGGTGCCGATGAGCAGCATGATGTGCGGCAGGCTCTTGCCGCCATCCTGCACGCTGTTGCTGCCCGCCATGGACGCGGCGTAGGCATCCCGGTGCAGGTCGATGTAGCAGTCGAATGTCTCGCCGCGCGCGCTGTAGGCCTCCAGCGTCTGCAGAGAGCGCGTGTAGGCGGTGTCCAGGTTGGGCGGCTCGTGTGCGGTGGTGTCGTGCACGACCTCAAAGCCCAGCGCCGTCAGCTCTCTGGCCAGCTCCTCCCCCACGCGCACGACGTTGTGCTGGTTGTCCTTCGTGCGCCAGCGCTCCGTGGGCGTGTATTCGTCCTCCGCCGTGGGCTCATAGGCCTCCCAGGTATGGGTATGGTAGATCAGCACGCGCCGCGGCTCGCCCGGCTCCCGCTCGTGGCGCACGACCTCGATGCGCACGTCGCCCGGCGCGGGCGCCTCCTCGGGTTCGGTCTCATATGCCTTTTCCGTCGCCTGCGGCGACGGCAGGGCAAAGAGGTTGTCCCAGGCGGCTTCCGCCGCCGCGGGACGGCATGCGCCCCCTGCCAGCCACAGCGCGCACGCCAGCGCCATCGCGCCCAGCGCGCGCGCGTTCTTTTTCCATCCTGTCCTGTTCACTTGTAATCCCCGCCCTTTCCCAAAACCATATGCGCGCTCGGCTGCCTTACGACATGAGCAGTCCGATCTCCGATGGATCCAGCTGCGGGTGCAGCGCCCGGTTGATGCCGCAGGCGACGACCGCAGCCATGTGGTCGATCAGGGCGTCCACCTCGCGCGGGGTGACGACCAGTTCGCCCAGCCGCTGCGTCACCACGCGCTCAATCAGGGCGTCGATGGCCTGCTCGCCGACGGGTTCGCACGCGCCGGGATCGCCGTCCTGCACGAGATAGGCAAACGCATCGCGCGCGATCGTCGCGGCATAGACGACCATGGGCACGCCCACGGCGATCACGGGCACGCCCAGCGTCTCCCGCGTCAGCCCCTGGCGGTGGTTCCCAACGCCGGATCCGGGCGCAATGCCCGTATCGGCGATCTGGATCGTGCTGCAGATGCGCGCGGAGTCGCGCGCGGCCAGCGCATCCACGGCGATGACGGCCGCGGGCTGCACGTGGCGCACGATGCCGCGCACGACCTCGGCCGTCTCCATGCCCGTGACGCCCAGCACGCCCGGCGCGGCCGCGCACACGGAGCGCACGCGCCCGGCCAGCGAAGGCGGCAGGTGGCGCTTGAGGTGGCGCGTGACGAACGTGGCGTCGGCCACGCGCGGCCCCAGGGCGTCCGCCGTCACGTGCCGGTTGCCCAGCCCCACCACCAGCACGCCCCCCTCGCGCGGGAGCAGCGGCGCGAGCGCCGCTGCCAGCTCCCGCTGCAGCGCGTCGCGAAGTTCCAGGTCCAGCTGCGGCGCCTGCTCAAAGCCCAGCGTCACATATTGCCCGCACGGGCGCTGCATGGTCTGCGCCGCGCGCTCCGTCTCAATGGTCACGGTCGTCCGCTCGACCGGCCCATTGCGCTCCGAGCACACCCGCACGCCCTCCCGCTGCGCCTCGGGCGTCATCTGATGGCGCTCCAGCGCCAGATCCGTCAACACACTTCGCACGTCGGTACCGCCGCCTTTTTTCCCGCATTCTGTCCTTGCGGCGCAAAAAGTATGCGTCCGACAAAAAAATGGCCGAATTTCTTCTGGCTGCGTCAAAGATAAGGCTTGCAATCGGCCGCAAAACATGCTAAAATATGTGTTGCTGATTTCAAGGCGATTGATACACGAGGAGGTGAATTGTTTTGCCGAACATCAAGTCTGCCATCAAGCGCGTCAAGGTGAGCGAGACCAAGAATCTGCGCAACCGCATGGTGAAGTCCGCGACGAAGACCTCGGTCAAGAAGTACGAGGTTGCCCTCGCTTCCGACGTGAACGCCGCTTCCGCGCTGCTGGGCTCCACCTCCAGTGCTGTCGATAAGGCCGCGGCAAAGGGCGTCATCCACAAGAACGCCGCCAACCGCAAGAAGGCCCGCCTCGCGCGTGCGCTCGTCAAGGCGCAGGCCGCCGCGAAGTGATCGTTCCCCTATGAACACAAAAAGACCGGTTCGTCGAGCCGGTCTTTTTTTCTGTCCCAAGGTCACGCCTCGCGCGAGCACAGGCGCAGCATCGCACGCTCCAGGCCCGCGTCCTCGCGCACGCGCCCGCTCTTGATGGCATAGTCCGTCTCCTCACACAGGCGCACGCAGCGCACGAGGCCCTGCGCGTCATACGCGCGTGCCTGCCCCTGCAGGCGGTTGAAGACGAAACCCGGCACGCCCAGGCGCTTCATCTGCTCGCCTGTAGGCACCTTGCCCTCCTGCATAAGCCGCACGTGCATCAGCTGTCTGTACTGGCGCTGGATGAGCGCCAGGATGCCGATGCGCGCCTCGCCGGACTGGAGCAGGTGCGCCAGCAGCTCAAACGCCCGCGCCTCCTGGCCTGCGAGGATCGCATCGACCATGTTGAACACCGTGCACTCCGCCGTACGGGTGGCGACCGCGTCGACATCCTGCTGCACGATCTCGTCGCGCCCCTGTGCGTAGCTGGCGAGCTTTTCGATCTCGCGCAGCAGCAGCGTCAGATCCCGGCCGGATGTGAAGGTCAGGTACTGCGCCGTCTGCGGCGAGATCGCCTTGCCGTAGCCCCTGCAGGTGGCGCGGATCCAGCGCGCCAGCTCCACGTCGTCCAGCGGGCTGAACTGCACGGCCTCCGCGCCCTTGTTGAGCGCCTGGGCGAGCTTTTTGCGCTTGTCGATGGTCCCCGTGCAGTAGAAGACCAGGCAGGTCGTCTCCGGCGCACGCTTGACATAGGCCGTCAGACGTTCAGCCTCGGCCGCCTCGTCGCGCGCGCGGCCGGATGTGAGCAGCGCGCTGTCGCGCACGACGACCAGCCGCCGCGCATCCATCATCGGCAGCGTCTCGCAGGCGGCGATGACCGCGTCGGCGGTCGGGTTGTCCAGGATCGTCTCGTTGATCTGCTCCAGCCCGGGGGTGAGGATGCGCTCGCGCAGGCGCTTGAGCGCGCTGCGCTTGACGTGCTCCTCCTCGCCGGAAAAGAGATAGACGCGCGCGATGCTGCCCGCCTTGAGCGCGTCAAAGAATGCCTGATGCGTCATACAGTGCTCCCCGATCCTGCACGTAGCGCCGGACGGCGTATGCGCCCTCGTGCATGCGTATTTCGATTGCGCCCGTCTCATCCGTGCGCAGCGCCGGAACGCCCGCCTCGGCCAGCCGCGCCAGCAGCTCGCCGGCCGGGTGGCCGTAACCGTTGCGGCCGACGCTGATCAGCGCCAGCGAGGGCGAAGCGGCCCGCAGCAGCTGTGCGCTGGTGCTGCCGGCGGCGCCGTGATGTGCCACCTTCAGTATATCACAGTCCACGCCGGTGTGCACCTCGTTTTCAATGGGCACATCCCCCGCCGCAAGGATTGTCACGCCCGCTGCCTCGATGCGCAGCATCATCGAGCGTCCGTTCGAGCCCGCGGCCGAATACGTCGGACAGACGACCTCGATGCGCACGCCCGGCGTATCCGCCACGACGTCGCCGCGCTCATATCCCTCCAGCGTCGCGCCGCGCGCGACCGCCAGGGCCAACGCGTCCAGGATCTGCGGCTGGACGTCCTCCACGTCGATCCCCGTGGGCAGGCCGATGCGCGCGACGGATATATCCGCAGCCAATACCTCGGCAAGCCCGCCGGCATGATCCAGGTCCAGATGGCTGAGCATCAGCAGATCGATGGAGCGCCCTTCCCGAACACACAGGTCTGCCAGCGCCTGTTCCCCCTCCGGGCCCGTATCGATCGCCAGGGTAAAGCCCGGCGTGAGCAGCGCGGCCGCGTCGCCCTGACCGACGTCCAGCTGCACGTATCGCGTCTGTCCCAGCCCCGGCAGCAGCCACAGTGCCAGCATGAAGCCCAGCAGTGCCGCACAGCCGTACCGGCGGGTGATGCGGCGCAGATGCGCATAAGGGCTCGCAAGAAAGAAGCAGCAGACCAGTGTAGCTGCCGCAGGAAAGGGCATCGTCGCCATGCGCAGTTGTCCCATCTCGATCGATCCGAAAAACCGTGAAATCGCCTCGATGGCGCGCAGCCCTTCCGCGACCACGGCGGCAGCAGCGCGTCCCACCGGCATGCACACCGTGCTGATCAGCACAGACGCCATGCCCAGCGGCACCGCCACCGCCGTCAGCGCAATGCACGCCAGGTTGGACGGGATGCCCAGCGCCGGCACCACGCCGAAGTACATGGCCTGCCCCGGCAGTGCGGCGATCTGGGCGGCGGTTGCCATGGCGACGCTGCCGCGCACCGCGTCCGGCAAAATGTGCAGCGCACACTCGACACGCGGTAGGAGCAGCCGGATGCCCAGCACCGTCGAAAATGAGAGCACAAAACCCGTCTCATACATCGCCAGCGGGGAGAACGTCAAAATGATCAGCGCGGCCAGGCTGAGCGCAACCGGCGCGTTGTAGTCGCGACCCACCGCACGGGCCAGGACGGTCGACATGCACATGACGAACGCGCGCACGGCGCTGGAGGGCATGCCGATCACCACACAGTAGGCCCCGCAGCTCAGCACCATGGCCAACAGCCGAATGCGCCTTGAAAGCATCAGCCGGTCCAGGCCGAATCCGATCACATTCATGATCAGGCCCACATGCAGCCCTGAGACGGCCAGCAGATGTGCGATCCCGCTGCGCTTGAAGCTGTCGTACTGCTCCTGGGGCATGTCGCTCTTGTCGCCCAGCAGCATGCCCTTCATCATGGCGGATTGCTCGCCGTAAAGCGCGTCGATTCGCGCGGCGATTGCATCGCGCAGGCTTTCAAGACAGGCGTATACGGAAAAGTCCGTGCCCAGTACCGACGGCGCCGTCGTGCCGTAGATGCCAAAGTCCATGTTCTGCTGGCGCAAAAACAGGTAAAAGTCAAATCCGCCGGGATTGCGCTGCGTCTGCGCCGCGTACACGGAGCCTTCGAAGCGCACCGTCCCGCCACTGGCGGGCAGTGCCTCCGGCGCGCCCGGCAGGCTGACGTAGGCCTGCGCCCGCGTTGTCTCCCACGCGCCGTCCCGCAGGACCCGAATATGCGACATGCGGTAGGTCGTGCGGTTCTCCTGCGCGTCGTACTTGATGCGCTCTTCAATGCGCGCCTCGACCGTCGCCGGTCCGGCCGCCGGGACGGGAATGCGCACAAGCGCCTGCGAACAGCGTGCAAGTCCCGCGATCGCCAACAGCGCAAAGACAGCGATCCACGCCGTTCGCCTGCGAAAGCACACGAGCAGCAGGCACAGCAGCGCGATCAGGCCGGCGGCCGCCAGATACGCCAGGCGAAACGTCAAAAAGCGGCCCGCGCAAGAGCCGCCCATATAGCACAGCGCCGCATAAAGCAGCGCATAGCGCGGCCGCTCCGCCTGCGGCTTCCCGTCATACTCCTGCAACGGCGCCGCCTCCTTCAGCGGGTCTGTCTTGCGTAATACAGATAGATACATGCGTATATCGCGGCGGCCACCGGTACGAAAGGCCACGCCGCGCCGCCTGCGACGTTCGAGGCCGTGCACACGGCGTTCATCAGCAGTGCTGCCGCCGCGGCGCTGCGGGTAGCCTCCACGAGCCGGGCCAGCCGTCCACGCGCCGTCTCAACGGCCTCCAGCACGCCCGAGAGTCCGCCTTCGCGCGCAAAGAGCGCGTCCTCGCCGCCCAGGTCCTCCGCGCCCTGCACCGCCCGGCCGCGCACGCAGGGAACGCCCGCCTTGCGCGCAAGCAGCCGCGCTCCGGCATCCCCCGTATCCGCCAGCACCGTTCGGACGCCGCGCAGCCGCAATGCCCGTACCCGCTCCGCCGCGCCGGGACGCAGCGCGGGAGCCAGCGCCACATAGCCCAGAAACGCCCATTCCTCCCCGCTGCGCATCGCGTATGCCTCCACGAGCAGCCCGCGGCGCAGCGCATCCTGTGCGACGGCATACAGCCCTTCGCGCTCTTGCGGCGTCATCGGCCGGGGCATCTCTTCCCACAGCAGCGCGCAGCGTTCCGCCAAGATCTCCAACGGGCCGCTGCAAAATGTGCGCTCGCCCGGTCCGTCCCGGAAGCAGCCCTCCGAGACGCCCGCCTCGTCCGCATGCAGGGAGCGCTCCGGAAATTGCCGTCGCAGCTTGTCGCCGTCATAGCCGTACAGGCGCGCATACTGACCATGGGGGCCGCCGGAGCACAGCGCACAGGCGGTGCACAGCAACATCCACGCGCCCTGGCGGCGCAGCGCACGTTCATCCTCCATCGCAAAGGGCGCGCCCGCTGTCTCTACCTCAAAGCGCCCGTCCTCTAGCTCGGACAGATCGTGCAGACAGAGCGTCCGGACGCGCGCCACGCGCTGCATGTGCGGGACAACGGCGTGCCAATTTCCACGCTGTCCCATCCGACGCAGCAGCAGCGCGCAGACCGCCCATAGTCCGGCAGGCGACGCCACCACCGCCACGCACAGCGCCGCGCCCGCAGCGCACAAAGCCCCTTTGCCGCGCAATATGCCCGCGCCGAGTGCGAGCGCACACCCCAGCGCCGACAGCGTCCACAGCGTCCGCTCTGTCCGCTTGAGCACGTCCGCGGGCGTCCGGCGCAGGGAACGCCTTCTCTTCCTTCTCCGCACCGCAAGGCCCCCCATCAGTCCTCCTGCAGGATGATGCCGGGATTGCGCATGAAATACCCGCGCATCTCCATCGCCCCGCCAAGCGTTTCGACCTGTTTGCCGCCGACAAAGAAGCACACGCGTCGCACTTGGGGCAGCTCAGTCATCGTATTGACGATGGTGTAGACGACGTTGCGTTCCTCCTGCGCGTCCAGCTGCGCACATGCGTCGGCAAACGCCTGAGAGACGTTGATGAGCATCACATCGTCGACGATCTGCAGGCCCAGGATGTCCGCGTCGCTGACGCCCTCGGGCAGGGCGGGCGCCAGTCCCTCCTTCGCGTCCGCGCGCTGCGGGCCCTCGAGCAGCTGCCGGATCAGCGCGCGCGGCGCAAAGCTCTGCTTCTGCGCGGCGGGCCGGTTGACGCCCACGAGCATGTCCCCATCCTGCGTGGGGAAATACAGCCGGCAATACTCGCCCAGGCAATCGGCAAAGTCGGAGCGCATGAGAACGCCTCCGTCAAATGTACGAGCCTGGCCGTCCGGCATGTCCTGCGCGTCCAGCGCGTCGATCAGGCGGCCACCGAAGTGGACGACCACGCCGTCGATCATCGGCACAAAGCCAGTGATCGTATAGGTCATCATGGCCAGGAACAGCCCCTGCGGAATGCCAGCCTCCTGCAGCGCGGCCTCGATATCCTGCGAGAAGTTCAGGCGAACGACGTTGTAGGCACTGCCCTCCAGGCGGGTCTCGTCGGGCAAGCCGATCAGATAGTCCAGCGGCGAGAACGTCTCGGGCGAGCCCTGCACGCCCGTAGCGCCCAGTCCCCACTCCTCCAGCAGGCCTGCCGTATAGCCAGCGGTGCTCATCTCGCCAAACGTGATGGCGTGCACCTCAGGCACCATGTAGGATGCGCCGGGCATCGGATAGTAGATCGTCGCCATGCGGGTCAGGCTGCCGTCCGTGCGCTGGGACTCCAGCTGCGTCCACAGCGCCGCCACATCTCCGTCGCTGCGCGAGAGCGTGCCCGTGGGGATCTGCGCGCCCAGGTCCTGCCCCTCCTCACGCCCCTCGACGAGCACGTTCACGTAGTCGACATCCGGCAGCTCCGTCAGCGTATTGGCGATGGCCACACGGGCTGCGTGCAGCTGCTGCGGCTCGAGCGTACGCGCCTGGAACGAGAGGTTGACCGTCACCACGCCGTTGGAGACCTCCACCGCATTGGAGCCGCTCTGCAATTCCACACCGGGCGCGACCTCACGCAGGCCGGATTGCGCCGGCCCGGACAGCAGCGCGCGAAGCGCCGCCTCCGCCTGCGTCATGTTGTTGGACACGTAGATGCTGCGCACGGTGGAGACCAGCTGCGTGCCGTCCAAGCTGAGAAAGTGCAGCACTGCGTCTATCACCCGCGAAGAGGTCATGTCGCCCTGGGGCGCGTCATACACGACCTCGATGTCCGAGTCGATCCGCTCCACGGGCGCGCGCTCCTCGATCTGCTCCACGCAGCCGCACAGCAGCAGGCAGCACAGCACCGCGGCCATCAGCCGGCATCTCTTCTTCATCCCGTCCCCTCCGCTATCAACGTTCCATGAGCGAGAGCAGCGATTCATAGGGCAGCTTCCAGTTGCCGCCCTCGCGCACGAGCGCCACAGGGACCGCCTCCGCCTCGCTCTGGCTGCCGTCGCCGCGCTGGATACGCACGTCCACATTGACTGTCGCGCGCGTGCCGTCCATGGACACGGAGCCGACGCCCACGTCAAAACCCAGCAGAGACGCCCGCAGCGCGCTGACGCGCGCGATGAACTCCGTCTGCGAGGGCAGCCGTTCGTCTCCATCGCCCGTCACGAACACGTAGAGCGTCGGCCAGCTCTGCGCACGCCACATGGACAGCGCGGCGCGCATGGCTGTGCGCGGGGTGAGGATCGCGTTCTCATCGCGCGCGAGCGGCTCGAGCGTGAGGGTTTCATCTTCCTCATCCTCGTACACCTGCGCGCGCAGGATGCGCTCGCCGCGAAGATCGCCCTCGGCCGGGGAGAGCAGGATCTGCACGCGCTCGCAGCGCCCGTTCTCCGTCAGCGCGCTGACGATCGACAGGATTGCCAGGCGGCGGCGCAGCATCACCTCGCTGCGCCAGTAGGGCAGGCTCTCCCAGTCGTCGGGCGCGTCGGACGGCGCGTCCAGAAACGCGCGCGTAAGCGTCACGGTCACCGTTTCGCCGCTGCGGCTGGTCGACACGACGCGCGTATCCGGCGCGAAGACGGGCGTCAGGTCCTGATAGGCGGAGCTGGGGCCCGCGATCAGCGCCTGCACGATGCACAGCTCCACCGTATCGTCGCGCGGCACGCTGATCTCGCGCTCCTCCATGCCCAGGTAGTCGGTCTGGTGGTAGCGGAAGTAGAGCGTGACGCGCTCCGCGTCGCTCTGGCGCTCCTGCGCCGCCGGACGGATGGGCGTCGCCGTCGCGTCGGGAAGCGTGGTCGTCAGCGGCTGTGGCGTCTCGGCCGGCGCCTGCCTGGCCGCGCCGGTCAGATCGTCGATCGTCACGCCGGAGAGCTCCAGCACCGACACGGCCATAAACAGCAGCACGGCCAGCGCCAGGCACGCCGTCGCCTTGCGGATCACACCTCATCCCTCCTCACTTGACGGGCAGCTCGATGGTAAACGTCGTGCCCTTGCCGGGCTCGCTCTGCACGTCGATGTTGCCGCCGTGCAGGCGCACGATCTGCTGCACGATCGAAAGGCCCAGGCCCGTGCCGCCCGTCTCGCGCGTGCGCGCCTTGTCCACGCGGTAGAAGCGCTCAAAGATGTGCGGCAGGTCCGCCTTGGGGATGCCCACGCCGTTGTCGGCGATCTTGAGCACCGCGTCGCGGCCGTCGCGCACGAGCGTCACGCGCACCTTGCCGCCGTCGGGCGTGTACTTGATCGCGTTTTCGACGATGTTGTAGATCACCTGCTGGAGCTTGAGCGGATCGGCGAACATCTCGCACTCGTCGTGGATGCCGACCTCGATCTCCTGGCGGCGCTTGGCGGCCATGGGCGCCAGGCGGCGGATGACCTCGCGCACGGATTCGCCCAGCGGCATCATCTCCCGGTGCAGCTTCATCTTGTGGCTGTCGATGTGCACGAGCGTCAGCAGGTCGCCGATGACCAGGTTGAGCCGGTCGATCTCCTTGTTGATGTCCTGCAGGAACTCCCGGCGCAGGTTGGGGTCCATGTCGTCCTGGTAGATGACCGATTCGAGCAGGATCTTCATCGTCGCCAGCGGCGTCTTCAGCTCGTGCGAGGCGTTGGAGACGAACTGATTGCGCGAGTTGTCCAGGTTCTCCAGCCGCTCGCTCATGAGATTGAACGTCTCAGCCAGCTGCGCCAGCTCGCTCTTGCCCTGCACGCGCACACGGCTGGAGAAGTCGCCCTTGGCCATCTGTTCGATGCCGGCGCTCAGCGCGCCGATGGGCCGGGTGATCCAGTGCGACACGAGCAGACTGAGCAGGCTGACCGCCAGCGCGCCCAGCAGGAACGTGTAGAGCATCTGATCGCGCATGCCGACCAGCGAGTCGACCATGTCCTGCACCTGGGATGAGTACAGCAGCACGCCGATGCGCTCGCCGTCCTGCACCAGCAGCGCCGTGAAGTAGCCGGCCCAGATGCTGTCGCGGTCGCGCCCGGAGAACAGGTCCAGCCAGGAAAAGCGCTGGCGCTGCCCGCCGCCCGGCAGCAGGTGAAATCCGTAGTCCGCGGTGCGCTCGCCCGCGAGCAGCGTGCTGACCTCGGCCAGGTACAGGCGCATGCCGTTGTACTCGCTGAACGTATCCAGCTGCACCTTGCCGTCCATGTCCAGCACGAGCAGCCGGCCGCCCGTCTGGCGCCCGGCTTCCAGGAGCGCGTCATAGCACACGTCCGTATCGTCCCGCTCCCACAGCGGTGCGAACTCCACTGCCAGCGCCGCGACCGTGTTCTGCTCCGCGCGCACCTTCTCGTCAAAGAGCGAATCGCCCACCATGCGGATCAGGGATGTGGCGACCACGTAATACGAGATACAGATGATCAGCAGGAAGCCCACCACGATCTTGACGCGGATGCTTGAAAGCGGGTTAATCCTTGTCCGTGAAATAGTATCCCACTCCCCATTTGGTCAGGATAAACTCGGGCTGAGTCGGATCGCGCTCGATTTTCTCCCGCAGGCGGCGGATATGCACGTCGACCGTGCGGATATCGCCCAGGTAGTCGTACTTCCAGACCGTCTCCAGCATGTTTTCGCGGCTGTAGACCTTGCCGCGGTTGGTGATGAACAGCTGCAGCAGGTCGAATTCCTTGGCCGTCAGCTTGACCTCCTTGCCCCCCAGCGTCACGGAGCGGTTGGCGAAGTTGACCTCCAGGTCGTGCACGCGCACGACCTTGCGCTCCTCCGCCTCGCCGGCAGGCGCGGTGCGCCGGAAGATGGACTTGATGCGCGCCTTGACCTCCAGGATGTTGAAGGGCTTGGTCATGTAGTCGTCCGCGCCGTACTCCAGGCCGAGGATCTTGTCCATATCCTCGCCTTTGGCCGTGAGCATGATGATCGGCACGTTGGAGCGCTCGCGGATGCGCTGGCAGACCTCGATGCCGCTCATCTTGGGCAGCATCACGTCCAGCAGGATCAGGTCGTAGCTGCCGGCGAAGAACTTGTTGACCGCCTCTTCGCCGTCCGCGGCGGAATCTATGACATACCCGTCCTGTTCAAGGCTGAAGCGAAGCCCCTTGAGGATGAGCGGTTCGTCGTCTACGAGCAGAATTTTCTTGGCCATTGAAGGCTCCCCCTTCCGGCCCGCGGCGGACCGCGGGTCTCTCATGTATCTATTGTACCCTTCCAGGGGTCCCAAAATCAACTCAATCCGAAAGAAAAATGCAATAAATTCACCACAAGTCCGTAATATATCCTGGAGACAATCGTCACATTTGGGCCCGCATCGGGCGAAAACTCTGTACAACGGGCGAAAAACATGCTATAGTAAGGAGACGTATTCACCGCGTCGCACGACTTTTCGGGAGGAGGGACCGCCGTCTTGGCCAATGCGAAGCTGCTGCGCAGGCTGGCCGCGCTGATGCTGTTGTTTCTGGCGTTGGGTTCCGCGGCCCTGGCAGAGGAGGACAGCGACGGCATCGTCTACGTCGAGCCCACCTATCCCGAAAACGCCGCCCAGTGGGACGCCGACCATCCCGAGATCCTCGAGCCGGACATGCTGCGCGCGCACGCCGCCATCCTGGTGGAGATGGACAGCGGCACGGTGATCTTTGAAAAGAACGCCGATCAGATCATGTTCCCGGCCAGCACGACGAAGATCATGACGACGCTGCTGGCCGTGCAGTTCGGCAATCTGGACGATGTGGTGGAGATCTCCGCCAACGCGGTGAACATCCCGTCGGACTCCTCCTACATCGGCCTGCGCGAGGGCGAGCGCCTGACGCTGCGCGACCTGGTATACGGCACGTTCGTGCGCTCGGGCAACGACGGCTCTATCGCCATTGCGGAGCACATCTCGGGCAGCGAGGCCGCGTTTGTCGACCTGATGAATCAGACCGCCGCCATGCTCGGCTGCAGTGAGAACACGCACTTTGCCAACGCGCACGGCTATCACGACCCGAACCACTACACCACCGCCGCGGACATGGCGATCATCGCGCGCGCGGCGATGCAGGTGGACGCCTTTCGGGACGTGGCCTCGACCTACGTCTACACCATCCCCGCGACGAACCAGCAGGCCGCGCGCAACGTGCAGGCGGACAGCATCAACTTTCTGGATCCCACGGCCGGCAAGGAGAGCAACCCGTACTACTACGAGGGCGGCATCGCCGGCAAGACCGGCTACACGGACGCGGCGGGCTACTGCTTCGTGGCGCTGGCCGAGCGCGGCGGCGTCGAGCTGCTGAGCGTCGTCTTCTACTCGTCCGTATACGGGCGCTGGACGGACACGCGCCGCCTGATGGACTACGGCTTTGAGCAGTATGTCAGCACCGATCCCATCAGCATTTACAACGAGGATCCGCGCTACATCGACATCATGGGCTTTGCGCTGGACGACTATTACAACGAGACGGAGAAATACGGCACGGTCCGGCTGGGCATCCGCCCGGTCGAGGAGGACACCGACGTGCGCATCGTCGGCACGGTCGACGAGATCGAGACGATGAAGAACAACTTCTCGAGCATCTCGCACGTCAACTGGACGCGGGAGTTCCGCGCGCCGATCAACGAGGGCGACGTGATGGGCATCCTGACGTTCTATCCGCGCGACGGCGGCACGGTCGAGTATGAGCTGTATGCAACCCGCTCGGTCGCCGCGCGCGAGGACGGCCCGCCGACGCTGGAGCAGATCCAGGCGTATACCCTGGCCGACGACAACCCCTTCCCCCGCTTCTCGGCCGAATACGTGGCCGTGCCGGGCGCGTTCCTGTTCGTGCTCGTGCTGATCATCCGCCGGCTGCTCGCGCTGGGCAAGCGCAGGCGCAAGCGCGAGGGGCGCGTGCCGGAGCCCCAGTCCAGAACCTACCGCTAAAAAGCAGGCGGGCCGCCGATGTACTCGGCGGCCCGCTTTATGTCGCTCATTTCGGCGCTTCTTCAAGGGCCTCCATGCCCTCCGCCTGCGCGCCCAACAGCACGCGCTCCAGCAGCTCCAGCAGCTGCTCGCGGCCCGTTCCATCCTCCGCGGAGAACGGGATGACCTCCCACGGCTGCACGAGCAGCTTGCGGCAGATGGCCGCCACGTGCTTCATGCGCGCCCCGCGGCTGATCTTATCCGCCTTCGTCGCCACGACCGTAAAGGGGATGTCGTGCGCGCGCAGAAAGCCGTTCATGTCCACGTCGTCCGCCGTCGGCTCGTGGCGGATGTCCACCAGGTGCAGCACGTGGCGCAGCGTGGCGGAGTCGGCGAAATAGCCCTCCATCATCGAAACCCAGCGCAGCTTCTCCTCGCGCCCCACGCGGGCAAAGCCATAGCCCGGCAGGTCGATCAGGTGCAGCGCGTCGTTGACCGTGTAGACGTTAAGCAGCCGCGTCTTGCCCGGCGTGCCGCTCGTGCGCGCCAGCTTGCCGTTGCGGCAAAGCCGGTTGATCATGGACGACTTGCCCACGTTGCTCTTGCCTGCGATGGCCACCTCGGCCAGGCCGATGCCCGGGTAATCCCGGTAGCGGTCCATGGACGTGACAAAGGCCGCGCGCTTGATCTCCATGTTACACCTCTTTCGTCTTCTGTTCTGGGCCCGGACGCTGCGTCAGGGCCGCGGCCAGCACCTGACTGACGTCGTCCACGGGCACGATCGTCAGCGCGTCGCGCACGGCCTGAGGCACCTCCTCCAGGTCCTTTTCATTCTCCCGCGGAATGAGCACCGTCTTGACGCCCGCGCGATAGGCCGCCAGCAGCTTCTCCTTCAGCCCGCCGATGGGCAGCACGCGCCCGCGCAGCGTCACCTCGCCGGTCATGGCCACGTCGGGACGGACCGGGATCCCGGTCAGCGCGGAGACGAGCGCCGTCGTCATCGTCACGCCCGCGCTGGGGCCGTCCTTGGGCACCGCGCCCTCGGGCACGTGGATGTGGATGTCCAGCTCCTTGTAAAACGACGGATCGATGCCCAGCGCCGCCGCGTGCGCGCGCACGTAGGACTTGGCCGCGCGGGCGCTCTCCTTCATCACGTCGCCCAGCGAGCCGGTCAGCTCCATCGCGCCCGTGCCGGGCATGGTCGCCGTCTCGATCTGCAGGGTGTCGCCGCCCACCACCGTGTATGCCAGGCCGGTGACGACGCCGACCTCCGGCTTGCGCCCGGCCTGCTCGTAGCGGTAGCGCGGCGCGCCCAGGTCCTCCTGCATGCGCGCGGCCGTGATCGATTCAAGCTTTGTGCCGTCGTCGAGCATGCGCACGGCGGCCTTGCGCACGAGCTTGGCCAGCGTTCGCTCGAGCTTGCGCACGCCCGCCTCGCGCGTGTAACCCTCGATGATCTTCTGCAGCACTGCGTCGCTGATGCGCACGCTCTTGGGCGCGAGCCCGTGCTCCTCGATCTGCTTGGGCAGCAGGTGCCGTCTGGCGATGTGGACCTTTTCCTCCTCGGTGTAGCCGGAGATCTCGATGACCTCCATGCGGTCCAGCAGCGGGCGCGGGATGGTATCCGTCGTGTTGGCGGTCGTCAGAAACATCACGTGCGACAGGTCGTAGGGCAGCTCCAGGTAGTGGTCGCGGAACGCAAAGTTCTGCGCGCCGTCGAGCACCTCGAGCATTGCGCTGGCCGGATCGCCGCGAAAGTCCGACGCCATCTTGTCGATCTCGTCAAAGAGGAACACCGGGTTGGACGTGCCCGCCTGCTTGATGGACGAGATGATCCGGCCCGGGATCGCGCCGATGTACGTGCGCCGGTGACCGCGGATCTCGGCCTCGTCGCGCACGCCGCCCAGCGACATCTGCACGAACCTGCGGCCGAGCGCGCGCGCGATGGAGCGGGCGATGGACGTCTTGCCCACGCCGGGCGGGCCGACGAAGCACAGGATCGGGCCCTTCATGTCGTTCTTGATGCGCCGCACCGCCAGGTACTCGATGACGCGCTCCTTGACCTTTTCCAGGCCGTAGTGGTCCTCCGACAGCACGCGGCGCGCGCGGCGCAGGTCCAGGTTGTCGGGCGTATTGACGTCCCAGGGCAGGTCCAGGATCCACTCGATATAGGTGCGCGTGATGCCGATCTCCGGCGAGCCGGGCGCCATGCGCGACAGGCGCTCGATCTCGCGCGTCGCCTTCTCGCGCGCCTCGTCGGGCAGCTTCATGCGCGACAGGCGGTCGCGCAGGTCCTCCACGTCGCCGGCGTCCTTGTCCCCCAGCTCGGTCTGGATGGCCTTGATCTGCTCGCGCAGGAAATAGTCCTTTTGATTTTTTTCGATCTGCTTCTTGACGCGCGCCTGCACCTGGCGCTCGACGCCCGCCAGCTCGGTCTCGTTGGCCAGGATCGTGCAGACCGTCTCCAGCCGCTCCACGGGGTCGAACTGCTCCAGCACGTCCTGCCGGTCCTCCAGCTTGCCCAGCACGTTGGCCGCAATGACGTCCGCCAGCTGGCCCGGGTCGTCGATGGACAGGATGGACTGCACCGTCTCGCCCGACAGGCGTCCGCTGACCTTGCCGAACTCCTCGACAAACTGACACGTCGTGCGCATGAGCGCCTGCACCTCGAGCGTCTTGCGCACGGGCTTTTGCACGTCGGCCTGCACGGAGGCCACATAGCAGGGCTCCTCCTCGACGATGCTCTTGAGCCGCGCGCGGCACAGGCCCTCCACGAGCACGCGCAGCGTGTCGCCCGGCAGCTTGAGCACCTGCTTCACGCTGGCGATGGTGCCCACGTCGCAGATGTCCTGAATCTTGGGATCGTCCACGTCCGCGTCGCGCTGGGCGGCCAGAAAAATGCGCTGATCTTCGACCATGGCGCGCTCCAGCGCCTGCACCGACTTTTTGCGGCCCACGTCGAAGTGAATGACCATGTGCGGAAAGACCATCAGGCCCCGCAGCGGCAGCATCGGAAGCGACTCCAGTTTGTTCTTCTTCGCCTGCGCCAATGTCGGTCCTCCTCTGCTCTCAATAACTCCACCGTGCCCCCAACCCCTTGAGGACACGCGAAGGGGCCGAAGCCCCTTTGCAAACAGCATTATTATTATACCCGCCGCGCCCGGTTTTGACAAGTCATTGCGCGCCGGTTATCGCGCCCTGCGCGGCCAGCGGCGCGGTCTCCTGCGCGCCCGGCGCCGTCTCCAGCGCCGCGGGCGCATCCAGCAGCATCCCCTCCAGCACCTCCGCCAGCGTGCGCACGGGCCGCACGTCGATGCCCAGGCGCGAGAAGCGCTCCAGGTAGTTCTCCGCGGGCACAAACACGCGCGCAAGCCCCGCGCGGCGCGCCGCCTCGATCTTGCTGGGCACGCCGCCCACGGGGCGCACCTCGCCGCGCACGGAGATCTCGCCCGTCACGGCCGCCGCGCCGTCCACGGGCCGCCCGCGCAGCGCGCTGATCGCCGCCACAGCCATCGCCACGCCCGCGCTGGGCCCATCCACCGGCGCGCCGCCCGGGAAATTGATGTGGATGTCCACGCCGTCCAGATCGCAATGCATGCGCTGCAGGAGCGTGCGCACGTTCTCCGCGGAGCCGCGCGCCGTACTCTTGCGGCGGATGAGGTGGCCCGGCGTGCCGATCTCCTCCTCCTCCGCGATACCCGTGACCAGCACGCGCCCGCTGCCGGGCACGGCCACGGCCTCGATCTCCAGCACCGCGCCCTGATGGCAGCCGTAGACCGCCAGGCCGTGCACGCCGCCGACGGCGCACTCCAGGCTGGCCTGCTGGCCCGGGCGCACGGGATAGTGGCCGCTGTCGACGACCCATTCGATGTCCGCGCGCGTGATGCGCCGGCGGCCCTCCAGCTGCGCGACGCCCGCGCCCATCTGCACGATGTTCACCGCATCGCGGCCGCACGTGGCGTAGCGGCCGACGAGCTCGGCCTGCGCATCGTCCATCTCAAAGCCTGCGCGCCGGGCCGCGCCCAGCGCGATGCTGGCGATCTCGTCCGGCTCGAGCGCGCGGAAATAGATCTCCATGCAGCGCGAGCGGAGCGCGGGCGGCAGTTCGTTGGCGCTGCGGGTCGTGGCCGCGACGAGGCGAAAGTCCGCAGGCATGCCGTTTTTGAAGATGTCGTGGATGTAGCGCGGGACGGACATGTCGTCCGGGCTGTAGTAGGCGGATTCGAAGAACACCTTGCGGTCCTCGAGCACCTTGAGCAGCTTGTTCATCTGGGTCGGGTGCAGCTCGCCGATCTCATCCAGGAACAGCACGCCGCCGTGCGCCTTGCTGACCGCGCCCGGCTTGGGCTGCGGCACGCCCTGCACGCCCAGCGGGCCCGCGCCCTGGTAGATGGGATCGTGCACGCTGCCGATCAGCGGGTCGGCAATGGCGCGCTCGTCAAAGCGCACGCACGTCGCATCCATCTCGATGAAGGGGGCGTTCTTGGCAAAGGGCGTGCCCTCGGTTTCCTTGGCGGCCTCCAGCACCAGGCGCGCTGCGCAGGTCTTGCCCACGCCCGGCGGCCCGTAGATGATCACGTGCTGCGGATTGGGCCCGCACAGGATGGCCTTGAGCGAGCGGATGCCCTCCTCCTGGCCGACGATGTCCTCAAATCGCGCCGGCCGCACGCGCTCGGAGAGCGGCTCGCTCAGGTGCACCGCGCGCATGCACTGCAGGCGGTCCATCTCGCGCGAACCCTCGCGCCGCGTGCCGGGCAGCTGCTTGGGCTGCTGGCGGAGCTGGATGAAGAAATAGATCCCGATGACGACCGTCACGGCGAGCTGCACGCCGAGCAAAACGAAGCTGAGCAAAAAAACCCCTCTTTTCTGTCACATGTCGCCCTTAGGGTGCGTTTGGGCAGGCGGACGAATGCAGGGGCTTGCTGGATGGGAGAGATTCCCGCCGGGAAATGAAAGAGCCGCGCTTTCGGCTGAAAGCACGGCTTGGGGATCTCTCCCGTCAGGATACGGACGGACGGCGGCTGCTCATACCGCTGTCGTCGCGGTGCGTCTTGGCGGCCAGGCGCTTCTGGGGCACGCCCGGCACGAGCGTGGGCTTCTCGCCGTCGCGTATGACCTGGGGCGTGACGACCACCTTGGCGATGTCCTCGCGCACGGGCAGCTCGAACATGGTGTCCAGCAGTGCCTTCTCCATGATCGCGCGCAGGCCGCGCGCGCCGCTCTTGCGCTCGATGGCCATGTGGGCGATCTCGCGCAGGGCTGCGGGCTCAAATTCGAGCTCCATGCCGTCCAGCTCCATCAGGCGGGCATACTGCTTGACGAGCGCGTTTTTCGGCTCGGTCAGGATCTTGACCAGCGCGTCCTCATCGAGGTTTTCCAGCGTCACGATGATCGGCAGGCGGCCGACGAACTCCGGAATCAGGCCGAACTTGAGCAGGTCCTCCGGCCGGATCTGCGCGAGGATCTCGCCCATCGGCTTGTCTTCCACGCGCGTCACATCCGCGCCGAAGCCCAGGGACTTCTTGCCCGTGCGCTGCTCGATGACCTTGTCGATGCCGTCGAACGCGCCGCCGCAGATGAACAGGATGTTCGTCGTGTCGATCTGGATGAACTCCTGATGCGGATGCTTGCGCCCGCCCTGGGGCGGCACGCTGGCCAGCGTGCCCTCGATGATCTTGAGCAGCGCCTGCTGCACGCCCTCGCCGGACACGTCGCGCGTGATGGACGGGTTCTCGCCCTTGCGGGCGATCTTGTCGATCTCGTCGATGTAGATGATGCCGCGCTGCGCCGCCTGGATGTCATAATCGGCATTCTGGATCAGGCGCAGCAGGATGTTCTCGACGTCCTCGCCCACGTAGCCCGCCTCGGTGAGGCTGGTGGCGTCGGCGATGGCGAAGGGCACGTTGAGGATCTTCGCCAGCGACTGCGCCAGGAACGTCTTGCCGCAGCCCGTAGGGCCGAGCATCAGGATGTTCGACTTTTGCAGCTCGACGTCGCCGCGCTTGCTGGGCGAGTTGATACGCTTATAGTGGTTGTACACGGCCACGGAGAGCGAGCGCTTCGCCTGCTCCTGCCCGACGACGTACTGGTCGAGCACAGCCTTGATCTCGGTCGGACGCGGGATGTCGGCGGCGTCCGCGTCGTGCGCAGGAGCGATGTCGTCGGCGATGATCTCCTGGCACAGGGTAATGCACTCATCGCAGATGTAGACGCCGGGTCCGGCCACGATGCGGCGCACCTGATCCTGCGGCTTGTCGCAAAAGGAGCAGCGCGCCATGCGGGGTTGCCTGGTTTCGTCTTTGTCTCTGGGCATTTTGCACCTCATTGCGTCGGTTGGGGTTACGTAGGGGCTTACGCGCGGTTCTGATAGATCTCGTCGATGATGCCGTATGCCCGGGCCTCTTCGGCCGTAAGGAAGTGGTCGCGCTCGACGTCGCGCTCGATCTTCTCCAGCGGCTGGCCGGTCATCTCGCTCATCAGGCGGTTCATCTTCTGCTTGGTGCGCATCAGCCACTCGGCCTGGATGGCCACATCCGTGGCCTGGCCGCGCGCGCCGCCCAGCGGCTGGTGGATCATGACCTCGCTGTTGGGCAGCGCCAGGCGCTTGCCCTTCTGGCCGGCCATCAGCAGGAAGGCGGCCATAGAGGCGGCCATGCCGATGCACACCGTACGCACGGGCGACTTGATGTAGTTCATGGTGTCAAAGATGGCCATGCCGGCCGTGACGGAGCCGCCCGGGCTGTTGATGTACATGGAGATCTCGGCCTCGGGGTTCTCCATCTCCAGGAAGAGCAGCTGCGCGACGACGGTATTGGCCATATCGTCGCCGATCTCACCGCTCACGAACACGATGCGGTCCTTGAGTAGGCGGGAATAGATGTCGTAGGAACGTTCGCCGCGGTTCGTCTGCTCGACGACCATGGGAATCAGGCTCATGGCAAATACCTCCTTTGCGCGCGGGATGCGCGGATCACTCGGCGGCCGCCGCCTTGAGCATGTCGACGGTCTTGCGGATGCCGATGGAATCCTTGAGATAGTCGATGTCCTCGGGCTTGAGCGAGGCCTTGAACTCCTCGACCGTCTTCTTGCCCTCCTCGGCGAACTTGGCGATCTCGGCCTCGACCTCTTCGTCCGTGGCCTCGATGCCCTCGGCCTTCTTGATGGCCTGGAGCACCAGCTCGGCGCGCACGCGCTTGTCGGCCTGCTCGCGGTACTGGGTGCGCAGCTCCTCAATGCCCTGGCCGGTGTACTTCATGAAGTCCTCCAGGCGCATGCCCTGGTAGGCCAGGCGCATCTGGAAGTCGCGGAGCATGCCGTCGATCTGGCGCTCGATCATGGCGCCGGGCACGTCCAGCGTCGCGTTGGCGACGGCCGCGTCGACGAGCGCGTTTTCAAACTCGGCGTCGCAGTGCTCCTTGCTTTCCGCCTCCAGCTTTGCCCGAATGTCCTGCTTGTATGCGTCCAGCGTGTCAAACTCGGACACGTCCTTGGCGAAGTCGTCGTCCAGCGCGGGCAGCTCGCGCACGGTGATGGAGTTGACCTTGACGTGGAACACGGCGTCCTTGCCGGCCAGTTCCTTGGCGTGGTACTCCTCGGGGAACTTGACGGACAGGTCCTTCTCCTCGCCGATCTGCATGCCGACCATCTGCTCCTCAAAGCCGGGGATGAACTGGCCCGAGCCGATCGTGAGGCGCTGGCCCTTGGCGGCGCCGCCCTCGAAGGCGACGCCGTCGACGGTGCCCGCGTAGTCGAGGTTGACGATGTCGTCGTCCTGCACGGCGCGGTCCTCGACGGAGATCTCGCGCGCGGCGCGCTGGCGCGCCTGCTCAACCTGCGCGTCGACCTGCTCGTCGGTCACGGGATGCTCGTGGCGCTCGACCTTGAGGCCCTTGTACTCGCCCAGCGTGACGTCGGGGCGCACGAAGACCTCGGCGGTGAACTGCAGGTTCTTGCCGCTCCCGATCTGCTGGATGTCCACATTCGGACGGTCGACGGGCTCCAGGGCGTTCTCCTCGACGGCCTTGTCGTACGCCTCGGGGAACAGCGCCTCGAAGGCGTCGTCGTAGAACACGCCCTCGCCATACATATTTTCAATCAGCTTGCGCGGCGCCTTGCCCTTGCGAAAGCCCGGCACGTTGACGCGGCCGCGGTTTTTCAGATAGGACTTTTGCATCGCCTCTTCGAACTTTTCGGCCTCGATGTCGAAGGAGATCTTTACCTTGTTGCTGCTCAGCTTCTCAACAGAGATCGTCATGCTAACGGTTCCTCCCAGTATTCATGGTGTGCCCTGCCCACAAGAGGCCAACGCACTATCCTGCATTGTAACATAAACAAATTCTATTTACAACCATTTATTCCAGCCATGCGGCCGTTTTTTTGTTTTTTTCCCGGCTTTTTCCCCTTCTACGGATCTATGCGCGCGCCGGGCAAACTTTCCGTTCTTTCGGCTGCGCATACGTCCTAACTCTATTGGAAAGAATAGCCGGCATCACGCTGCAAGGAGGACGTCATGGCCCGTTCAACCGATTCGAGCGTGGAGGCGCTGCTCCTTTTGGACCCATCGGGCGTCTACGCGCGCATGGACGACGCGTCGCGCGCGCTGTACCGGGCGCGGGTGCGCCGCATCGCCGCGTCCGTCCAAAGGACCGAGGTACAGGTTGCGCGCTGCGCGGTCCTGTGCGCGCGCGCGGGCCTGGAGGGTCCCGCCCGTCACGTGGGCTTTTACCTGCTGGATGCCGGCGAGCGCGCGCTGCTGGGGCGCCTGCACGCGCTGACGCCCGGCGCGCGGCTGCGCCTGTCCGTGCGTGCGCACGTTTCGCCCGCCGTTGGACGCGGTGCCTGGACGGCGCTGTTCTTCATCCTCTTTGCGCTGACGCGTCCGCCCATTGCGGCGCTCGTGCCTGCGCTGATCGTCTGCGCGGCCGCCGCGCGGCGACTGCCCGCCGCTCCCACCCCCGCCCCGCTGCCGCGTCTTCGTCCGGAGGCGCTCCCCGGCCGCGTCCTCGTGGCCGTGCATGCCTCGCCGCGCAATCCCGAGGCGGCGCGCGCAGCCATTTTGCGCCTTGCCGCCATGCAGCGCGCGAACGACGGCGCGGCCTTCCTGCTCCTGGTCGACCTGCCGGATGGCGACGCGGCGCAGTCCATCGACGACGCGGACATCCTGCGCGCCTGCCGGGAGGGCGCGCAGGCAAACGGCCTGCTGTGCCTGTCCCGGGCGCGCGCATGGGATGAGGCGCGGCGGCGCTTCGTCTGTCCCGGTCACGGGCCGGGCGCGTTCGAGGCGCTGTGCCGCCTGTTGCGGGGCGAAGAAAGCGCGTTTACCGAAACGCCACCGGAGCAGCTTGCAGGCGGCTTTGCCTATCTCATCACGCTGCGCGACGGCACCGTGCTTCCGCCCGGAGCGGCGCTTCGTCTTGCGGGCGCGCTCGACCATCCGCTCGTCCGCGCCCGCCACGCCTTTCTCCGGCTTTGTCCCGTGCCCTGCGCGCGCAGCGTACGCTCGAACCTGCGCGCCGTGCTCGATCCGCCCAACGGCGTGCGCGGCGTTGCCGTGGAGTGCGTCCGCCTGATCCACGCAGACGGCACGCAGGATCCGCACAGTACGCCGCCCGCGCTTGGCGTTCCGGTTCTCTCCGACGGTCCGAACGAACTGGCTGCATACCTCTCCGGCCTGCGGGCGGAAATTGGGCCGGCCGCGCAGGTGGCGCTCGCGCTGCTGGGCGCGGGACTGGGGCATGCGCCTTCCCTCGTTCTGGCGCTGCTCCCGGCGCTCATCGCGCCCCCCGCCGGCCTGCGCACGGTCCTTGCGCGCATTGCGCTCCTTCCGCGCGAGGCGCTGGGCCGGCTGCGCGCGTTCGGCCGCGGCCATGCGGCGCGCGGCGGTGCGGTCCTCTCGGTCTGCTGTGGCGCGGGCCTGCTGCTGGGCGGCGCTGCCGGCGTGCGCGCGTTTTTCCTCGCGCTGCCGCTCGGGCTGAGCTGGCTGTCCGCCGGGGCCGCTGCGCCGCTGGCTCGAAGCGCCCTATCGCGCGCTTGTGCCGCTGTCTACGCAGGAGCGCGCACAGCTGACCGAATGCGCCGGGCGCGTCTTCACACTCACACGCCTGGAGGATCCGCCATCCTGCCCGCGCGACGCCGGGCTCTACCTGCTCGCCTGCGCCGCAGCGCGCCATCTCGGCCTGCTGGAGCCGGATGGGATGGCGAGTCGCATGGAAAAGGCGCTCGAGCAGCTCGAGCGCCTGCCTGCCCGGCGTGGGCTCCCCCGCGCGCCGGATGGCGCATGCGCCGGCAGCCTGGACATGGGCCTGCTGGCCGCCTGCCTGCTGTGCTGCGCCGAGGCGGTCGCACAGGACGCGCCGCTGCTCGACCCGGGCTTTCGCCCGCTTGCCGGACGCATGGAGGCCCTCGTCCGCCGCATGGATCTTGCTGTGCTATACGACCCCGTGCGAGAACTCTTCTTTGCGTCCGCGTCGCCGGAAGGCCCGGCCCGCGGCGCACATGTGGGCCTGCTCTCCGGCCAGGCGCGGCTCTTGGGCTTCGTCGCCATCGCGATGGAGCGCGTGCCGCCGCGCCACTGGCTGCATCTGAACCGCTCTGTTCACGCGACGCCTGCCTGCACCCTGTTGCCTGCGCTGTTTCTGCGCCTGACGCCCGGCACGCTGTTGCATGAGCGCTGTCTTCAGGCCGTGTCCGCGCGCATCGCTGCGACCGGCAGCGCGGGAGGCGGCAGCATTCGCGATGCGGCCCTGGCGCTGTGCGTGCGCCCGCATGCGGCCACGGCCGAGCTGGCGCGCCTTCAGGCGTTCGGACATCTGGATGCCATCCGGGCCGGCGATGCGGCGATCACGCTGTGCGCGCTGTGCAATGCGCTCACGGACGGCACGCTCGTGCGCCTGTTCCATGCGCGGCCGGAAGTCGAGGGCTTTTCCACGCTGCTCGAGGAGCCCGTCACGGCAGGCCGTACGTCTGCGTCACGGGGCAGTAGAAGATGGGCAGCTGCGGCGTCCAATAGGTAAAGACGATGCTGCACGCCAGCACGGCCGCCAGCAGCGCGATCGCCACGATGCGCGTGCGTCGGCTGCGTACGCCCTTGGCAAAGGCGTGCACGCCGGCCGCCTGCCCAGCAGCCAGGCTGAGGGCGAAGATCAGCAGATCCAGCCACAGCGCATGCACGCCCAGCGCGCCGGTAAGCGTGTAATACCCGGCGAACATCACCGCCAGCGCCGTCAGCGCGGCGACGCACGCGCCCAGCAGCCAGCGCGCCTGCCGGCGCTCTACGTCGACGTCGCCCTGCGGCCAGCTTGGGCGCAGGGGGCGGATCAGCGCCATGCCCAGCAGCCACCACAGGCAGATGGGAAAGAGCAGAATCTTTCCGTGCTCCCACACGCTCTCGTTGACCGGCGTCAGCGCGCCCACAACGATGTTTTGTCCCGACAGATCAAACAGAAAATGCCACGCCGCGCCCACGATCAGCAGCACGACATACCCGCAGCGGTTCCAGCGGCGGGCGCGTCCCGTGAGGTCCATGCGATCCCCTCCCTTGGTACCCCGAGGGTATGCGGTTGGGAGGCGCTCGCATGCAGCCTTTTTTCGGCCAACATAAAAAGGCATAGCCCGAAAGCTACGCCGTTTTTAGGGTACCGGTTCAGCCCTGCGGCATCAGGCGGTTGACGATCTCCTGAAATTCGTCGGTGATGTCCGCAACCGCGGAGCCGCCGTCACGCTTGTCCCACAGCGCCTGCACGCGCTCGAGCAGGTCCGGGTCCGCCGTCACCCAGACGTTCTGGATGCGCGCGTCAGCCGTCTTCGCCCGGTCGGCCACCATGTCCTTGATGCGCGTGGTCATCTCGCCCTGATACTGTGCGTCAAACGACACGCCGATCAGCGCCGTGTCGCCGACGACGACCGTCGTGGCCTTGTCGATCTCGCTCAGGCGCGCGACCTCCGTGCTGACCGCTTCGGCCACCGTCATGGCGTCTTCATCCGTCATCTCCGAGGCCATGCCCGCTGCGGACGGACTGGACGGCGCGCCCGTGGACATCATGGACGACGCCGTCTGCTCCGGCGCAATCGTCGGCGCGACCGTCGGCGCGGTGGTCGGCGCCTGGGTGGCCGGCGCGGCGGTCGTCATCATCGGCGAAGGCGACGCTTGCGGCGTCGTCTCGCTCGCGCAGCCTGCCAGGCCCAGCGCCAGCAGCGCGCTCAACATAAAAAGCACGATTTTTTTCAAAGCTCATTCGCCTCCTCACGGCTATTGTGCGCAGGCCGGCGAAAAGCAAACCGAAAAAGCAAAAAACGCGCATAGCGATTTTTGGCGCAAAAAAAAACGGCCGACGCGGCGAACAACGCGCCGGGGCCGTTTTTTGCCTTTACGGCAGGTAAAAGGTGCATCCGCCGATGAATTCGCGCAGGATCGACGTGGGCGGGATCTCGTCTTCGACGTCGGCGGTCTTGAAGTAGTTCAAAAAGCGCATCATGCGCAGCGCGCGCGGATACCAGCGGCTGTCCTCCGGCACGGCGGCCAGCAGCGGATAGGCGTACTTCTTGAGGATCGCCAGCTCGTAGTGCAGCGAGGAGTTGAACATCAGGTCCGCCTCCTCCTGGAATGGGAAGATATGCTTGCTCTCCCCCACGCGCACGGAATCCCACATGTCCATCGTGCGGTCGACGGACGAGTGGCGGAACTGATAGTCGCGCACCAGGCGGCGCAGCAGGCGCACGTCCGTCGTGCGGATGCGGTTGTGATCGTCCAGGTTGAGCTGGGTGAGCGCGCTGATGTAGATCTTGTACTTGAGCTTGCCCGGGATCTCGCAGGTGAGCCGGTCGTTCAGGCCGTGGATGCCCTCCACGATGATCGGCTGGTCCTCCTTCACCCGCAGCGGGATGCCGGTGGGCTTGCGCTGCTTGGTCTTGAACGAGAAGTCCGGGATCTCGACCTCGTCCCCCTGCAGCAGGCGCACGAGCTGCTCGTTGAACAGCGGCACGTCCAGCGATTCCAGGCACTCCAGGTCGGGCTGGCCATCCGGGCCCAGGGGAACCTTTTCGCGGTCCAGGTAGTAGTTGTCCAGCGAGATCGACACGGGATGCAGCCCGCTCAGGCGCAGCTGAATGGCCAGGCGGCGCGAGAACGTCGTCTTGCCCGAGGAGGACGGGCCTGCGATCAGCACCAGGCGCGCCCGCTTCTCCGCGATGCGGTCCGCGGCCTCGGCGATGCACTTTTCCTGCAGCGCCTCGTTCACGCGGATGAACTCGCGCAGCTCGCCGCGGTCGATCAGGTCGTTGAGGTCGGCGGCGTTGCTGCACGAGAGCAGCTCGCACCACTGCGCCGCCTCTGCGAACGTGCGCTGCAGCTTCGGCCGCTCGACATAGGGCGCCGTGCGCATGGGCTGCTCGGGCGCGGGCAGCTGCAGCACGACGCCCGGCAGGTTGAACTGCAGGGAGAAGTGGCGCACGTAGCCCGTCGAGGGCAGCATCTCGCCGTAGAAGTACTCTTTCATGCCGCCGCACTCGTACAGGTCGAAGTAGCTGTAGGGGCGATAGCGCAGCAGGCGCACCTTGTCCAGCTGGCCGTCCCGCTCAAAGTAGGCGATGGCCTCCTCGCGCGTGACGCGCGTGCGCTCAAAGGGCAGATCCGCCAGGACGATCTCGCGCATGCGCTGCTCGATGCGCCGCACGCGGAAGCCCGACAGCGCCCCCTCGCCCGTGATGACGGCGTATACGCCGTAGCCCGCGCTGTTTTCGATGCGCACGCGCGCGCCGGGCATCACATCGCGCACCGCCATCAGGAACACGAAGCGCGCCGAGCGCTCATAGACGCGCCGTCCCTCCTCGTTCTGATAGGTCAGCAGCGCGCAGTCGCAGTCCTGTTGCGGTTGCCAGCGCAGGCTCTTGACCGTCCCGCCCACGCGCACCGCCACGGCGCGCTCCTGCATCTCGGGCCAGTGCTCCCGCAGGATCTCCTGCACGCTCCGGCCGCGCTCTGCCTCCATCGTCCTGCCGTCGATCACCAGGCGGATCGTCTCTGCCATTGCCCCGCCCTCCGTTTCATGCGTTGTGTCGTCCTGTCGGACCCGTAATTGAATATCATTCGATATCCCCATGCGCTTCTCCTGCCTGCGCCTTCGCCCGAAACAGAAAATGCGGACCCCCCGATGCCGGGAGGCCCGCGTAGGCCTGAGCGCTCAGCGCGCGGCGATGTCCGATGTCGCGATGACATCGACGCCCGTGCCCGCCACGTCCGCGATCACGACGTCGCCGCGGCGCAGCGGCGCTCTCTTCAGCTGCGCGGCGATCTCCTCCAGCGCCTGCGGAATCTTGGCCTTGGGGATCGGCTGGCGCGTCTTGCACGAGCAGACCGGCCGCGCGCCGCCCTCCAGGCGCACCAGCGAGGTCACCACGCGCATGGGGCAGGTCATCTCCTGCCGGCCGTAGGTCTCGCCGCGCTTGCAGGTATTGCCCGTGACGCGCACCTCGCCGTCCGCCTCCTGCACGACGGTCAGCATGCAGCCCATCGGGCATGAAATGCAGATCATTTCCTTCGTCATCGCTCAGCCCTCCGTTTCGATCGACAGGTGGACGTCGTCCGTCAACCCGGTCACGTCGACCGTCACCTTTTCCATCTCACCGGGCGTCATGATCGGCTTCTTGCGCCGAAGCAGCGTCCGTTCGCCGCTCTTGACCAGCAGCGCGGCGCCGCGGTAGACGTCGCCCACGCGGAAATACAGGTCGATCTTGCCCTCCGCCTTGTCCGAGAGCATCTGCGGCACGGCGTAGCGCACGCCGCCCTCGGCGATCACGCGGTGCGCGCGCGCGGCGGGCGCGGGATGCTTTGCAAACGCCGCGGCGCTGCGCCCGGCCAGCTCGGCCTCGTGGCTCACGTTATCGACCAGGTCGTGCACATGCAGCACGTTGCCGCAGGCGAACACGCCTGGGATGCTCGTCTGGCGCTCCTCGTCGACGACCGCGCCCGAGGTCACGCGGTCCATCTCCACGCCCGCGGCGATGGACAGCTCGTTTTCCGGCAGCAGGCCGACCGACAGCAGCAGCGTGTCGCACGGGATGGTCTCCTCCGTGCCGGGGATGGGCCGCTTGGTCTTCACGTCGACCTCGCTGATCGTCACGGCCTCCACGCGCTCGCGGCCGTGAATGCGCACGACCGTGTGGTTGAACTTGAGCGGGATGTCGTTGTCCACCAGGCACTGGACGATGTTGCGGTTCAGGCCGCTGGAGTAGGGCATCAGCTCGCATACGGCCATGACCTTTGCGCCCTCCCAGGTCATGCGGCGCGCCATGATCAGGCCGATGTCGCCCGAGCCCAGGATGACGACCTGACGGCCCGGCATATAGCCCTCCATGTTCGTCAGGCGCTGCGCGCAGCCGGCGGTGAACACGCCCGCCGGGCGCGTGCCGGGGATGCTCAGCGCGCCGCGGGTGCGCTCGCGGCAGCCCATGGCCAGCACGATGGCGCCAGCCTCAATCTCCAGCAGGCCGTACTCGGCGCTGACGGCCAGCACGCGCCGGTCCGCGGTGAACTCGAGCACCATCGTGTCCGTCAGGATCTCAATGCCGGTCTGCTTCACCCGGTCGATGAAGCGCCCGGCGTACTCCGGGCCGGTCAGCTCCTCGCCGAAGTAGTGCAGGCCAAAGCCGTTGTGGATGCACTGCTGCAGGATGCCGCCGGGCTCCTTGTCACGCTCGAGCACGAGCACGCTCGCGCCCGCCGCGTCGGCCTGCAGCGCCGCCGCCAGGCCCGCAGGCCCGCCGCCGATGACGACTACGTCCGCCTTGCGGTTCATACGCGCTTCACCTCCTTGAGCTTGCCGACGACCAGGTTCGAATGGCCGCCGAACTTGGTGATCTCCTCCATGGGCAGCTGCAGCTCGCGCGAGAGGATGTCCATCACGCGCGGGGAGCAGAAGCCGCCCTGACAGCGGCCCATGCCCGCGCGGGTGCGGCGCTTGACGCCGTCCACGGAGCGCGCGCCGCGGCGGATGGCCTCGACGATCTCCGCCTCGGTGATCGTCTCGCACCGGCAGATGACGCGCCCGTACAGCGGGTTTTGCGCGATGGCCTCGGCCTGCTGCTCGCGCGTCATCTTGCGGAACGCGGGGATGTGGCTGCGGCGGGGCTCAAAGTCCGCCTTTTCGCGCAGCTCCAGGCCCTGGTCGCGCAGGAGGCCGGCGACCTCCTCGGCGATGGCGGGCGCGCTGGACAGGCCGGGCGAGCAGATGCCGGCCGCGTGCACCATGTGCGGCGCGGTCTCGCAGGGACGGATCACGAAGTCGCCCGTGGAGGGCACGGCGCGCAGGCCCGCAAAGGACGTGATGACCGCGCGGAAGTTGAGCGTGGGCACGGAGCGCACGGCCAGCGTGCGCAGCGCGTCGATGCCCGCCTGGGTCACCTCGGTGTCATAGCGGTCGGTCTGGTCGAGCGCCGTCGGGCCCGCGAAGACGTTGCCGTCGACCGTGGGGCTGACGAGCACGCCCTTGCCCATCTTCGAGGGCGTCTGGAAGACGACCCTGTGCGTGTGGCAGGCGTTGCGGTCCATGAGCAGGTATTCGCCCTTGCGCGGCGCGACGCTGAAGGAAGCATCTCCCATCATGCGTGCGATGTCGTCGGAGAACAGGCCCGCGGCGTTGACCACGTAGTTCGCCTCGACGCGCTCTCTGCCGCAGGTCAGCGCAAAGCCGCCGTCCGCCAGCGCCTCCACCGCGGAGACGGGCGTATTCGTGCGCAGCTCCACGCCGTTGCGGCGCGCATTCTCGCTGCAGGCGATGGTCAGCTCGTACGGGCAGGTGATGCCGCCCGTGGGCGCATACAGCGCGCAGGTCACCTGATCGGACAGCGACGGCTCCAGCTCGCGGGCGCGGTTTCCGTCCACGATCTCCATGTCGGGCACGCCGTTTTTCACGCCCTGCGCGTACAGCTCCTCGATCTGCGCCCGGTCCGCCTCGTCAAAGCCGATGACGAGGGATCCGCAGCGCGAGAGCGGCACCTCCAGTTCCTCGCACCAGCGCGTGAACAGCGCATTGCCGCGCACGTTCAGGCGCGCCATCAGGCTGCCGGGCTTGCAGTCGTAGCCCGCATGGACGATGGCGCTGTTCGCCTTGGACGATCCCATGGCGACGTCCTCGGTCGCCTCCAGGAGCACCGCGCGCAGCTCATAGCGCGACAACTCCCGCGCGACGGCGCATCCAACCACGCCGCCGCCTACGATGGCCACATCGTATCGCATCTTGCTCCCCCCTGTGTTCTTTGGTTATGGCAACGCCTTCCGGCGTTACATCCTTCCTTCCCGCGCCGCGCTCCGTCCGGCCAGCGCGCCGGTGGAAAACGCGATCTGCAGGTTGAATCCGCCCGTGTGCGCGTCCACATCCAGCACCTCGCCGGCAAAGTACAGCCCCGGCACGCGCTTGGACGCCATCGTCCCCGGCACGATCTCCTTCACGTTCACGCCGCCGCGGGTGACGATTGCCTCGTCCACAGGCCGCATGCCCTCGATCTCAACGGGCAGCGCCTTGAGCGTCTGCGCCAGTAGCAGACGCTGCGCGCGCGTCACCTGATGCACCGGCATCGCCCCATCCAGACCGCACAGCGCCGGGAACAGCGCCGCCAGCCGCTGCGGGAGCAGCCCCGACAGCACGCCGGACAGCTGCCTGCGCTGCATCTGCTCAAAGTCGCGCTGGATGCGCCGGTCGAGCTGCTCGGGCGTGAGCCCGGGCTTCAGGTCGATGCGCACCTGCACGTCCTGCGGGTTCAGGTCCGTCATATGGCTGGACAGCTCCAGCACCAGCGGTCCGGACAGGCCAAAGTGCGTAAAGAGCATCTCGCCCAGCTCGTCATACAGCTTTTTCTTGCCCATGCGCGCGCTCAGGCGCACGTTCCGGAGCGAAAGCCCCTGCAGGCTGCGCGGCCATTCGTCCCGCGTCGTCATGCCCACCAGCGAGGGCCGCGGCGGCTCGACCGCATGCCCCGCCTCCCGCGCAAAGCGGTAGCCGTCGCCCGTGGAGCCCGTCGACGGATAGGAGACGCCGCCCGTGGCGACGATCACGGCGCGCGCAAGCATGCATTCGCCGCCCTCCAGCGTCACGCCCGTTGCGTGCCCGTCCTTCACCTGGACGGATTCAACCCGAGCCCCGAGGCGCACCTGCACGTCCGCGGCGCGCAGCGCGCGCTCGAATGCACGCGTCACGTCGCTGGCCTTCTCGCTTTCGGGAAACACGCGCCCGCCGCGCTGCACGACCGTCGGCACGCCCAGCTCATCCAGCAGCGCCCGCAGCGCCCCGGCGTCGAACGTGCGCACAGCCGCGTTCAAAAAGCGCGGATTCCGGGGAACCTGTGCAAAAAACTCCTCGAAATCCGCGACGTTGGTGACGTTACAGCGTCCCTTGCCGGTGATATACAGCTTTTTTCCCAGCTTTTCGTTGCGTTCGAGCAGCACGACGCGCGCGCCCTCGCGCGCGGCGAAGAGCGCGGCGATCATGCCGGCGGGACCTCCGCCGACGACCGCCACATCATTCTCTGTCCTTGCTGAGGTAGACCTGATATTCATCCCAAATTCCTTCCATCAGCTTGAAATGTTCCGACAGGTCCTCGCGTCTGCGCAGGCCCACCGCCACCACCAGCGCGTTGACCAGCGACAGCGGCGCGGCGAGCGAGTCGACGAACGAGGCCATATCCGTGCGCGCGGTCAGGCTGAGCGTCGACTGAGAGAGCAGCGGCGACATGGGGCCGTCGGTGATGGCCACGACCTGCGCGCCGCGCGCCTTGGCGAAGGCCATCGCCTCCAGCGTGCGCGTCGAATAGCGCGGAAAGCTGATGCCGATGAGCATGTCCTGTTCGTTGACGCGCGAGATCTGTTCAAACACGTCGACCGCGCTCTCGCCCACGATGCGCACGTTGTCGAAGATGAAGTTGAGGTAATAGCCCAAAAACTGCGCCAGCGGCGCTGCGGAGCGCACGCCCATGACGTAGATGTTGCGCGCCTCCAGGACGCGGTCGATCACGTCGTCGAAGGCGACGGTGTCGATGTCCTCCAGCGTGGCGCGGATGTTCTGCATGTCCGCGCGCAGCACCGTGCGCAACACCTCGGACTGGTCGATGTCGGAAGCCATTTCAAAGCGCTGCACGGCCGTCAGGCGGTGGCGGACGAGCTCCTGCAGCGCGCGCTGCAACTGCGGATAGCCCTCGTACCCGAGGGCCGACGCGAAGCGCACGACCGTCGACTCGCTGACGCCGACCTTTTCGCCCAGGCGGGAGGCGGTCATGAATACGGCCTTGTCGTAGTGCTCGACGATATACTCTGCGATTCTGCGGTGCCCCTTGCTCAGGCGCTTTCCGGACTGATTCAGCCTGCGGATCAGGTCCTGCATGTCCTGCATGCTCGTCACCTCGCGCTGCAAATTTTGATCTACGTCATTTTACCAAATCCGCCGTCAATTTGCAAGCAAACGGGGGTTATTCCTGCAAAAAGCGCTCGGCCTCCCCGGGCATGCCCAGGTCAAAGTGCAGCACGGTATACGTGATATACCCCTGCGCGAGCAGCGCGAAATCGCTGTCCTCTCCGCCGTCGGCGCCCGCCATCGCGCCGGTCAGCCGGTAGCACCGGCCTACGTCGGCGCTTGAGTGCTCCACATAGCCGTCCTCATAGCGCAGCCGTGCGAGCGAAGCCGCCCGCCTGCCGCAGATCCGATCCGCCGCGCAGTCCGGCACGTTGATGTTGAGCGTCGCCATGTGCGGCAGGCGCTTTGCATCCAGGCGCTGCGCTGCCTGCAAGGCCTCTCGCGCGGCCAGCGGCATCAGGTCCTCCCGGCCGTGCGGCGCAGAGACGGCGATGGCGGGCACGCCTGCAAAGGCGCCCTCCATCGCGGCCGCGACCGTGCCGCTGTAGTGCACGTCCGTGCCGATGTTGTAGCCGTCGTTGACGCCGGAGACGACCGCGTCGACCGCGGACGTCAGGCGGTCCAGCGCGAACTTCACACAGTCCGCCGGGGTACCGTCGATCGCCCAGGCCTCGACATTCGCCGCTGCCCACTCCGCGCGCCGCAGCGTCAGCGGCCGAAAGAGCGTGATGCTGTGGCTCGCCGCGCTGCGCTGTCCGTCCGGTGCGGCGACGGTGACGCGGTGGCCGGCCTGCGCGAACGCCTGCACGAGGCAGCGCAGGCCCGGCGCGCCGATGCCGTCGTCGTTGGAGATCAATACGTGCATATCATTCCTCGCTTCGGTACATAAAGGCCGTCATCACACCCTCGGTGGCGTCGAACTCCAGGCGCACCGCATAGGGCAGGATGTTGCGAAACTGCATGTCCCACTGGCTGCCCACGGTCGCGTCAAAGCCCGAGGGCACATACTTGACACCGCCCTGGCTGTGCCAGTGCATCTCCTCGATGAACGTGGGCACGCGCAGCACGACGTTGTACAGCGTCGTGCACACCTGACAGGTGCCGCCGCCATAGCCCGTGTCGCTCTCGCCGGAGAGGATGGGCGCCAGCTCGTAGCCGTTGTCCTTGTCGTAGGGGCCGCACACGGCGTTGAAGGAGAAGACCTCGTCCGGCTGCACGACCGTGCCGCACAGCCGCTCGGCGGCCAGGTCGATGTTGTGCATGCGGCCCAGATTGTCCTCGGAGCGGCTGACGGAGTAGTACGTGGAGAACGCGTAGAGCAGGTCGCCGGGCTGCGCCTCGTCCCAGGGGACGAAATACGTCAGCTCCAGCCCGTCGGCCGGCACGGACATGTCCTCGTCCAGACGCATGTACTCGAAGTACGCGCGCCCGCCCTCCAGCTCCTTGACGGCCACATACGCGCCTTCGCGCACGTTGATGGCATAGCGGTATTCCTCGGGCTTGAAGGTCATGTCCCGCGTCGCCCGCCCGACCGCAATGTAGCTAGACGTGCCGGGCATCGGGCCCTCGAAGGGGTCCTTGCGCTGCACGCGCTCGGTGAACTTCGTGAGCACGTAGCCGATGCGGCCCTCATAGTCGATCTTCGTATAGGTCCGCATCTTTTCGTAGACATCCACGATCGTGCCCGTCTCCACGCGGCCCAGGACGGTCGCCTCGTCGCTGGCGTAGGCGTATACGTCCATGTTCTTGCCAATGATGCCCGTGTAAGGCGCCTCTTCCGTCTCTTCGCCGTCCTGCGCGCACGCGGGAACGGCCGCCGCCAGCAGCGCCGCCAGCAGTAACATGCAAAGCCAAACTCTCTTCATCATGCGTCCGCCCTGTAGATCATGACCGTGATGACCCCGTCCGTCATGTGCAGCGCCATGCGCACATCATAGGGCAGCACGTTCTGTAGGCGCAGGTCGATGTTGCCCGCGCCGACCGCCGCGTCGAAGTCGACGGGCGCATATTCAATGCCATAGGAGCTGTGCGGCTGCTCCTTGACGACCTTGATCGGGATTTGCAGAATCACGTTGTACAGCGTGGTCGACACCTGGCAGATGCCGCCGCCGTATCCGGTCTTCTGGTCGCTGACGTAGTTGATGATCGGGCCCTCCATGTAGCCGTTGCCGGCGCTGTAGGGCGCGCAGTATTCGTTGAAGGAGAAGGTTTCGCCCTCGGGGATGACGACGTCCTGCAGGCGCTCCACGCCCTGGAGCATGTTGTACTTGCGTCCCTCGCCCAGGGCGCTGTTATCGGTGGCGTCGAAGAACGTCGCAAACACGCCGATCAGGTCGCCCGGCTGCGCCTCGTCCCAGGTCAGGACCGGTTCGAGCGCCACGCGCGCGCCGCCCTCGATGCGACCGGTCGTGCGCATGTAGGGCAGCAGCATGGCGCCCGTCTCGTCCGGCTCGCGCACGCACACGATGGAGCCCTCCGGGATCGTGGTCAGCACCTGGGTAGGATCCTCTGTGCTGTAGATGGCGACGTCGCCCAGCGCGGTGGCCGCATAGGGATACCAGACCGCCCCGGGGATCATGCCCATATAGGGATCGATGGCGCGGTAGCGGTAGAGGTATTCGCTGAGCACATAGCCCGTCACATCGCCCTTTTTGACATGCGCCCAGTTTTCCCCCACGCTGCCGACGATGACCTCTTCATCCTCATAGACCGTGGCGATCATCTGCGAATCGCTCGAGGGCGTCTTGCGCATGGACAGATCGCTCTTGACCTGGGCTGTGTATACCTCGAAGAACTCCTCATAGTAGTACTTGTCCGGCACCACGACGCCGGGGCGCGCGGCCTGCACCTTGTCCACGTTGCCGGCAGTGACGTAGGCAGCCTCGCCCTCCCACAGGATGGTGAACCAATCGTCGCCGATCTCCAGGATCTCAATGGCGTCCCCCTCCTTGAGGGAGCCGAGCCGTTTGGCGGAGGACGACGGCGATTCGCGCACGTTGGTGTTGTGGTTCAGTTCGCCGGTGTAGAGCACCTGCAGGATCTCGGTCGACTCCGCGTACGCGGCGCCTCCCCCCGCAAGCGCCAACAGAAGTGCCATCAAAAGTGCAGTCAGCCGCCTGGTCATGTGTCAACAATCCATCCTTTCGAAACAACAGCGTGGTCTTCCGCATCGCCTGTCGGCCAAACCATACAAATTTATTATAGCATGCGCGGCGCAGGTACGCAAGCCGAAAGCGCCTCCCACGCATAGAACGCAAAAAAAGCCGGGAAATCATCCCATGATTTCCCGGCCACAGCGGGCCTGAATTATTTGTCCTCGGGATCGCCGTCTTCGGGCTCATGCCCGTCCTCGGCGTCCTCCCAGCTTGAGATATCGGGCGTCACCTCGCCGAACACGGGCTCGCCGCAGTTGGGGCAGCGGTGATCCTCCTCCAGGTCAAAGGCCGTCTCGTCGAAATAGATGGCCGTGCCGCAGTTGGGGCAGTCGTACTCGATCAGCCCGTCGTCCCCGTCTTCGTCGTCCTCGTCGTCCTCATCATCTTCGTCGTGATGATGGTGGCACTCGCATTCCTCGTCGTCCTCGAAGAGCTCGCTCTCCAGCGCATCCAGCGCCTCGTCGATCTCCTCGACGTAGGAACGGGTTTCGTCGTTCGCGTCCGACACCTTCTGGAGCGACTCCGCCATCTCGTCAAAGGCCTCCACGAACGCAAGCAGGAGCTTGCCCTCCTTGGTGCTGCCGTCGATCTCCAGTCCATCCGCAAGGCCTCTCAGGTAGGCCGCGCGATCCGTCACCTTGTTCATGCCGTCCTCCTTGCCCCGCAGGGGGGCATATCGCTCGTTTACGCGCGCTCCATGTACTCGCCCACGCGGGTATCCACGCGGATCTTGTCGCCGATGTTGATGAACAGCGGCACCTGCAGGGTGTAGCCCGTCTCCAAGGTCGCGGGCTTGTAGGTGTTGGACGCGGTGTCGCCCTTGAAGCCCGGCTCGGTCTGCGTGACCTCCAGCGTGACGAAGAACGGCGCCTCAACGGAGAAGGCCTTGCCCTTGAAGAAGCGGACGGTGACGTTCTCGCCCTCCTTGACGAACTTGACCGCATCCTCGACCTGATCCAGCGTCAGCGGGATCTGCTCGAAGGTCTCGTTGTCCATGAAGTAGTACAGGCCGCCGTCATTGTAGACGTAGTTCATTTCCTTGGTCTCGATGATCGCGCGCGGCATCTTGTCCGTCGGGTTGAAGGAGCGCTCGACGACCGCGCCCGTCATGATGTTCTTGATCTTGGTGCGCACGAACGCCGCGCCCTTGCCCGGCTTGACGTGCTGGAAGTCGACGATGTTCCAGACGCCGCCGTCCCATTCGATCGTAATGCCCTTGCGGAAATCTCCTGCCGTAATCATGTCAGAATCCCTCCATCTTCGTTTTAGCGTGTTCGGATGTATTTTAGAAAAAGGCAATGCCCTTTTACAGCGTGATCAGTTCCTTGCTTGCGGGCGTCAGGATGCGCACGCCGTCCTGCGTGACGGCCACGCTGTCCTCGATGCGCACGCCGCCCACGCCCGGCACATAGATGCCCGGCTCGACGGTGATCACCATGCCGGGAGCGACGCGCTCCTGGCAGCGGCGGCTGAAGCCCGGGTTCTCATGGATCTCCAGGCCCGTGCTGTGGCCCAGGCTGTGGCCGAAGCGGCCCTCATAGCCCGCCCCGTCGATGATCCTGCGCGCGACGGCGTCGACCTCGCTGCACACGACGCCCGGGCGGATGGCCTCCAGCGCCGCCAGCTGCGCGCGAAGGACCGTCTCGTACATGCGCGCGCACTCCGCCGACACCGCGCCCAGCGCGACGGTGCGCGTCAGGTCCGCGTGATAGCCGCCCACGACCGCGCCGAAGTCCATCGTGATCAGGTCGCCGCTTCGCACCCTGCGGTCAGAGGGGATCGCATGGCACAGCGAGCCGTTCTCGCCGGAGGCGACGATCGTCTCGAAGGAGACACCCTCCGAGCCCCGGCGCATCATCCAGAAGTCGATCTCCAGCGCGATCTCGCGCTCGGTCATCCCCTCGCGGATGAAGGAGCACATGTGCTCGAAGCAGTCGCTCGTCAGCCTGTTGGCGCGCTCCAGCATGTCCAGCTCGTCCGCGTCCTTGATCCAGCGCAGCCGCTGGGGCGCGCCCTCCAGCGACACGAGCGACACGTCCGGCATGGCCTTTTGCAGTTCGCGATAATCCGCGACCGTCAGCACGTCCTCCTCGACAGCCAGCGTCCGCACGCCTCTTTTCTGTAGCAGGCGGTAGGCCACGGCCTCATGCCGCTCGCCGGAGGCGATTTCAAAGACTTCAAAGTCCGGCGCCTGGCGCTGCGCCTGCTCGGTGTAGCGGAAATCCGTCACGATCGCACGCAGATCCTGCGCGACGAGCGCGAGGCCCTCGCCGGTGTAGCCGCTCACATAGCGGATATTGGGGGCGCTGCTCAAAAGCGCCGCCTGCGCGCCCGAGGGCAGGCAGGCCGCCAGCGCCGCACAGCGTGCGTTCATCCGTACACTTCCTTCGTTCGGTACATGGAGTACCCATATGCCAAAATATTTTAGCATAAAAAGCGGCTTTTTTCAAGTTCTTTGTCGCGCCGCCTCCTCTCATTATGCAAAAACGTCCGGCTTTTTACGCAAAAACCGAACGCTTTCACGGCGTCGCGCTTCAGACGCCGCCTTCCGTCCCCCCAAAGCGCGCGCACAGCGTCTGCAGCGCCCGCTTTTCAATGCGCGACACGTAGCTGCGCGAGATGCCCAGCGCGCGGGCGACCTCCTTTTGCGAGTGCGCCGTGCCATCCGCCAGGCCGTAGCGCAGTTCCAGCACGATGCGCTCGCGTTCTGGCAGCTGCGTGCGGATCAGGCGCGCCACCTTGGCGGCACAAAAGCGCCGGTCGACCTCGTCCGGCACGGCGTCCGCATCCGTGCCCAGTAGGTCCGTCAGCGTGATCTCGTTGCCCTCGCTGTCCGTTCCGATGGGATCGGACAGCGACACCTCGCCCTTGCGCTTTTGCGATGCGCGCAGCACCATGAGGATCTCGTTTTCAATGCAGCGCGCGCAGTAGGTCGACAGCTGCGTGCCCGTGCCCGCCTTGAACGTCGACACGCCCTTGATCAGCCCGATCGTGCCGATGGAGATCAGGTCGTCCGCATCATAACCCGGTACCGTGTACTTGCGCGCAATATGTGCCACCAGGCGCATGTTGTGCTCGATCAGTTCATTGCGCGCCTGTGTATCGCCCGCCTGCATGCGCGCGATGCAGCCCGCCTCCTCCTTTGCGTTCAGCGGCTTGGCAAACGCCTGCCGGCCCGAAACGTACGCCAGAAACAGGAGCGCGTCCTTGATCAGCCAGATGAGCGCACTTGACAGCATGTCGCATCCCTCCGCGCAAGCGTATGCCGCCCGCGCACGAAAACTGTCTGTCCCTCATCCCCGTTTCGTGCCGCCGCGCAGCCGCTCCATCGCCGCCGCAGCGCGCGGATGCGCCCGCAGCGCGGCATATTGCGCGTCCTCTGCCAACCCCTTGAGCAGCACGCTTCGCATCTCCTCCGGCAGCGCGTCGCGCCCTGGCTTCGGCGCGCCCAGCCAGGGGGAGAAGATCCGTGCGTCCGACAACCGTGCAGGACCGAGCACCGTCTCCAAGTAGCGCTCCAGGCAGGCGGCGGCCTCCTCGATCCGCCCCGCGCGCAGATGGATCTCCACGCGCAGGCCGTCGCCCTGATCCGTCATGCCGAATGCTTCGCACAGCGCGCCGTACACGTCGCAGACGTGCAGCGCCCGCTCCGAATCCTCCCTGACCCATGTATTTGCCAGCTGCACCAGCAGCGACAGCGCCTGCGTGATCAGCGCATACAGCCGCCTTTGCAGCGCCCTGACCGCCTCCTGCGGTTCGCCGCGCTCCAGATACAGCAGCGACCAGGCCATCGTGGGGTCCAGCGTCTGCTCCGGCAGACCGCGCAGCAGCGCCTCCGCACGGTCTATCTCCCGCTCCCGAATGGCGAGCAGGGCCAATTGCAGCGCGGCCGCCTGCGCGCAGGCCGCATCGCCCGCCGTGTGCGCCGACTCCAGCAGCGCCTTCTTCTCGCCGCGCCAGCGGGCCTGCTCCGCCTCCCCGGCGTCCGGAAAGAGGAGGCAGAACACATCCCACACCGCAGCCGCGTGCAGGCGCAGCGTCGCGCTGTTTGGGAATGCGTGCAGCAGCGCGGTCAGCGCCGCCTCGCCCGCCTGTGCGCCCTCTCCGCGCGCCGTCTGGACCACCGCATCGATCCGCCCCGCGAGCTCCTGGGCCGAGAGCGTCTCCTCGAACTGCAGAAGCGTGTCCACATTGGTGCCCAGCGCCCGCGCCAGCGGGCAGAGCAGCTCGATGTCCGGGCAGGACTTGCCGGTTTCCCCTAGCTAAAGATATTGTTAATGTTAATTAAAAAGTATTATCCTCTTTCACTTAAGTAGAAAAAATAAGTAATCGAAAATTCTTTCCGGATTGATATAAACAAGTATCACTGCTATAATAAATGGCAGTACAATCATTTCAAATAGGGGATAATACCATGAAGTTTGAAAAATTAGCAAATTCTATAAAAAGCATAAATGATAAAGCAGGTTCCACGGCCAAAAGCGCCGTGAATCAGCTTATGACATTACGAAATTGGGCGATTGGATACTATATCGTAGAATATGAACAGGCTGGAAGTGACAGAGCAGAATATGGAACACAGCTATTGAAAAATTTGGAAAAAGAGATTTCTCAAAAAGGAATGAACTCCACATTGTTTAAGCTTTGCCGTAATTTCTATTTGTTGTATCCTCAAATTGGTGCGACAGTGTCGAACCAATTTGAATTACCGGATTTCGAAAAAAGTTC